>Ga0315914_1001930_pt1 | contig 31638 bp, 18 predicted proteins | sample MpolenodulesMG_FD_203920 | JGI IMG/M metagenome (GOLD analysis project Ga0315914, IMG submission 203920) | Medicago polymorpha root nodule microbial communities from Los Angeles, California, United States - elongated nodules | ecosystem: Host-associated > Plants > Roots > Nodule | place: USA...
ACTTTAGGTATGAAAATAAGTTAAACCACTTGAACCACGTAACTCAAAAGTCAAAGAATTTAAATTTTTTACTCATAAAATATATTGAAATTTATACCAATTTTTAATGGACAGGACGATACTATTATTACACATAGTAATTAACACCGGTATGTAACCACCAAATCTAGTTTTGCCTTCTTGTGTCATATGTTTCTCTTATTATAGATAATCATATCCTCCATTTTTCATGCATGTTCCTATGCGGGACTATTTTAGTTTTGAAATCCTTAAAAACTACAACAACATTGTGCATGGCGTTGTCTATCAATTTTAATGTAGCTCATTTTTATCCTATTATTGCTAAGTTTTTCTTAATTTTTAAAATATTATATATATGATCAATTATCTATAAATTTTATAATATTTTTTTAAGTGTTATATATATAATTGAGTCATCTCGTGAACCAAACGAGCCGAACTACATATAGCTCAAGTTCAGCTCAATTAGTTGATGAACTTAATTTTCAGCTCAAGTTCGGCTCATTTGGTTCATGAACCAAGTTCGACGAATCAATTGTCGAATCGAATTACGAATTTTAATCGAGTTGGTTCGGTTCATTGTCAGCCCTAATGGTCTGCAACTGCAATTGAGACAATAATATAATAATTGTAAAAATCTCTATGTACGGCATCACAATTGTAGTTGAGGTCACATTTAAGTAGTTTGCTGGCTAGAATTTTACCCTAAATATTATTTTTACTTGTTAATAAGGAGGAAATAACTCTTAAAGTGAACAATTGTCTTGCAGCTTTTGAAACAATAAAACTGTCAAAGTTATTTTGATTATTTTCTAAAATGCATAGTCCCTAGGGACCCGAATTTCCTACCGTTTGTAGGAACACAAAGTCACCCAATCAGGCATGGGATCATCTGATCATCTTGATCGAACAATCTAGGTATTTTAAATTATAAAGTAAATAAATTAAATCTACGTGTTTTTTTAATTGTCAGATTAAGATTGGATTGTCCATGTTGTCCTGACTACGTGAATACGAGTTCATGCTTATTGCACAGAATTCTAATTACATCTCGAAATTGCTATTTTGGCACACATAACCAAAATGATAAAAATACCCCAACAACAATTAACAATCGTTCAGAGAACTTTTTAAATTGGTTAAACAAATTTAAAAAGTGATTGAGCCAATCTAAAAAGTATTAAACGGCACTTCAATGTCGTTGAATAGACGAACGACACTTAACAACCGTTGAATAGACAAGCGACACTTAATTACCGCTCAGATAAAAGCAACCTTCTTACATCTTTGCTAGCTAGCATATCTTCCCTATTTCCTCACTTTTAAAAGTATTTGACATGAGTCATCCACACGTACGTAAATTGGGTCCGGACGCGTGATATGTACGAATGGTTTGGCAAAGTAGGATACTTAAGTTACATTGTTGCAACAAGCAATTTTAAATGCTAGATTAAGAACTAATTGAGTTAGGACATATATAAAGAAAAGCAACTTTCTACTAACATATGTATAGTGCACAAGATAAGGGCTCTTTTTCTAAATGTTATCAGAAGAGACCAATATTGAGTACGTCCTTATATTAAATTTCACGGCACTCATTTGTTGTCAAAATGTTGAAAAAAATTAAAATAATACAAGAGGTCCTATTCATGACCTAATTCATTCCTCTAATGTCTGTGATTCCTTTTGGATCCTATTTTATATTGTTGTATCGTAGAGAGAGAGCAGATCAGGAGAGTATCTGACCACTAAGAATCAGGTGAAGACTGTGTGTGCGTTACAACAGGCAAGCAATGCTAGCCATGGTGCTCCATCCAACTCACCACCATGCATGCTCCTATATCAGATTCTATAATTAAGTTGATATTAATTAACTCCTCTTTTTTACGATATCAAATCTGTGGTTTTAATTAGGTCATAAACTAAAGGAAAAATTTATTTAAATTTAATAAATATGTGTTTCTCTTTTGGTATTCCCTCAAAATAAAATATTTTTTTTTTTACGGCAAAAAATATCTTCTTTTTGGTATGATACTAGGCGTGCCAAACACATTAGTTTTCAATACAAACTAGTAAAAGATTCATGCATTCGCACATGTCCGTTCATTTGTAATTGATATATAAGGTTGATATTATAAAATGGAGAAAACTCATTAGCATTTCAAAATACCAATAGTAATGATGTATTTCTATAAAGTTTATTTTATATGTGAAAATCCATTAAATATTTTCATCATGCATGTTGCGGATTTTGTGTGTTATATCTGCAGAAACAAATTTTTCTTTTTGGATATGATAAAGTTGATATTATAAATTTTGGAAACTCATGAGTATTTGTAAAATACCAACATTAATATAGTATTTCTATAAAATAATTGTTTATTTTATATGTAAAAAGCCGTTAAATAATTACATCGTGTCCGTTGCAAATTTTATATGCTTATATATGCAAATACAAATTTTAATGTCGTGTATATATTTACCAATAATAAATATTTGTATTCATATGTTAGAAGACCGGAAGCTTGCGCAAGAGGTGTGAAGAACAACATGTATACCATATACAAATGTTTTTATAGGTCCGAGCAATACAAACATGGTACGATGGCAGAAACCCGCCCCAACTAAATTTAAATGCAATGTTAATGCTTCCTTCTCTTCCTCTCATAATAAGTTTGGTATTTACACGTGCATTCAAGATGCCGACAGGTGTTTTGTACTTGCAAAAACCACTTGGTTTGCCCCTTTATACTCGATGGATGTTAGTGAAGCATCGGGACTTTGTCATGCACTATAGTGGGTGGCTGAGTTAGGCTTTGATAACACGGATTTTTCACTAGAATCGAAGATTGTCGTCGATGTTTTCAATTGTAATAATAGTAGTAACAACGACTTTGGCAGCATCATTCTTCATTGTAGACAACTTATTAGTACTCTTTTTTTTACCAAATCTAAGGTAGAGTTTAGTTGGAGGTAAACAAATGGGATCACTCATGAATTAGCAGAAACAACCTTGTTAGAAGCTAGCTCCAAATTGGTTATTGATGTACCACCTTGTATTAACGACTTATATAAATTGTTATAATAAATGAATTTGAAAAATAATATTCTAATAAAAATAATTACTATCAACAAGATCATTTTTTATTAGGAAAAATAGTGCAGTTATTAAAAATAATTATAATGATTACTAATTATGTATATATTTATATGTATATTATTATTATTATAACAATAATAGATAAGTGACATACGTCGATATTATTTGGTTGGGCACCTTCATCTAGATTAAAACCCAGAATCTTGTAAGTGTGTGTGTGGAATTATCCTTCAACCAGCTCTCTAAGAGCAAACCCTGATTTCTACCATTTTCTCGAATCTCTTCTCGTGAGAAAGAGACTCAATGATTTCTCTACAAAACTTTGATTGCCTAAGGATATCCTCTTTTGGTGAACCCTACTTTGATTCAATCTCGACTCTCATGTGTTTACCATGTGTTTCCACCCCATGAATCTCTCCTCAAATGACACCAATCCTTTTCCAAGAGTCTCCTCATTTGGTACTCTTATTAAAATTGAAAACCAAAATCATTCACCTTCTCTTGCACTCCAAGCAACAACCCTTGTAGACTACTAGACTTGTCATGCAAGTAGGTAAACAAGTGAAGCAACCTCCTTGCGCACTTCAATAGATAGTCTTGCAACCCATATGCCTTTAACAAAAAGATAGGGCAGTCCGGTGCACTAAAGCTCTCGCATACGCATGCCGGGTCTGAGAAGGGGTCCCACCATTTGATGTATTGTACCCAGTCTTACCTTATTTTTTACACAAGAGGTTGTTTCTAATACTTAAATATGTGACCTTTCGGTCACATGACAACAACTTTACTATTGTGCCAAGACTCCCCCTTATATATATGCAACCCATATGCTTTTCCAAGCAAAAAAAAAAAGCCTTATATTTATGCTTTCTTGATAAACAAGTAGTGTCGTCAACTTTCTTAAGAAACAAGAAAAAAACTCCAACAAGATTTTGAGTCACGCACAACAATTTATTTATTATATTTTTTTATAGCTTTGTCAATAGATATTTTCATAATTTTTACAAATATAGCCTTTAAGATGATATATTTGATCTGTTTTGTATAAAACAAACTTTAAGAGAAGTATTATTAATATTATTATAGTTATATCATTGATTGTATTTTAATTATTTTTTTAATAAAATATCCGTTTAGATAATATACAATTTTTTTTTTTAAGGAGATAGTATACAATTTGGTTAACTATATTTTATTTTTTTTACATTAGTGAACTTGCATCTATATATATAAATTAAAAGATGCTTAAAATGAAGAAGAATGAGAGAAGTTAGAGATAAGATTTCCTTAAAAAAAAAATAGTTAGAAAAAAGATGGACTATCTCTCTAAAAATTAGTGTCCGTTGAAGTTTTAGCTTCTTTAATAAAATCACAAAAAACACGAAGCGAAAAAATATTTCAAAGGAGACACATAATATGATATTGTTTCGGTCTGGGCATATACCAAACCCTTGATAGGTTTTGGGTACCCCTCTTACAATGTTCATATGAGCCATGACATGGACCTCTCTCAGTGCCACATTGGAACAATGACCCTTGAAGGCAATCTGGACCATCCAGTCTGGATCCAATGTCATCTCCTCATAATCTGCTCACAAATGTCCATCGAAGACTATAACTGTCCTTTGAGGACAACTGTCTAGGAAAGGGTTCTAGGATCAAAACCATAAACCTACACTATAAATACTAACTCTAGAACATTGGCTCAGGTACGCTTACTCTTACTCTAAATATTTTATCGCCCACAACACTTACTGACTTGAACGTCAGAGTATACACGTACACCACACCCTCATTCACTGGAAAAGAGGTTGCTGCTGACTGAAGTACCTTACTCTAAGATAGTTCAATGCGCTCACTCAAGGATTTCAGGTATGCCTGGATCAGAGATGGGGAAAATACTTTTGTCCAATTGTATATTTGTAATTAATACTATACACATCACTTCATAGATCAAAGTCATTATATTTCATTTTGCATTTATCATAATGATAATGACGAACACACATCGATCTCTAATAAGAATAATTTGATAAAATTAATACTTCTTCTTTCATTTTTATGGTATTTTGTCAATGTGTACGACATGAGCCTACTCAAAAATTTGAACCTACTCTAAATAATAGCACTTAAGTGTAGTTGTGCTCTTACATCATCTTAGGTCTAACAATAGAAATTAAATAAAAGTTAGCACATTCTATTATCTCTAATAAACTGGAATTAAAAATAGGTTGTTTTGTCCTGAATCTTGATTAATATAATATCCTCATGTCGAGACATGCGGTACATCCAAATTATTTCTTTATAAATACAATTGATACTCCTCTAGTTTAGGTAAATCTACACGTTAGTCATAGAGCATTGGAGTGAGGTGTTTGCCATTAATTGTTCCAGCTACATTTTAGAGTACAACTACCTGGAATTTTCACAAACAAATCATATATATTGTATCATTTAAAGATGACTAATGATAAGGTTGAATGGAGAATCCAGGTAGAAGATGGTCCATGGAAGAGAGCTGGAATTTCTTGCAGCATGTGGTCATTTATAGCAAGTCTTTATTCCAAGTTGTGCAAATTTGTGAAAAAAGCTTGGGAGATTGGTGTGAATGACCCAAGAAAATTCATCCATTGTTTAAAAGTAGGAATAGCACTTACAGCTGTGTCACTTTTCTACTACTTGAAACCTTTATATGATGGTGTTGGAAAAAATGCTATGTGGGCTGTCATGACCGTGATTGTAGTCTTTGAGTACACTGCGGGTACGTAGTGCTAACCATAGTTCGTTAAAATGTGAATCTTCCTTAAATACCCTTGCAGACGTTAAAATTTGAGACGATTTTTTTTGTTACTATTTTAGTCGTTACACCTTTAAAAAAAAGTTAGTTCTTACATCGTCTATATATGTGAACAATTTGAATATTGAAACGTAGTGATATGTATATATATTATATGTTAATTTGCAGGTGCTACAATATACAAAAGTGTAAACAGAATTTGTGGAACTACCCTTGCCGGGCTTCTAGCCTTTGGCGTACATTGGGTTGCTAGTAAAGCAGGAGACCAATGGGAACCTGTAATTGTTGGAGCCTCACTCTTTCTACTAGGTATAACATTTATACCAACTATTTACGTGTCAGTGTCGTGGTTGGTGTATATATAGCTATCGATCTTGTGAATTATTGATAACTGATTACATTATTTGATCTATGTTTTCAGCTTCAGCAACCACATTTTCAAGATTCATACCAACTATAAAGGCTCGTTTTGATTATGGTGCTCTGATATTTATCCTCACTTTCAGTTTGGTTTCAGTATCCGGTTATAGAGTTGATGAATTGTTTAATTTGGCACAACAAAGAATTTCCACTATTATAATTGGAACTGCATTGTGTATAATCGTTAGCACCACTATTCGCCCTGTTTGGGCTGGTATAGAACTCTATGTTTTGGTCACCGGAAACCTCGACAAACTCGCCAACTCTTTGCAAGGTCAGTTTAAAGACCGAAAACTTATGCATTTAGTATTAAATATGTATCATTATTTTAATAAATAATTGTTGTTTTTAAATAAAAAGTTTTCACTTTTAGTTGTTTTTTTTGTTGAAAGAAAGAACATTTTTAGTTGCTTTTACATGTACAATATTGTATATATTAGACGAACCCTATAAACTAATCAAATATTTGCATATATTGATCACAAGACAGTCTCATGCACTATTATACAATATTCTAAATAAATGTATATATGATTATAATTATAATTTATAATTGTTGGTACATATGCGGTGCAGGTTGTGCAGCTCAGTATTTTGAAGCACAAGCAGCAAATGAGTCTAACAAAAATTTGATGGGTTACAAGTGTGCGCTAAATTCCAAAGCAACAGAAGAATCATTGGTATACATTACTACCTACCTAGAGATTTTATTTACCATATATCCTTAAATTAATTTATTGAGTTATATATATTTATAGAGATCAAAAATATATTTAATCCTAATTTATATAACATGACTAAAATAATATTTTGTTGATTTCAGGCTAACTTAGCTAGATGGGAGCCTGCTCATGGGCGTTTCAATTTTCGTCACCCATGGAAGCAATATCTTAAAATTGGAGCTACAATGCGTAGTTGTGCTTCTTGCATTGATGCTCTTATCGGTTGCATAAATTCAGAAAATAAGGTAATATATGACTTCCTTAATTTATCTATAAGTAATTACTATTATTTATTTTTTTGGTCCTAAAAAAATTATTAATTTTACATGTTAATTACCTATATTCATAATTTTTGGCAAGATCAATAATCTTGAGGCACATTAAATTGATTGATTAAATTATTTTTTGCAGACCTCAGATGACATCATGAAGATTATGAGCAGGACCTCTATGAAAGTGGGAGACAACTCTGCAAATGTCTTAAGAGAGTTAGCAAGTACAATAAAGAATATGACAAAATCAAACAAACTTGATATCCTAGTCATAGAGATGAATAATGCAGCCCTAGAGCTTCAGAATTTATTAAAATCTTATCCAAACACACAAAAAAATGCTAAAGAAGGTGATGCAAAACTCGAAATCCCAATAATAGAATTAATTCAAGTGGTCACAGTTGTTTCTTTGCTTACTGAAATTGTAGCTCGTGTGGAAGACATTGTGAAATGTGTTGAAGAATTATCAGATTTAGCTAAGTTCAAACCAGAAATGTCCAAATGTGACAAGACCAAACATCATTCAACAGACAACAAGATCTCACCAGACCAACAGAATGATGAGGAGACAATAATCAAGACACTCCAGATGGTTTGAATAATGAGGAAGCAATAAGTAATACATCTATTTGTGTATATAAACTTTGATCCATGACATATTACATGATACATGTATAAGAGATCGGTTATATTATATATACAAGAAGAAAAATGGAAGTAATAATTACAAACCAATTATGTGTGTCTATGTGTAAACGTACTTGCCTCCAAAAATCATTAATTTTGCATTGCTAATGAGTTTCTTTTTATGGAGAAATCAATTAGAATTTCCACACAATAATAAATATTAATGTAATATATAGGAGGTGGTAATTTAAGAGATACATCGTTGTGTGCGCTTTAAAATCTCATTGTGCAAAGCCACGAAAATTGGTGCAAATCTGTCCCAACTACGAGGCGCCTAGCATGGGCTGCCAGGTGGGTGGACTCGAGCGCAGGGCACCCAATGTCCCATCACATCAGAGTGCGAGGCACCTGCCTCATGTTCTGGAGCATATTTATAAAAAAAAAAAAAAAATCATTTATTTGTTGTGTAACACTAAAAGATGAAACTTGTAGCAAACTTAAAAACTAACGGTTGAGTGTGTTTGGGGGTGAGAAACTTAGATTGAGAAACACATTCTAAACACCTTCGGTGGTGAGATCTCATTAAAAGAAGATCTAAGCTTTCTCTCTTGATTTCTCTTAGGATTGTCTTGTTGGTTTAAAATGATCTTTATGTAGACATAATTTCAACATAAGCTATTGTACTTGTATCAACCATTAACTACTCCTTCTGTCTCGATTTAATTGTCACATTTGGATTAAACGCGGTTCTAGATGAAATGATTAATTTGGTTGATTTAAATGATAAAATTAGTATCGATTATACTAAAACAATCTTATTAATTTTAGTTAGTTGAATAGTTAAGTGGAGTGAAATAATTGTTGCAGATGAGACAATTATTTTGTGACCAGTGGAAATTAAGGTTTGTTTTTGGAGAGCTCTTGAAGCTAATTTTTTTGTAACTTATTTGTATCTCTTGTAAAAACTTAGTTTAAGGTGGAGTCTTCAACTAGTGAGACAAGATAAGATGGGGGAGGACCAGACTTTGACATCAAGTTTAAGTGGAAGAAAACTTACAATAGCTCATGATTATCAGTTGGTGAGAGATAGGGGGAGGAGGAATATTTTTGTACCAAGAAAATATGATTATGTTGATCTTATATTTATGCACTAAATTCGGGTGAAGGGTTGCAAGACTCATAACCAAATACCTTCAAGGAGGCATTTGAGAACAAGGAAATCAAAGAATGGTTAAACTTAGTGAATGAGAAAATGAATTTATTGAAGATGAACCGAACTTTAAAGCTTGTGGAGATACCTAAGAAACAAAGGGTAGTGTGATGCAAGTGTATCTTCAAGAATAAGAAAGGTATTCCAAGAATTGACGGACCAAGGTATAGAATAGGTATCATAGCAAAAGGGTTTCTTCTGGTTGAGAGAATTTAATACAACGAGATTTTCTCAATTGTAAAATAGTGTTCTACAAGGGTACTTATGGCGATGATTAATTTGTGCACACTCGAGTTGAAACAAATGGATGTGAAGACCAAGTTCTTATATGATTACTTTAACGAAACAATCTAAATCGAGAACTTAGAGGGTTTGTAGAGGAAACATCTAAGGTGTGTCTTTAGAACAAACCTTTGTATGTGTTGAAACATAGCCCAAGGAAATGGTGTCATGGGTTTGATGAGTTTCTTTTGAACACATGTTTTGTGAGAAAAGGTTATGATTATTATGTTTACATATTAGAAAGGGATGCTAAAATCATTCTCTTCCTACTTCAATATATGGATGATATCTTGATAGCAAGGATGAGATCGCTAATTAATTCAAGGAGAAACTAGATGATAAATTTTAAATGAAAGATCTTGGTATGCAAAGTAGAATAATAAGAAGGTCAATCAAATATCATCTGAAAAATGGTATCATGATATAGTTCTACAGAACATTTATGAAGGAAAGAAGGAAAAGAGAAAAAGGCAAGTGATTGAATCATTGATATATTAAAAAAAAAATCATGAATTTAAGGTCTAAAACTTTATTGTATGTCCTATCAAGTGAGAGTCATTAGATCTTAAGGTAAATTAATCAAGTTGTCGATGAAAACTTGAATTGATATAGGAATGAATTTTAAAAAACACAACAAATCTACTTAATCCTCTATCTGAGCTGCTAAGGAACATACAACTAAGGAACAACATTCTTTCCTTAGCGTTAATCGATTGAAGTAAAAGAAATCACAATTGAAGGCATCAACTGATACATCGGAGAAATTACACATACACACAGGTTAAATTTGTCTTTAAAAAATTATCAAATTTTGTTTTACGCCCACATAATAAAAAAGTGGCATTTTTGCTTCAATATAAATTTTCTCTGACACCTAGTTTTAGCCCCTCCTAATTTCAAATTTGGTTAATTACTCTTAAACTTTTGAATGGTTTCGGCAAGCATGTTTAATTAAGACATTATAAAAATTTGTTTTACAAAAAGTTTTAATGTTTTAATTAAGGGGCTGCTAACTTACACTCACCTAAAAACACTAAGGTGCAAATTAGCAAGCTGCATCCACTTATAATTTACTAAAACACCCTTTTGTTTATATTCTAATTGATTTTAAATAGAAGGGCAATTTTGTAACTAGCTTAAAAAAGATCCTTAAAAAAAAGAAACAAAAAAGACAATGACATGCTTAAGGTACAAAACATGTAATAAAGACAAAGTTTTAAGGAAACAATATTTGGAATGATGAAAGTGGGTGTAAATTAGTGAAGGTTGCTAACTTGCACCTTAATAATACTTATAAAAATGAGTGTAAATAATCAAGTGAGTGTAAGTTGCTAACTTGCACCTTAATAATCTTAGGTGGGTGTAACTTGCTAACTTGCTCCTTAGTGTTTTTAGGTGGGTGTAAGTTAGCAGCCCTCTTTAATTAAATAGAAATTTTTTAAAACGCTAAAGTTCAAAATAAATGTGGTAAAAATCTAGGCCCATAAATTAAATTTTGAGCTTATTTTGTGGGATGAATTTTTTTATAATGTTCTATGCATGTTTTAAAAAAAATTATAATTAAGGATGGCTAAAAAATTGAATTTAGCAAGGACTAAAATTGCATGCTGAAAAAATTATAGATGCAAGCATGCAACTTCTTTTTATGAGGACAAAAAACAAATTTGAATAAAAACTTCATATATATGGAGATAGATAATTGGATTTTTAGTGGGGTATTGTGTTTTTTCGTTTTTTTATGCTTAAAACAAAACCGCATTTTTTTTTACTTGTTTTATTTAAAATATTATATACATGGATTGGACATATTATATCCATGGTGGATTTTTATAATGATACACTAAATACTCAAATGAAAAAAAATTGATTCGTGAGTATAAGTGCATTGTGCAATGCATGCTATGTCAAAGTTGCCTAAATTAATTAGTTTAATAATGTGCGAACAATGAATGAGCTCAGGTTGCAAGGGATTTAGACTTTTTAAGGATGTGGTTAGAGATTCGAATCTTGATTCTTGTATATGAGAAAAGTTTGGTCAGAAGAGGAGAACTTTTTTGTGTGTCCCACATGTTTTTCGATAAAGATTAATCATCGTTAAACGATAGTGAAAACTTCATACTAATAAAATGGTAAAAAAAAAAAACTTCATCAATATAACAAGCATTACTCTTTTATATATGCATTGAAATTCATAATGATACACTCAATACTCAATGAAATTTTTTTTCATTCAAAAGTACATTGCACACTGCAAGTAATTATTTCAAACTTACCTAATCAACAAGTTAATATTAATGTAATCAATTTAAAATTGCAATTAGAGATCCTATGTGTACAATGACATTAAATTATTATGATCCATTAAAAAAATTACATTAACTTATTATGACGAGATTAATATGGGAAATACTACACGTGTAGTTTTGCATGAAGAAGATAGCAAATGTGTGTATATATTATTTGCACAATTTGTTATACTTATCAAATTATTATCATGAGTTAAATTTGCTTATATTTCAAGTAATATATACACATTCCCATTCTTCCCATATAAATAGAAACGATACTTCTTTGGTTTGGGCAAATCTTCACATTATAGTTATAGAGCATTTGGCAAGGGAGTACTGTTAAAAAAATAAATATGGCTCATGATGATAAGGGAGTGGTGAGAGAAGTAGAATGGAGTATCAAGGTAGAAGATGGTCCATGGAAGAGAGCTAGAATTTCTTGCAGCATGTGTGCATTTATTTCAAGTCTTTATTCCAAGTTGTGCAAATTTATGAAGAAAGCTTGGGAGATTGGTGTGAATGACCCAAGAAAATTCATCCATTGTTTGAAAGTAGGAATAGCACTTACAGCTGTGTCACTTTTCTACTACTTGAATCCTTTGTATGATGGAGTTGGAAGAAATGCTATGTGGGCAGTCATGACCGTGGTAGTGGTCTTTGAGTACACTGCTGGTAGGTAGTTCTATCGACATATAGTTGACTTTAAACTTACTACAAAAAGTTATATTAATGACAATGAAAATATGAAATCTGTCTATAATTTCATTACACTATAACTAGGAGTTATAGACATCAAAATTAGAGATGAACTTCAAATTTCTAATTTTAGTTGTTAGTTAATGAATTCTTTTGAGTTAATATATTTAGATTTCCATTTTTTCCTATGTCTCTGACATCTAGTTAATCACGTTAAAAAATGTGGTTAATTCAATTGAGTAAATTATTAATTTAATTCATGGATAAAATTATGGTTAATTCAACTACATGATTAACTACACTTACAATTTTAAATGTAATCCAAATTATATACTTAAAATTAACCATAATTTTGCATGTAATTAACCATGTGTCGCGTATTAGGGAAAGTTGGATGTCCATACAACATTTCTGATATATAGGCTATCAAATTGCAGGTTCTACGATATATAAAAGTGTAAATAGAATATGTGGAACTACCCTTGCTGGACTTCTAGCCTTTGGTGTACAATGGGTTGCTAGTAAAGCAGGAAAGCAATTGGAACCCATAATTGTTGGAGTCCTACTCTTTCTACTAGGTATAATATTTATAACAAACAATAACAATAACAATACAATTACAATATATATAGTACACACTGTGGATCTTGGTAATTGATCATTGATTGCATTATTTGATCTTGTTTTTAGCTTCTGCAGCGACATTCTCAAGATTCATCCCAACCATAAAGGCTCGTTTTGATTATGGTGTTCTGATATTTATCCTAACTTTCAGCTTGGTTTCAATATCTGGTTATCGAATTGATGAATTGTTTGATATGGCACGACAAAGGATTTCTACTATTATAATTGGAACTTCATTGTGCATAATAGTTAGCATGATTATTCGACCTGTTTGGGCTGGTCTAGAACTCTATGTTTTAGTCACCGGAAACCTCGACAAACTTGCCAACTCTTTGGAAGGTTAGTTCAAAGACGGTAGACTTATCTTAAAGGTCTTGATAACAAGTGTCATAAGGACACTTGTGCCCTTAATAGATAGACACATTATTATTTAAAGACTACGTATATTATGGGGTTTACTAATTTATGTCCTAGCGACGTTCCCGTGAGTTTAGCTCAGTTGGTAAGGACAATGCATAATTTATGTCCTAGAGACGTATGTTAAGGCGCTCTTTACATTATTTATTTTCATAGAAGGCCTTGTTTATTTCATATATATAATTGTTGTGTACAAATGTGCTTTAGGTTGTGTGGCTCAGTATTTTGAAGCTCAATCAACAAGTGAGGAGTCTAACAAAAAATTGATGGATTACAAGTGTGTGTTAAACTCCAAAGCAACAGAAGTATCAATGGTATAAACCACCTTCCTAGGGTTTCTAATAAATTCAATATATGTATATCCTCATATGAATTTTTTGAGTGTTACTAAAAAAATATCATTGATTAATTTCAGGCTAATTTAGCAAGATGGGAGCCTGCCCATGGTCGTTTCAATTTTCGTCATCCTTGGAAGCAATACCTTAAAATTGGAGCCTCAATGCGTAGATGTGCTTCCTGTATTGATGCTCTTGTTGGATGTATAAATTCAGAAAACGAGGTAATAAGATAGCTAGCAATTATAAAAAATAAATTTGGATAGTGATATGAGGTGATCGAGCATCAGCTCGATCGAACGTTGCTGCAGTTCGGTCATCCTTCTTGATCGATATTTAGTAAGACAACATTTAATTATTTTTTGCAGTCCTCAGATGAAATCAAGAAGATTATGAGCACAACATCAATGAAAGTGGGAGCCAACTCTGCAAGTGTCTTAAGAGAGCTATCAATTACAATCCATAATATGACAAAGTCAAATAAACTTGATAATTTGGTCAAAGAGATGAATATTGCTACACAAGAGCTACAAAATTTATTAAAATCTTATTCAAACACACACAATGTTAATGCAAAAGAAACATCCATTGGTGATGCAAAAATGGAAATCCCAATAATGGAAGTAATTCAAGTGGTCACAGTAGTTTCTTTGCTTACTGAAACTGTAGCACGTGTGGAAGACATTGTGAAAAGTGTTGAAGAACTATCAAAATTAGCTAAATTCAAACCAGAAATGTCCAAGTGTGACAAATCTAAACAACGTTCAACACAAAATAAGATCTTGCCAGACCAGCATGAGGAAGCAACAATCAAAACTCTCCAGATTGTGTGAATCATTAGGGAATGGATTATAAGAGGTTAAAGTGTGATCACAATTTACCATCTCTTAGGTGATAGATCACACTTTACTATCTCATGTGGAGAGATAGGTGAGTGGATTCAATTCCGAATAATTAAGTATATTTTACACAACATATTTCATGTTTCATGTATAAGAGATCAATCTATTTAAAAAAATGTACAAGAGGTCAAAATTATATACACTCTCCGTATAAAAAATAAATGTCGTTTTACCATATATACAAAAAAATCTAATATAAGTGTTATTTTTTAATGTAATTTTTAGGCAAAATTACACAATTAATCCATTAACTTAATTTTAGGTAACACTTTCATCCTTTATCTTTTTTTGTCACGATTTAGTCTTTTATGTTATAAAATAACAACATAATGCAAATCTTCATCATACAAGCCTAGAAAATCAAATTTCATTGAAAAAAATCTCATAAAAAATGATAAGATATTGTCATTTTATAACATAAAGGACTAAATCGTGACAAAAAATAGATAAAGAACGAAAGTGTTACCTAAAATTAAGTTAAGGGACTAATTGTGTAATTTTACCCTAATTTTTATTATATTTTTTCATATCTGCCCCTAATTATATTGTCCTTCACTACTTTCAAGCCATTATATTTACTATATATTTATAAAATGACTAAGAATCAAAATAAATTCTGCAAAGCTTTATCTTCTCAAACTCTTTCCTTCCTTTATTTTTTTATCCTCTTCTACTAAACTTCCAAACTAACTCTTAAGCACGTAGACTAGATAAGTATAAACTTCGATTTCATTATGGAACTTTGGGACTTATTTTTTACGCTTGTTAAAAAAAAAATACCCAAGTAGAGTCGTTATATGACTAAGGAGTCATGTATATATGGTTTTGAATATATATAGTTTTCTACAATAGACCCATATTGTTTTTCATAAAAGAGCATTTTTAGCAACAAACACTTTTTTATTTGGACAAAAAAAAAAATTGCTTTTAAAAAAAATCAACACCCAAGTTTAAAATTGTAATTCACATTTAATGATAATTGTTTTTATTTTATTTCTTATGCATTTTAGCAACAAACACTTTTTTATTTGGAAAAAAAAAACAATTTTTGCTTTTAAAAAAAAAAATCAATACCCAAGTTTAAAATTGTAATTCACATTTAATGATAATTGTTTTTATTTTATTTCTTATCTTTCTCAAGGTTAAAATAGACTCAGATTCTAACCTTGATAAGTGTGAAAGTATATATATTTTTTTTATTATAATTGAGTTTATAGTAGAGAATGTACTGAGATATCAACGATAGATTCTTTATCTTGAAAATCGTGTATTTAATTCTTTTTTTAACGAGGCAAAATGAACATGAACAATAAATTCTATTCAGCACAAAAAGTGACAGGCTAGAACACATAAGTTTTAACCATGGAATACAATGACTAAATAGATAAAAAAAAACCAACAAAAGTAACAAACTAAGTAAGAAATCTCAAGCGCAATAAGAAATTAAGCCACCAATTATGGAAACCAAAATAAAAAGTAGCATTTTTTGCTTTTAACCTCCAAAAATACAGAGGTTTAATTTTGCCTAACAAGTGTTGCAACGATTCCTCCTTATGCTGAAAAATATGGTTGTTCACTTCTTTTCAAATTACCCAAACACATCAAATCAAATGTAAAGAAGACCATAGAGTTTTAGAAGATCCTCCCAACTAACCAAATTGAAAGACATGATCTGATAACCGCGCTGATTGGCTCAGAAGATGTGTAACCAATGTCGAACAAAATATCATATACTCCCAAAACAGTTACAGCCCAAAAATAGGTGCCCAACGCTTTCCTCCAAATCATATCCACTTATACATTGCTGAGAATTAGACTAAAGGATATCGCCTTATTAAGTTATTCTTGGTAGAAATCTAGCTACGAAGAAGACATTAAGCAAATAGAGAGACTTTCGCAGAAATTTTAGAATGAGCAATATGTTTAAAATCATTCTTTTCAACCTAATTTTCAATATAAAAAATTATGTATTTCTTTCGGTTTCTCTTAACATGTGTTTCTTAAGGCATTTGCCTAACATTATTGCTTAAATATTAGTCTCAAGGCTAAAATTGGCGTTAGGGAAGATAATTTCAAATGCTAATGTTTGGTAGACACCCCTATAAACTATATGCCCATTTGACAACCTTTTGAAAATAATTTAATAAATAAAATTAATTTTATTTATATATTAAAATCGTTTTTTTGCTAAAAAGTTAAAATTGTTTTTATTGTATTTTTATTTATTATTCATTATTAATAACGGTGGCCGACCACCAAGGCTCCACTACCAACCAATGGACCGCGAGAGCTATGCTGACGATTATCGTGGAATCGCCAAAATATTAACATTCTTTTTTTAGTTCATATTTTTTAGTCAACTCATGTCTAGCCTTCGTATTTGTTGAATGAATTTTTTTTTCATAAATGTGTAGAATATTATGACAATCTCTTCCAATAGAATTCGAGTTTGTAACAAAACATAAATTAAATAAGAAATTTTAAGCACAAAAAATGATAGAGAATGATGAAGAATAACATGAAAGTCTCTAGAATACTTAAGAATAATGAGGAAGTATCTAAAATAATAAAGAATAATAATAAGGAAGCTAATAGACACTTTACTAAATAAGATAAAATAAAGTACTAGGGAAATATTATTTTTTCTAGATCCTTCTAGTCATATTAACTTTAGTATCCATATCTCTAGACTTTTCTTTGTAATCAATGTTTCTAGATCATTCTACTTTGTAAAGTGGGGCCTTACTAGAGTAGTATAAATAGGGCTCACCACAAACGTTTAGGCATACTAAAACATTGAAGAATTCAAGCATTCAAATAATAACCACTTTCTTTGACAATATTAGAGTTTCTCTATTTTCTCTACCTTTCCTTTTGTTCCTGAGGCAAAAAACATATAAGTTTATATTTAATTCATGTTTTATTAAAAAAAAATCTATTTTTTGGAGAGAGAATCTTATATTATTCGAAATATTCATGCAAAATTACATTAAAAAAAATATGAAATCTACACACGAGTTAATTTAAAAACATGGACCAAAATTGATGGTAAAAAACTGCTAGGGGACATAAACAAAAAATTGATACATTTATATGAACCAAAAACATATTTCACCTTTTTTCTTTAAGGGAAACAAACTTAATTCATTTCATTGTCAATATTGTCATCCTCTTGCCTTTTTTTGGTAGCCTAGCTCTTTGCTAGCTGCCCTTTTTTGGTTAAATTTTGTTTTAATATTTTTAGCTTTTTTATATAATGAAGACCGGATGGAGTCAATTAGAAGGTGATAGGTTCGAAAAGGAGAATAAAAGATCCATCCTATTGGAACTAGGAGTAGCACTAGTGCTTGCTTGGTTTGCGCAAAATACATTAAAAGCCTATGTAGGAAAAGTCTCTGCATATTTTTATTCTTTTTGAAGTTGGCAACTAAGATTACGAGGACTTTGTTGAAATCCTCTTCATTTATTAAATAAAATGGAAATATTATAGATTTGTGCAATACACCATTTAAGGTTTTCTCCATTGCTTTCATTTGAAGAAAAAAAACAAAGACATTAAAAAAACTTGAAAAATATAAAATAATCAATGATTGTGAGATCCATTTAGTGGTAAGACACCATCTATTTTTTGTATTCATCTCTTTCTAAATGCCATTTATTTTTAGAAATGATGATATCCTTACTCGTAATATTGTACGTGTTAAAGCAACTAAAAATAACAACTTATTTCCGAATGCATAACTATTTTTTATGTGGAAACAACAAACATTTATTAAAAAATTATATATTTCATATAAAATGCACAATATGAATTTTTAAGTATCAAATCTAAAATTCATATGAAAACATGAATGAAAAACCATATATTTGAACATTTAGATCTTTTTTCACATCATTTTTAACATTTTGATTAATTTGTACTCCCTCCGTCCCATTTTAAATGACTTACTTTGAAAATGTGCATCATTCACATAACATGTTTTGACCATATATTTCTACTAGTATACAAAAGCAAATGGTAGCATATAAGATGTTATTAAAATATCAAATATTTATAATTTTTTCTAATAAATTATTAAAGATATATAAGATCAAAATTATGCATTGGTATCTGTGATAGAATCAACTGTGTCAAATAATATTAGATGGTGAAAATATTTTAAACTTTTCATCGTATGTAAATTTATAAAGTTTTGAAATAAATAAATGTAGATATTTTTATAGTTGGCAATATCAATTGAATATTTATCTTCAGAATTTTGATAATAAATCAAATGTTGAGAGTAAAAAATGAAAAGGATCTTAACTCTCTCAAGGACTAGTCCGGGAGTAACTAGTGCATTTTTTTTCACAGTAGTTAGAGCATTTTATTTTTTGTAATAAACCCATCCCCATTTGCAACTTTAAACCCAGCTCATCCTACCGTGTTAAATTGGCAAAATTAAAGTTTTCGTCTTTTAAGTTAATTTTATGTATCGATTTTGCCCTTTATTTTTTTTTACCTTATTTTAGTTCTTTTAAACTTTGTTTGCGAGTTTGGAGAGGAAGAGAAGAGAATGCTTAAAAAAAAGGAGGAAGAAGTAAGTGGAAGAAATAGAGGACATTGAAAGCAAGGGCTTTCGGGGGCTTATTTTTCATCAAAATGTAAAACCTTCATCATTTGGGAAACTAAAATATTGTATTGGATGAGGGTTTTGAGGGGTTTAAGAGGGTTTATATGAATTCTTCAAATTTAATATATGTTGTTATAATATTTTTAAAATTAAAAATATATTAATCATAAACATTAATTTATCACTCTTTACAAAAATACTCATTCAAAAAATCTGAAAGATTTATCAATTTTTTCATATATTTCTATCCCCCCAAAACTTTTCCTTCCCCTCCCCTCCAAACTCCCAAACAAAGCCTTAATCAATTTACATATGAATTTTTAAGTATCAAATTTAAAATTTATATGAAAACATGAACGATGAACCATATATTTAAACATTAAGATCTCATATCAAAATAAGACAATATATTTGAATCTTAAAAATACATATACAAATCGATCAAAATGATAAAAATAATGTAAAAAAAAAGATAAAAGACGAAATTGTTATTTAAAATTAATAAAAAAGATAAGCACATTTTAAGAGTCAAAACCCCTTTTGTCAAAATAAAGAGTGAAAATCCTTTGTTTGTTTGGAGAGGGGAGATATAATCCTTTCCCTTGTTGAAGCTGGCAGATCGAGTGGGTGATTTGGCGCCGCCAGAAACATTGATAAACACTTCCAGGTTTTTCTATTTTTCAATTTATTATCGAATAAAGTATACATTTTCCATTCATTTTTTGATTCAATGAACTCATACATATTCCTTCAACAAACACTACTACTCAGTGTTGTAGTTATTTGTAAAAAAGTTTTTTTTTTTTTTTTTTTAAATTTCTTAAGTGTTAGTTCAATGGTTTATGGCTTAGAGTTTATGAATTATGGCGTTGTTTGATCCATGTAGCCGACCCCACTTACTGAAATTGAGATTTAGGTGTTTTGGTAACCATATTGAACTGAATTTTATTTTTGAGGGTACTGTGAAGGTTATGGTTTAACATTAATGAATTGATGCATTGTCAACTAATTAGTCTATTTGTAATGTGGTATTAGCTCATTCAATTGATTTCGATGCTCAATACTGTCTACAGCAAGTGTAACTTTTATGATGCAGTTTGATTCATTTATCTAAACATTTTTTTCTCCATATTTGTTTGTTCTTTGGCAATGTTAGGAAACTGATTTGCTTTGGAATTAATGGAGGCCAAATATTTTCGCTTTCTTAAGATTGTGGGTGTTGGGTACAAAGCTAGAGCTGAATCTGCAGGGCGTCAATTGTATCTCAAGTTGGGGTATAGTCATGAGGTGGAATTATCTGCGCCTCCTGCTGTCCGTGTTTTCTGCTTCAAAAACAATGTAATTTGTTGTACCGGAATAGACAAGCAAAGGGTGCATCAGTTTGCAGCTACTGTTCGCAATTGTAAGCCACCTGAAGTTTACAAAGGCAAGGGCATAATGTATACTGATGAAGTTATCAAGAAAAAACAAGGAAAGAAGTCTAAATGATCATATAGTCTTGGTCCATTTCGTGAAGTCTACGACTCAGGTGCACATTTGCTAGACCGTGCAGATTTTTTTACCTGTAGCCTTTGGACAATTTCGGTGTTAAAATTCTTAAACAGAACATCATGGACAATCAAGTTTCAAATAACAGCATTATTTTGCTTCAATATGATTGATATTTATCGTTTAAAGTTTATCTTTGTTGAGACTGGGGTGGGGGTTCTAATCATTCTCCTCTTGTTCCCTTCTAGTGACAGTTGAAATAGTATTACATGGTTCATTTTGGATCTTACCTCACATCTTCGTTTTCATTCTCTCCATAAGTTCTAATTTGGTTGATCTAGTTGGGTTTTGTTGATGAAATTTTGCCCTGAGACCATACGTTAAACATTTGTCAATGTAATAAATACGCAATTTTCCTATACAAACTTGCGTCTCTTGATTTCATGATACTTAACTAAAGTATTTGTGCACATCTCTATAATTTGGAAGTTATTTATAACCCGCTTCAGTTTGATCTTGTGCTTCTAAAAGATTCGTACATTTTGATGTTAAGAACCTGGTATCATTATGCTTTTGTAGTGTTGGATGTACATCTATGTACTTCTACCGCATAAACATATTGTTTAATGAATATGTGAGTGATATTTTTGCGGTTGTTGTTTTTCATATTCTTAGTTCTTGTATGTTTTATCTAACTCAGAAGCAACCAAAAATTTGCTGCTAATTTCACTTAAATGCATTCAAGTGCAAACGTCCGAGTCCAATTACACATCGAAGTTCAATGAACAAGTAATTTATACCCAAGAGGGGTTTATTGTACTATAATATGACTTGAGAATTATCTGCTTGTTTAGTATTTTTTGCTTGGTTTTCTTAGTTTAGATAGTGCACTTGATGACTTCTTGAAGTACAAACAGCGTAATAACAATACTAACTGGAGCAGTGCAAATCATTTTCTTCCATTTCGGCTTTGTTTCTCTTTCTCTGGATGTTGGGTTCAATTGCCTTCACTGCATTTGTTTTGCTTCGTTTTTGTAATGTTGAATTTTATTGTTTTGCAGTGTTTCTGTGATGCTGTACTTGCCCTTTCACTGCGGTTGTGTTGCTTCGTTTTTCTGATGTTGAACTAAGTTTTTTTGCTGCGTTTTTATGATGTTGGATTTGTCTTTACTGCGTTCGTTGCTTTACCATATTTTTTTTTTCTTTTTTTGAAGAAACTAACTAGCCTACCCAAATTGGCACCGGTAAAGTATCGAACATGCTTTACCATATTGTTGTCCCCATGATCAGTATCTGTGATATGGTATAAGAATGTGGGTGCATTTGTTTAAGGATTTTTCCAGGAAAAAAAAAATTCATAAAAAAAAAACCACTTTTTGTCATTTTGATGTGTTTGTTTAGGATTTAAAAAAAAAATTATTTTTGTCAAAAAAATCATTGACTCTAAAATGAAAAGCTATAGGATTAGCTTTTCCCAAAATATATTTTTTCAAAAAAACAAGGAGATAACACGCGAACTAGTTTAAAATCTCTCAAAAAAATTAACACAAAATCTATTTTTTTTAAGGCTAAAACAAACGCACCATGTATCAATTTATTTCTAGAACTGATGTAGTAACTAGTAATGATCATTTCTTTCTTGGTTCTATTTGCCCTGTTTCTTAACTTATTTGTGGTTTTATGCATCTTCATAAAATGGTTAAACTTGCTGCAGTCCCCAGAATCATGTATTTTGTGTTTCTTGTTGTTCAGTATTAACTATTAAGAACTCATTTTGCTGTGTATATTTTTAAGAAACATTTAAGAATTCTGTATAAGGGTATGACCCCAAATCATCCAACAAAGCTATTAACAATGCTAGTTTACTATTCAATTGAACGTGGAAATGTGATTGCCAAGAATAGAAACAACTAAACAACTAAGTAGAGGCGTTGAAAAGTGAGAGTAAGGATGATATTTCCTACACTGTAGTTCGTTTCAACTTTCAAGGGATGATGATTGATATAGATAGGGATATATACAAGTCCTTACATTTGTTTGGAAATCTCATGAAATTAGTTATCAGTTTGGAATTTTATTATGATGTTAAGTTAACTTTGTCCCATATACTATATATTCTGAGTAACTATATCGTGCATTCTACGAGTTGTTGTTGTGGTTGTTTAGCTTTAAAGTTTCAGTTGATTGTTGAAACTGACCGTATGCTGAAGTTTGAATTAAAACACTTTGGTGGTTGATATATAACTCTTCTACCCAGAGGTTTTATTTCCTGTATGTGTGAGTCTGCCAAGTCATAGGCTAAAGAATCAGATTGCTTCAAAGATTAAAATGGATATTTGGAGATTAATGAAATCAATGTCAAAAAGGTTCTTTGTTTAAAATATGAGATGTTATTAGTGGTAAGTAGTTCTTTGATGTAATTGTTTGTTTCTGGTTGAAGGGGATACTTAGTGTTGATGGTAGGAAAATTACATGTGTGACATATCAATGTTTTAAATGGCTAAAAAAAAAGAGGCTAAGTCAAGCATTACACGATCTGATTTAATTGCATGCATGTTTGTGCTGTGAACCATTGATTACTGCCACATTATCCTGAATTATTTTGTTTTATAAGCTATGAAGCACGGATAGAGACGCGGACACTGAACATGACACAGGCATTGACACGCTGTCACCGCTAATAATTTAAAAAAATTCACATAATTTAGTGTAATTATATGCATTGGTATCGGATGCAATACATGTCTGACACCGGGACACGTTTAGTCCGAGGAGTGTCCGTGCTCTATAGTTTATAAGCCATTGTTCCTGAATTCAGACTTCCAATGTTCTTCTGCTCTGTACTCGCTTGGTCATATCTGTAAATGTTCTTCATTGCATCTTCAATTGTTTGCTGTTCGGAAGATTGGATTTGGATTTATGTTTGGATCCTATCTTATTTTTAAGTCTTATTTCTAGCCAATGTTAACTTTTATTTCTGAAAATTAAAAATACTAGACCTGTTTTTAAAAATTGTAAAAGAAAATAGTGAGGGAAATATTGAATCTATAGATGCGTTAGTTGAAGTTAAAATGAAACAAAAAACATGGGAAATAGATGGGTCCTTACTTTTTCTTTTTCTTTTTTTTTTTTTTTTTTTATATTTTACTATGCTTTTTTTAACCCTTTGTTCAAGGAAGAAAAAAAAAAAGCTCCGATGATCCGGAGTTTATCCAAGATGTAAGTAAAGTATTAACAATAATTGTTTTAGATAAAGATCAGACCTAAATACTTCTAGTCGTTTTAATCTTAACTGAAACTACTTAACCATTTAAGCTTAATCGACTGTTTTTCTAAGTATGTCACCATCAGTCTTACGCCCTACATGATTTATGTCATTTTTTAAGCAAAACATGTTAACACAATACGTACTACAACAACAAAAAAATCGGTCTATAAAATTGGAATAATCATTAGGTTCATTGATGATAACTTTAGTCTAGATCACAAAGGAGAGAGTGGAGGAATTTGAAGAATTTAGCTTCATGTTTCACCTTATCTCATTTTTAAAGCACATTATAATCATCGGCTTTCCTTTTGCTGTCTTTTGAACTACTACTCTTGACATCTTTCCGATAGTCACGCGTTAGACTTCATTCTCATATAGTCCTTTTTATATATAGGTATTTTAGTATACTTTTTCCCTTACTTAACTCCAACATATAGACATTGTTTTCTCACACTAAGAAATTCAATAGTTTCCGTTACAAAATATCTTTATAGTAAATTTACAAGACCCCGTAATTATATTAAATTTTCTATATTTTGTGGTTCATTTATTTGTTATATATTGCACTTCAATACAATTGTAAATGTGTGTGTCTATGACTCTTACATTTTTTTCAAGATCATGCGAATCTTATAATAGACATGTCTTTGATTAAAATATTTATCGTTTTGAGAGTAACTTTCTAACAATGTATCGGGAATCACGATTGAAAGTCATCCAAAACGTGATCTACCTCTGGCAGGCGTAGTTTTGTGTTCACCACGCATTGTCATCACAATTTTTTTTTTTTTTGAGAATTCTATAACAATGTGTCGGGAATCACGATTAAAAGTCATACACTACGCGACCACCTCTGGCAAGCAGAGTTTTTTGTGTTCATCACGCACTATAATCACAGAAAAACAGACTTTTCGAACGCAAAGTAAAGTGGACATCATGCTTTACAACCATCTTAAAAGTTATATGGAATTGTATGAGAATAAATTTCATATGAAAAAACTATTAATTAGTTTATTCTTATCTCTATAAATTGCAACTCCTCTCTTAATCCAAATCCAAAACAACATGGAAGCATCTCATGAACAACAACTCTCTTTAGGCTCTAGAGAACAACAATCTTCTATCCCTTTCTCCATCATTGCTTATTCTTCTACAAGAGAGAGAGGAACAAGAGAAAGTGCACGTTACAATCTCTATGCATGCAAAACATGCAACAAAACTTTCAATTCATTTCAAGCACTTGGAGGCCATAGAAAAGTTCACAAGAAGCCTAGAGATGATTGTCAGGTTCAAGAGTTTCAATTCAAAATCAATAACAAATCAATTTTCCTTAAATTGAATAGTATCAAAGGTATGGGAAATATATATGCTAGCAGCAACAACAACAATAACACCAACACCACCACCACTACCAACAACAACAATAACACCACCACCACCAACAACAACAACAAAACCAAGGTTTATGGGTGCTCCATTTGTGGTTCTAAATTCACATCTGGCCAGGCACTAGGTGGCCATGTGACCTTCCACCATGCACCGGTGGAGGCAACCTCATCGACACCAATGGCTTTGAAACCAGACGAAGAAGATGAAGAACCACCTACAAAGAAAATGAATGTCTCTTTGGATTTGGATCTCAACCTTCCTGCAGCTTAAGAAGATCAGAGAGTTCAAGTTTGCCTTGTCATCCAAGCAACAACAAACAAGTCTTGTTTTCTCTGCACCAACTTTGATGGATTGTCATTACTAATAAGTGACAAGGTTTTAGTTTGGGATTCACAAAACTGGATTTACATTCAGTTCTCAGATATATTTGTTGTATTATCTTGTTCTTCTGATCCTTTATCAACTTGTATAAGCCCTTGTTTATAAAAATAAAACTTGTATAAGCACCTGATAATTATTATGAATTCTATTGTTTATTGAACAAAATATTTAAGAATTTTTAATTGAAAAAGACCTTCTCAACAACTTATGTATTGTATATTTTCCGTTTTTTTTATTGTCGTTGGTTTTTTGTTGTTGCTATTTTTTGAACGAGTTTCTATTGTTTGTCCTCTAAATCAGCACAAACTAAACCTTTCAACTGAGTCCCCTTACTCACTTTGCAAACAAGTTTTCTTTATTGCTAGTTTGTATAAGTTGAGGGGTTGATGTGACAAGATGATTACATTTCCTCTCGAGTAGAATTTGTATAGAACGTTTTGCCATCATTAGTTTAAAATACCAAATTTAGATTGAACATCTATTTAATTATCGAATCTTAAGTTTGTTAAGTTGTGGGATGTTGTTTTAGTAAAAAAAAAAGTCTTGGGGTTGGGAAGCTCTTGCAATCTAGGTTGATTATGGGATTGTTGTTTAGATGATGTGAGAAAAAAAATCAAGTCATTGATTTTTAGTGGTTAATGGGTTCCTTTAAAGAATAATAGTTCAGAAGAATTCAAATTCGATTTTAAGTAAAATAATCTTTTATTAGACTTTACTTATTTCGTGGCTGAACTCAATTATTTGGGTATTCCTCTATAAAGTAAACACCAAAAAAGATGGTGCAAGGAGATTGAAGCACTCTACATTATTCACTGAACATACAACACAAAATGTGATATCAGTTGTGGGGAAGGCATGTTTGTTGAAGACAATGATGATGGTTAGTATAGGAGATATTAGTTCCTTGACATGGGAATAATTCCACAACATTTCCTATGGCCAAACAAAAATAAGATAAAAATAGAGAGGTTCATCATCTCTATGCTTTCCACCTTGATTTTTAATTCTCTTCTAGTGCCATCAAAACTCTATTCTTCTTCACTGCTTCTTTTTCACAGATCTTCTTATTGCGGTGGCATCAATCAAAATTCGAAAAGTTAGAGACCTATTTTCTGTTATGTCATTATGTTTTAAAAACTTACTATCAATGTGGTCCTTATGTTTATCCACTTACTACAAAATTAGTCCTTATAGTGTTTGTTTAGAACGACTAATATGAGTAAAATTTGACAGACCTTTTTAAAATGAGTAGTGCTACGTAGCACGACTCTAAAGCCCACAAATTTCGACGACACGGCAATCGGGTAGATAGCAAAATAAATGTGGGAAAGAGAAAATAATGAATTAAAAGAAAAAAGGTCATCCAATAGTCTGAACTTAGTCGTGCTTGTATGGCCATCGTGCCATAAAGCATTTTCCTTTTAAAATATCATAAAGTTGGAGATATATTTAAAGTGTCTTATAAAATTAATGACTAATTTGATGGTATATTTGATTCTAGAATCCTCTCGCTAATTATAATGTATTTTTTACATTTACATTCCTTAGCTTAAGAATTCTTTTGACATGCACTAATCTAAACTACTTTTATATTAACTCTGATAATCCAATAATATGAGTTCTTATTTGACATGGATGTAAAATTATTTGGAATTAAAGGGCATGCCCTCTCAAAGTAAGACATTATACCGATATCAAATAAAAATACATTATTTTGTCGGATCACTCTACTCTTGTAAGTGTACTTCTTTTGTCTTGTCACATAGTTTGTAAGAGTCAAAAAGTTTGATAGTGAAAATCACACATCTTAAGTGTAGTGAAGTAAACAATCATGACTTCAAATTAGTGCCCAATCACATAAAATGTCGCTTACAAACAAGAACAACTAGTTGTACACCAACTATGTACTCCATGTCCATTAAACTCAAACTATTTTACACCAAAGTTATCTCTGATAAGTACTCCCTCTATCGAAAGAAATTTGTCCCTCATTTACTCCACCTACATCAAATATAAACAAAAATTCATTTTCAGATTCATTGAATAACATAAAGCATAAATAAGGCGTGGTTTCCTTAAAAAGATAAAGTTCGTGAAAACCAAGTCACACAAACAGGGCACACTGAACCGTGTCAGGATGTTGGAACATCATATCCAACATAATACATGAGTATTTGTTTTAGCAACAATGAAACCAAGCCAATACTCAAATACCCAACAAAACTCATTCTGTATTCAGGCTATATAAAGGAAGACGCTAAACCTAGAAGACGACTGAAGCCATCATTTGTGAAAGTGTCTATTAGGGATGCTTGCGAAATTCTAAGGACCACTCATGAGGAAACCTCCAAAGTGAGAATGTCAAGACTTTAACTTCTCACCGGATGAAAGAAGATGAATCCATCCATGATTTTTATATGAACATTCTTGATATTGCCAATACTTCAAGTGCTTTGGGGGAAAAGATGTGTTGGAACAAAATGTTTAACATTGCCACTTTAAGTTTTGATGATAACAAGGTATTAAAAGTTCAATTGGATATGCTAATATTTGTTTAAAAGTATGTTAACTACTAAACAAGTTTGTGGGACGAATTTGGGATAAGGGGATCAAAAATGGGGTTTTGGATGGAAAAATGGATGTGTTCCCAAGAGGAAACCTAAGAACAAGGATTCTTGTTCTGGTGCAGCTCGCCTGGCGAGCACATGGCGAGTTTCCCAGTTCAGCAACCATGTTTTGGGTGTTCCGGGTACTCGGGGGGTCGATTCGGGCTTTCCGAAATGATTCTAATTTGATGTATTTAACCTTAGTTAAGCTTTCTAAACCTTTGGAAAACATCAAATGAATTGAATTGAACTTGATATTGTGAATCGAAATGGAATTTATTTTGAAAATGTTCAAGAACATGAAATTTTACGAAACTTGTTTTTCTCAAGTGAAATGCTAGGGTTAAGGTTCCTTTTCTGTAACAATGATTTTTAAATGGTTTTGAAAGGTGTGTGTAAACTTTAACTTGGTCTTACTTTGAGAAATGGAATTCTTTTTGAAAAGTGGTAAATTGAGACGAACTTAAGGAATTTTTTGGAATTAATCGGAATCAAGCGATGATGTGAATTTGTGTGAGTTGATGTGATCATATGTGATGTGTAGATATGCTTTGTTAACATGTTTGAACATGAATGAATGCCTTGTCTTTTGTGAATTATTTATAAAAGGTGAATTTTGCGAAAATAGACGAACTTTACCGAAATGGGGCTTTATGATTTCTAAACTTGTTGTTGGAGTGTATTCATGTTTATATGATAGAATGATGATGGATCTATGATGATTACGTGCTTAACAAGATGAATGTCATGATGTTGTTGTTTGTCCGCTTTTTATGCAAAGAGTGAACTTGAAACATTATTGTTTCTTTAAGTTGATAGTTATGATGATGTTGGTGATGATTATGTTGATGATTTAAATGATGATGAATTTATTATTGGCGATGAACTATTACATGCAAAAGGTGATGATATGAGCGATGAACGCATGTATTCAAAATATTGATGCGATGATGATGATTTGTTGTGTAAACGTATGCCTCGTTGAGTCATATGTTCATGCATTCATAAGTCGGATATTTATATCCATATTGGTGATGACCGGATATTTATATCCATTATGGCGATGACCCGAATACTTTGTATTCATATTGACGACAATAACGATATTGTTGTATCTTGAGGTGACGACCTTGGTGATGACCGGTACCACATGCATATAAAGTCATGTCTCGAGCACATTGCAAACATTGAAAGTGTCATGTTTGACTCTGTGGTTGGTGATTATATGCATTGGTGAATCTTGGTGATTTATGTGCTTGGTGAATTTTGGTGTGTGAAAACGTACTTGTTGCAATATTATGCTTGTATATGTGATGTATGAATATGTTGTGGGGTTGTTGTGAATGATTTTAATTAAGTGTTATTAATCATATGAAATTAATTATGCTATTTTACTTTCATTTGATTATGCTTTAATTGTTAATGGTATCTAACCCCTAGTGGTCGTTCAGTTGACCGCCTACCTTATTCGTTCAAATGGGTAGACGACTTGCATGATTAGTCTCTATGCTTTGATGTGAGTATACTGAGGCTAGATTTGGAGTTACCTCGTTACTTTGCTTTGGAGTCGTAGTGTCGGGATCTGATTAGGACGTCTGTCTGTCTGTCGTTTATGTTTATGACTTTATGAGATTTCATTCACTTAGTATGTTGAGAGTTGAGATTTATATTAGTGATGTATTATGTTATATATGACATGGCTACTTGGAGATTTATTCATCTGCGATATTTTAAAAAATTAAGTATGCATGTTTTGAACTTATGGAAGAAGAAACATCTAAATTCTTTATATGGTTGTATCATTTGCATGTTTTATCGCTTTTAGAGTTTAGGGTGTTACATAGACCCATGGCAATCTACATTTTTTCATTTTTTTCTTTTTGATAAATAAGTTCTACTGGTACCTCACCCCAAAATTAAAATGTTGCTAATTCCAAAAAGAAACTCCAAACTTAATTTCAATCCATACTCAATCAAAATAATTCATATCTGACTCCAAGAGAAATCAAACAGGGTGCATATAAGGTTCATGACTATGACATGAAGTAACAACAAAGAAATTGCATCTGGATGCTCAAATTGATTTCACAAAGGATAATAAGAATATAAAAGGGTGGCTAGAAAGGCTCAAGGTACCAAAGAAAAATTTCCTCGTGTGTAATACAATCTAACCAATCGTCCATAAAGAACAGCCACAAATTCAAGCAAAAATAGCATTCACATGGAACACTCATAATTGAAAGAATTTAAGTATCTAAATAACCTAGAATGGATTGGAAATATTTGGCTCTGAATCTCACAGGTTATGCTACTCAGAAAATAGATGGTGATCAAATGAGTACCTTCAGTAGCAAGCCCCAATAGTTATCATGCTCTTGAACGTAAGGGTAACTAGCCTCCACCGTAGATGCTTTGACTGACTCTCTAAGACTAAAACAAAATTAAAGCATAAATGGAAAGGTTGTAAATGTAAATGCAAAAGATAAAATTTTATATGATAATACTTGAGGATTAGTAATAGAACAAGGAATGAAATTGGTCAGAAAATAAATCTCATATTTGAAGAAAAATAAAAATGCAGAAAAATGAATCAACGAGTTGTCTCCCATTCAGCGCGTGTTTAACGTCTTCGTCCCGAGAATTAATAATTAATAGGTTGCCTCATATCCAACATTTGTTGTCGTGCACTAGATACTCATTTCAAAGACTATTAACAAACAACTAATTTATAAATAAAAAAAACAATAGATTATTTTTTAGGATAATATAATATATTTTTGTTGCGAATATTAATATACCATACGTTGGCAAAATTTTATTGTTATATTAAACCTAATAAGTTTAACAATGAGAATATTTTATACTACCGAATATGCTTTATAATTTCAAACTCTAATACCTTAATTCTTATATACAATATATAAATATTTCGACAAATAAACAACATTATGATAATAACTTTTTTTTAATGTTGAATTCAGTTTATAATTATACTTATAACTTTAATATAAAATAATATCATTTAAAGTCATTTGATAATAATATTAGGCGGATGGTAGGTAATGGGAGTAAAACATTCTTTTGGACTGATAACTGGCTGGGTGGAGCTCCCTTATGTCTTCAGTTCAGTCCTCTTTATGAGTTATTAGTTAATAAGGAGTGTTCGGTGGAGGAGATGGA
>Ga0315914_1001934_pt1 | contig 31604 bp, 18 predicted proteins | sample MpolenodulesMG_FD_203920 | JGI IMG/M metagenome (GOLD analysis project Ga0315914, IMG submission 203920) | Medicago polymorpha root nodule microbial communities from Los Angeles, California, United States - elongated nodules | ecosystem: Host-associated > Plants > Roots > Nodule | place: USA...
ACAGATTTGTTTTGTTCAAAAAAATAGGAGATTAGGTGTGATGTGTTGAGAACATTTCAAAAAAAAAGGAGATTAGGTGTGATTTTGTTAAGAAGGAAAAGATAGGGTTAATAATTAAACAGGGGTATTAGAGTAAAATTAACCATTAGAGTTAGGTTAAAATTAGGGCAAACATTTGCTTCCGGGTTAACTTTAATAAATAAGAGATAAGACAGACTTGTTTTGTTCAAAGAAATAGGAGATTAGGTGTGATTTTGTTGAGAAGAAAAAGATAGGGTTAATAATTAAACAGAGGTATTAGAGTAAAATTAAAAATTAGGGTTAGGTTAAAATTAGGCAAACATTTGCTTCTGGGTTAACTTTAATAAATAAGAGATTATAGCTTATAGCGGATTAAGTTAGCTTCTTAGCTTTGCCAAACAGAGCCTAAATGAAGGGAAGGAGCATATCCATTGTTACAATTATAGTAATTTTTAAATACTCCCTCTTGCATGAAATACTAGCAAAATTATCTAAATCAAAAATCTATTTGGTCCGAATCGGAACAAATTAAAGACACTTTGATTTTTATAATTTTTTTCCATTTTTTTTTTGAAGGCAGATGACAATTTGTAGTTTATGAGTAGCTAGGTTCATATAAGCAGAGTGGTCCTACAAGTGACGATGCTCACCATCTCCTAAGTTGGATTAATCCACTCAAATATATAGGATCTATTGGTCCCATTAACAACTTGTTGGACTGTTTGTCTTTGCTGTATGAAGACCAGGGAGCAAAGATGAAAGAGTCCACCAGGTCCCGTGTGTCTTCTTGTCTCGTATGTTCTATTTTTGAAAAAAAAACTAATTTAAAAAAAAAATTATTTATAGTTTTATTGAAAATTAAATAAGTATGATTAATTGAAAAAAAGTATAAATGATAAATTATAGATCAGAAAAACAAAAAAATTATAAGCAATGAGAGAAAAAATAAAGAAATTTTTTGAATTAAGATTCATTTGGTGTTTGCTCTGAAATGTGTAATTTAGGTTAGGGCGACGGAGAAGGTGGTTGGAAGTGGCAAAGGAGGTTATAAGCTTTGGAGGAGGAGCAGATAAGGGAGTGCGGTATATTAATTATTATCTAACATTTTTTTTGTAGGATGTTGTGGAAGATAAATGAGATTGAAATATAGATCCTGACAAAGGTTACTTTGTTTGCGGCGTCTATCATATGTTGTCTTCTATAGAACAAATTGATCGACATGACATCTATGATTTAGTTTGGAACAAAGTGCCTCTTTTAAAGATTTCTTTGTTTGCTTGACGGTTGTTAATAAACCGCTTACTAACAAAAGATAATACAATTTGTCGTGGAATTATACCGTCTAACTCTATTATTTGTTCGAGTGGTTGTGGGAAGGAGGGAGCGTTGATCATATGTTTGTGGGATGTGGTTTTCACGGTAGCATATGCCCTCTCATTCATTAATGGTTAGACATTCAATCGACCATCTTATTCTTTTTTGATGAAACGTTTCTAAAAAAATTAGGTCTTCATTACATCACATTTGAAAGGAAGGAAATTGTCGCATTTTTTCAGCAGCATTGTAATAAAGCGAAACTTTTATAGTTTTGGTGGTTCAAAAATAAAAGATATTCTTTTGAGTCGATCTCCTCTTAATTTAATCTATTTCATTTTGCTTCTAAAAAAAATACAGCTGTAGCCATATTTGAACACATATAGACTGCGTGTATTTGTATATGTAATAAATATTTTATGAAAACATTGACTAATCTTCTCCCCAACTATTTTTTTTAATTAATTCTCTATTCTAAAAAGGTAAGGATAAGGAATTGTGAGCTAGCAATTTAAGTTAGGGAAATGCTAACCGGTGCTCCAGGGCACTGGTTAAGGATACTAAAAAGGGAAATTATATAGTAATTATTGCATTGAAAACTGTGTAATTAATCCATAAATAAGTCAACAAAGTTTCCTTTTATGGTAATAAATTCCTTTTTTTGTATGCTTAACCAGTGCCCCGGGGCACCGGTTAGCATGACCCATTAAGTTATTGAAACGCAAGGAATTGATATGGAATAATAGATTTCTTTTAATGACTATTAAGAGAAACTATTCCTTTTATGCTCAAGAAAATAAAATGAGACATTGTTATTTAACGGCTTTTATGTTCAATAAAATTATTCCTTTTATTTTTAGACAATAAAACCGTTTTTCATTTCAACCATCCTGTCACTTTCTCCCTTCCCTGCATTTCATCAGGTTTGTTATCTAAAATCAATTTATATATATTTTTAAGTAATTTTCATCAGGTTTATATTAATTCATGCGGTTTTTTTAATGCTTTGCAAATTGATTACATATATATTATGGAGTTTGATCATTATTTTCTTCATTTTTTGCAGCTTCAGATTAATTGAAGTGATAATTGTTTTCAGAATATCTCGAAAAGTAGTGTTAGATACAGACACTTTCTTGCATCAGAGGTTTCTTCATTTCTTATTTTATTAAAAAACATGATTTTATGATTTAATGTTAGTTCATGACTGTAGTTGATTGATTAATGTTTAAACCTTGGAGACTATGCAATTATGTACAGTTTTTGTGTTTGGTTACTCTATCATTTGGGTTCTTGTATATTGTTTACAAGAGGATCAAGAAAGAGAGTAGGAAGCTAACTTGTTCGGTTGCTACTGAACCAAAACAAGTTGAAGAATCCAAAATGGTGATGCCAACAGAAACATTCTTGAAGGATTACAAAATTCCCGATTACTACTTCGAAACTGTATGTTTATAGGAGTTTTTAGATTATGTTTTGTTCACATGGTCATTACAAATTTAAATTTCTTTTTACATTTCTTTTGTCTCATGTTGCATCAAACAATTGCAGGTGGATCTAATATTTTCCTCAGGAGGGGAGAAGACAATAGTTAGTTCTAAAATTGCTGTGTTTCCTCGTGTCGAAGGTAGCTCTTTATGGTTCCATTATTGACTTGTAACCTTTTAGATAAGCAGAAATATATGCAGCATTAATCGTCCTATTTTATGAAACAGGTTCTACTCCCCCGCTAGTTTTAGATGGACAAGAATTGACTTTAGTTTCAGTTCATATTAATGGCAAGGCCTTGAAGGTATATATATATTTTTGAACATCTGATGGAATTTCTTTGCCATCTTGCTAGTTTATCAAGCAAGGTTGTTCACTTTATATTTCCTGATTTCAGTATGCTGAATATTATGAATTTAATTTTATGCTTCCTATCTGAAACCTTAGGCGTTGTTCACTTCGGAAACACTTATATGAGTAGCAATCATGGATGATTGTAGTGTTGTGTATAATTATTTTAACGATATTCTCTTATGTTTATCTACAGGAGGAAGATTATCATTTGGATGCACGCCATTTAACAATCCAATCACCTCCTAGTGGTAAATATGTTCTTGAAATTGTAACCGAGATTTTCCCACAGAAAAACACATCATTGGAGGTAAATGAAATTCTCTGGTTTTTATAATTGTATTATTTTCTGCTTCAGTCACTTCAGTTAAGAGTATGAACAGAGGGGTGGGGGATGTGCTTACTTACTATGAATTTGATTTCTTGTGTAGGGTCTTTACAAGTCATCTGGGAATTTCTGCACTCAATGTGAGGCTGAAGGCTTCCGTAAAATTACATTTGATCAGGTTTGCATCTTAGTGAAGTTAATATGATGATCAAATCGTAACGTTCTTAAAATTTATTTCCACATCAAATTAATGTGCCTTGGTCGCTGGGCAACTTGAGAGCAGAGATGACACATTCACTACTCGCTCAGGAAGGAAGGCGTGCCTTAGGATCTGGACGTCTGCAGAGGACATACTGAAAACTGTACATGCTATGTATTCTCTAAAATCAGCTATGAAGTGGGATGAAGATGTCAGTCATTATTTGGTTTTCACTTTTATCTGATCAGATTAGTTATTGAGATTACAAATACACGGTTTCAGATTCTGAAGAATTTTTCTATCTCTTTGTATGCTTTGCAAACAGGTTTTTGGACTTGAATATGACTTGGATCTCTTCAATATTGTTGGCATCGATTTTAAAGTGTAATTTCTGTCTACCCTTTATTTTTGTGAATTTCTTAATGTAGCCTTACATTTATTGCAAGCACTTTGTACATTTTATGAGATAAGATAGCATGAAGAGATTAGGGTGCAGAAAGTAATATTATTTTCTTGTTTTTTTAATGGTCAGGGGCGCCATGGAAAACAAAAGCTTGAATGTACGTCTCATCTGCTTGTCTTGGTGGGCTGTTTGTCTAAACCCTGACACTTATACTTCCCTTGACTTGTTTGTAGATTTTCAATTCCCGGGTTTTATTGGCTTCTCCCGAGACTGCTACAGATGCAGATTATGATTTAATATTAGGAGTTGTTGGACACGAGGTTTGTAACTATCACATATCAGTAAATTTGGGGGATCTTTAATTTTTGAAACATTCTTCCTTGGCTTTTGTTGATTGTAACTGAAGCTTATATATTATCTATTATGCAGTATTTCCATAATTGGACTGGCAACAGGTGGTGCTTCTGATGATCTTATTGTCCTTTCAACTAAGGGTTTTATATGCACTTATTATTGGCCATTTAATTTTATAATGTTTTTTCCTACTCACTTCTATTTTGGGTTTATATCAGAGTGACATGTCGCAACTGGTTCCAGCTTAGCCTCAAGGAAAGGTCTCACCGTTTTTCGTGATCAGGTACCGCCTCTTGACCTCAGTTGCTATGCTTCTATTGGAGCATTGACAGTAATTTTCATCCACCAAGTGTTTTAATACAACGAGCTGCTTTAATTATTGGCAGGAATTCTCATCTGACATGGGAAGCCGCACTGTAAAGCGTATTAGTGATGTTTCAAGACTTTGAAATTACCAGTTTCCAGAGGTTACTTATCCTTTTCATTTTCTATTTCTAATTATTTGTTTGTTGAGTTCTGTTTTCGTGAATTTCATGTCTGGATGTTATTTTTAACTTGTAGTGTCATCATTATTATTATAATTAATTTTTTTTACTATTCTTTAACTAGAGTTTTTATACTTTTATACTGATTTTCCAGGATGTAGGTCCCATGGCCCATCCGGTGCGGCCACACTCTTACATCAAGGTTAGAGTTTGGATACCTTTTCCTCGAACCCATTCGTCTCCAACCCCCCCACATATGCCTTATAGGTTTGTATTTATATTTTATTTCCTCCTTGGCAGATGAGCAACTTCTACACATGTAAGCTTCTTTTTTTAGAATTTCAGATTGAGTCAATATCATATTTGAAATTTTACTCTAATGTATGATAATTTCTTGTTATGTTGTTGCTAATTTATCTTGACAACCTTTCATGGTTAATTTCTGATGCAGCCATGTCATCATCAATGTCAAAATACAGTTACGGTATGTTTGCAATTTTTGTTGCAGATTTTGATCAGCTTGGTTCAGTTTCTCTGACCTAGATGTGGACCTGTTCATAATGATACCTTTTTTTTTTTTTGTAGGTCTATGAGAAGGTGTGATATTTACTTCTAAAATTTTCAATCCCTCCATGTCCATTAGTTTCTCGAGCAGTTTGTTCTTACGATCCTATGTATCAGGGGGCAGAGGTTATTCGAATGTACAAAACCTTGTTGGGAAGTCAAGGTTTCCGAAAAGTAAGATTGGTTGTTTATCCAATGCCTACGTTAATCACGTCCTTTCAATGTCATGCTACTATCAATCTGATGTGCTTAATATAGAATTCAACTCTCATAGATTCTATGTACTTCAGGGCATGGATCTTTATTTGAAGAGACATGATGGGCAAGCTGTAACGTGTGATGATTTTTATGCTGCCATGAGAGATGCAAATAATGCAGATTTTGCAAATTTCTTATTGTGGTTTGTATTTTGGGTTTTCTTTTCCAGCATTATGCTGATTTCATACTGATCGGTCAGCTAATGGACAGGTACTCTCAAGCTGGGACTCCTGTTGTCAAAGTAAATACTTCTTATAATCCAGAAGGACATACATTTTCTTTGAAAATTAGGTATATGAACTTTAACTTTTCATTTCTTTCTGATTGGATTGAAGGTAACCAAATTTTGACTTCTATTTTTTATTGTTTATAGTTGATAACATGTTGGATGGGGACATTTTTGCAGTCAAGAGATACCGCCAACTCCAGGGCAGTCAGTTAAGGAACCTGTGTTCATTCCTATTGCAGTAGGTCTGCTAGATTCAACTGGGAAGGACATTCCTCTTTCCTCTATTTATCATGATGGGGCTTTGCAATCTGTTTCAAGCAATGACCAATCAGTCTCTACTGCAATCCTTAGAGTCACTGAGGTGGTTTGAAACTTTTCTTTTGATATGAATTTCTCATATGTTTTAAGCAGCTCTCCAACAACAGAAGTTTTATGTCCCGTGTCGACACCAATGTATCTTCCAAATTTGGAAAAATTATATTTCTACATATCAGTTAATTATATTACCATGTCACATGCCTGTTCACTCGTCAAAGTTGCTAAAAGAAATATCTTACTATTTTTGTTGAAATGTTATAAAATGTCGATCATGGTGGTGAGCCTTTTCATCATTCATTTGAATGACAAATTTATTTGTATTCACTGCAGAAAGAAGAAGAGTTTGTATTCACTGATATCTTTGAGAGGCCTGTTCCATCTTTGTTGAGGGGATACAGTGCTCCTATTCATCTTGAATCTGATCTCACTGATGATGACCTGTTTTTCCTATTAGCCAATGATTCTGATGAATTCAACCGGTTTGTGTGCTTCAAAGTTGCATTTTGTTATCTATAGAAAATGTTGCATTTTTGTTCTTTTTGATTCGGTAGCATAGTGGAAATTCATTTACAATCTTGTTTAAATGATCTAGATGGGAGGCTGGACAAACTTTGGCACGAAAGTTGATGCTAAGCTTGGTGGATGATTTCCAGCATAACAAACCATTGGTTCTGAATTCCTGTTTTGTTGATGGGTTCAAACGTATACTATCTTACTCAAGTCTGGACAAAGTATGCTAAGGAACCTAAGTTTTTCATTTTTTTCTTGTGGGATTTTGTAGCATTTGATTGCATTGATTGGACATTATGGTTTTTTATTATCTAGGAATTTGTGGCTAAGGCAATAACTCTTCCTGGCGAGGGAGAGATAATGGACATGATGGAAGTTGCAGACCCTGATGCTGTTCATACTGTTCAGTCTTTCATCAGGAAGCAGCTTGCGAGTGAACTGAGATCAGAGTTCCTTAGTATAGTATGCCTTTTTGTCTGAAGCTGCCTGGAATTATTAAAAAAATAACTTTAACTCTTCCTTATATGAATCTCTTAATTAATTTGTATGTTTGTTTACCTTTTTGCAGGTAGAAAATAATAGGAGCTCAGGACAATATGTGTTCGATCATTCAAACATGGCCAGATGAGCTTTAAAGAATGTTGCTCTTGGTATACCTTTTATTTTTCTAGAATTTGCAATTTCCGTGTGTCTAAATCAGACCACCTTCACCTCTATGTATAAAAGCATTTAGAATAAATACAATAATGCTAATTGATATAATTTTCTATTAAAATCCTTAGCTATGATTTTAATTATATAATAAATAGAATGCTTTTATATATTTTTTTAACAAGTTTAATTTTCATTCATGTTGGTAACAGGTCATCTCTAATTTTTGTTTTTCTCTGATTGGTAGCTTATCTTGCATCCCTTGAGGATCAAGAATTCACGCACCTAGCAGTTCAAGAATACAAAACTGCTACAAATATGACCGAGCAGTTTGCAGCATTGGCTTCCCTAGCTCAGAACCCTGGTAAAACTCGTGATGATGTTCTTGCTGACTTTTATTACAACTGGCAGAATAATTACTTGGTAAATATCCATCTGTGTGACTATTTTGAAGATAAATATTGATATTTTTCTATTAGGATTATGACGTTGTTCAATCTTTTTAGCCGATTATGTTGTGGCCGTAGTTAGCCGTGTTTCTTCTATTCTTTGGCAACATATCATTGTTAGTAAAATGTAACTTCTTAAGATGATAGTGATGCTAGATTACACACTCAATGTGCACTTACACAGCTATTTCCCAACCATTATTATGAAGAGAAGCTCTCCTCCTTTTTGGCACATTATCTGGGATGAGCACCGTTCCTCTCTTGACACCTATAGCTTTGCAAAATATTTTACTCCATGTATTGACTTGCTGACTGCTATTGCAATTTCTTGTATTTGTCTCCCCCAAAAATATGCACAGTTCCGTTTTTTATTTATTTATAAAACCACTCCGTCCAACCTGTGAGTTTGTGTTATTACATAGTGGAGTATTTTAGATTGATAGTGATCTTCCTTTCCAGGTACTGAACAAATGGTTTTCTCTTCAAGCAATGTCTGATATTCCTGGTAATGTTGAGAATGTGCGGAAACTGTTAAACCATCCAGCATTTGACTTGCACAATCCCAACAATGTGTACTCTCTCATTGGAGGTTTCTGTCGGTCACCTGTGAATTTCCATTTAAAGGATGGGTCGGGCTACAAGTTTTTGGGAGATATTGTACTGCAACTTGACGAAATAAACCCTCAGGTCTTTTCACATTACCCATCTTTAAATTATGGGTTCTTCTATTCACATGTTATATATGAAATCTGTGTTTCTCCTAAAAGCTTAAGTTTTTTTTGTTATAATTGGCTCATGACATTCTTTTAAAAAAAAGTTAAATTTCAAAGAAAATGCCCGTTCTTATGAAGACTGAAAACACGAAAGCATATGAAGAGATTAGATTGGTTCCCTTCAATGCACGCTTAAATTGAATTTTGCATTTCTCGTGTCTTTCATAATCTGTGTTTGTTATCCATATCTAAAGCCCAAAGGGCTCTAGCATGATACAACATAAAACTTTCACATGCTTTCATCAAACAACTTGCTTATTCGGTTTAAGAAAACGTTTGCACTGTTGGCTATACAAATATTTACAAGAAATGAAATTGAGTGAAACCAACGGGTCGGTTTTACAATAAAAAATGAAGGTAAAAACGTTTATAAAATATTTTGGGAAAAATTAGTTTGTGACAGTGTGTATTGTCAGTTAGAAGGTCCTTATGTGGGATTGGATTTTTTCTAATGCAGACTGCCTCACACATGGTGTCAAACTTCTCAAGATGGGAGACGTTGTGATGATATCAGACAAAAACTTGCAAAGGTAATAAAGTTATTACTTTGCCACATTAGCTGTAATTTTCTTAAATTATTATCGAATAACATAATTTTGCTTCTGGCTGTCATGATTTTTTAAAAATAATTGTCTTGTATTGTTGCAGGCCCAGCTGGAGAAGATTGTGTCTACTAATGGCCTATCAGAGGATGTGTTTGAAATTGCTTTGAAGAGCTTAGCTCCTTAATTAGCCAATGGCTGATAAGAAAAACTACCAAGTTGTGCCTTTCAAACTGCTCTGGCTTATGTTTAACTAAAATAATCGTTTATGTGATCCAAATATCTTGTACGGTACATGCTTTCCGCCAACGGTAGCTTTCCACATGCATGCATGTCTTGTAATGGGGTGGTTTCCTTTACCTGAGTTTCATACAGATCTTCCAAGGATGTATAATGCAAGTTTACCTTTATTAGTTTCTCTGAGGTTTAGCATTATAACAAAGTTAGACTGTGATAACTCTGCTGTTTATATTTCTTTACCACTTTTAAAAACCATTGTCAATCTGCATTCATCTACTTGAAAGGCTAATTTTATAACATGGGTCTTGAGATTTGTTATTTATTCAGCTTATTGTGGCAGAAAGCAAATTTAAATAGGAGGATAACCTCTAAACTACTCATGCATCAATTTCATGGTACTGGAGTGCACTTTCCATCATGAAAAATTTGTAGAACATATCGCACATTTAACGGCTTGCATAACTCGCCCAAGGTGGGAGATATGAAACACTAGTTCACCCTATGAACTTGTGTGCAAGGATGCGTGGTTTAAAAACATAATTTTGAATTTCTATCACTATCCTCTCTTTATTTTTAATGTTTGGATCACTTACATTATTTATTTATTTTTTCACGAGGATCCAAATCCATCAAAATATAGCACTCAAGAATGTAAGTTTTGGATTGTTGCTACTGAGATTGTAAGAGTTATCTTGATGTGCTTTATTGATAATAAACACAAAACAGTATTTAACCAAGTGGTCGTTAGTGAAATTTAGTTGGCACTATTCAAATTTGATATCTGATTGTAATAATCTTAGGTGAGGATTTATTTATCTTCTAGTCGAATGCATGATTAACAGGGCCATTTCCTTTGATAATTGATGGTTAAAAAAAATGAACACTATTTATTAATCCTGTTTGTTAATTTGTGGTGAATAGTGTCACTTTTCACTCAATAATAAACCCATTTCGTCATTAAAGTTTTTGTGTGTGTGAGCATGTTGCCGAAATCAGACAAATTTTCACCAACTTTTTTCTCTTTCACTCAGAATCCTCTAAAAAAAACTTCTCAAAAATACGAAATCTTTGTTTTTATACACAATTCAACCATCAACTCACTTAGTACAATATTTCTCTCTGAATACAAATATAATGTGACTTTAAAATATTCCTCATTGAATTTCAGCTTTTTCGCTGCATTCAAGTCAAGATTTTATGTATTGGCATTGTCTGGATTTTAAAATCTTGTCAATTCAAATTTCCATCAGGATTCTAAAATTCAAACGTTGTTTTTAATAAAACAGTCTTGTTTACTTAAGTTTATTTCATAGTTTCACATATGGCTGCTCCTGGTGATCCTTCCGTTGATGTGAAACCATACAATGCACCTTCAATTGCGGATCGTCCTGTTGACGTGAAACTTGACAATGCACCTCAAGTTGTGGATCATTTTGCTGATGTGAAACCTTACATTGTATTGATTGCCACCTACAGCTCACCACGATGGTAGAAATTTTACTCCATGTGATGGGTTGTTTAAATGGATCCAAGATGATGCAGCAAAATTATGATTTAATTTTGTTATCACAAAATTAGATCATGGGAGAAAAAAATAATTTGTTTTGTTGGAATTTCACCTTGTTGGTTTCTTTGCCTTTGCCTTTCATTCTTTACTTCTAAATTACTACAAAAAGTGTTGGAAAAGGATAAAAGTGTAAAAAATTCATGATTGACCTATCTTTCTAATAAATACATAAAATGGGGAAGGGACGTATGGTTTCTTGCAAAACAAGTTAATAAGTGCCCTTAAATATATAAGTAAAATCACAATCATGTGTTCCCATCTCTTAGAGAAAGTATGTTGCAAAACAAGTTAATAAGTGCCCTTGAATATTTTCTTAGTTGAAGTAGCTCAATCAAATTAAGGTGTTTCCATCTCATTGACATTTTGGAGAAGACTGAGATGTTAGATTGTAAATGTAAACCCATTGACACACTTATGAATCCAAATAACATGCTTATGCCAAATCAACGGAAGTCTTTTCAGACCCAGGTAGATGCAGAAGATTGGTTGGAAAGTTGAACTACCTTACTATGAGATAGGCATTCACCAAGAGGATCCTCTCCCCCCTACCTCTTCATTTTGTATGCAAATGACCTATCGACTTGTATCAGACAAATGAGGGGGGCATTCAGGGTATGAAAATCTGCAAAAATACTTCAGTTATTACTCGTTTATTATTTGGAGATGGTTGTTTTATGTTTTTCAAGGACATCGACCAAAAGGTTGGGCTTATGAAGAATATCCAATCTATGTATGAGACAACTTCTTACCCAAGCTTTAAACCTTCAAAAATCATTTTTTTTAGCATAAATGTGGCCAACAATGAAAGGTTGTTGATGCTAATGTGCTCGATGTTCGAATGTTATTACAAACGAGCAAGTGTCCAGGCCTTCCTTTCACAATGGAAGCAAACATTTATATTTATCAAGGATATAATTCTAAGAGAATAAATTCATGGAGTAACATAGATATTTCTAGAGCGAACAAACCACATTAGATTTATGGGATTGCCACAACCCATCTTGACAGTTGCAGCGGTACTAATACAATTTTCTATTTGTGCATTTTTGGGTTTTGCTAATGTTGACACAAAGGAACATTTTAGAGCATTGGGAAACAAAGGAACGAGATGGTTTGAGACAATATGCAGAAAATATTGCAACAGATTGTGGTACGCAATTTGCAATTTCTGATAGATTGCGCAAATTGGCACAAAAGGTTGTAGTGCATAATTTGCATTTTCAGATAGATTGAAAATTGGCATAACAAGTAATAACATATCAAGTTCGCACAGTGTAGGGGTTGTTTTTTCAGTGGCAAAACCTTCCACAAATTGGTTCAAATGCAACATTAGTGTTTCTTTTGATATGACTAACAACTGGGTTGGAATTGGCATGTGTACCCAACACGAGAATGCAAGTATGTGTTAGCCAAGACGAAATGGATGTCACCACTATAATCTTGATGAAGGAAAAGTAATTAAACTTTTATCGATGATATTTTTTTTATTATAGACACCATTTCTCTATTTTTTAATAAATCTACCGTAGAATTTTTAAGTAGATAAGTTAATGCCGCAACTCATACACCAGCAAAGACAACCACATCTTTATCTTTAGACTTGTTTGTATTTTTTTTTCTTTTGACCATGGTGTTTGTACTTTGATTGAAACACATTCTTATATTGATTCTATTATTAGAAATGAAATGAGCCAATTATATCTTTAAAAAAACAGTTTTTTTTCCTAAGTAATTAGGGCTATTATTATATGGGTCATGCTAACCGATACCACAAAAGGTAATTATTACCATAAAAGAAAACTATTTTTAACTTTATTATAAATTAATTACACAATTTCAATGCATTAATTATTATATAATTTTCTTTTTTATATTCGTGACCAACATTTCCTTTATTATATTAACATCCTTTTACCACATGTTTATCACAAATTAGAAAAATTAATTTGTCATCAAACTTATTCTACATTAATTGACAAAAAATGCCGAAATTGTTGCAGTGATAAGAAAAGAAAATAAAAACGAAAATGAGAAAAATATAGAAAATATTTTCGAAAAATAATCTTAAAAATGAAGGAAAAAATAAATAAATGTTTGCTCTAATCTCTCTCTCTATATATATATATGTATTCTGATTTCACTTCATCCATCCTGTCACTTTCTTCCTTTACTGAATTTCATCGCGGAACCAGGTGAAGCTCAAATATGAATTCTTCAAATTTTCAATCATTTAATTTTATTTATTTATTATTATTGCATAAGGTTTGGTTTATTATCCAAAATCAATTTATATACCCGTGAATTTTCACGTCCATAATAATCGAAAATAACCCTACTTATCCAAATCCAATTACAAGAAAAAATTCTGTGTCGTTAACTGATCTAGGGTTTTTTCAAGTTTCCTTTCTGGAAAATCATCCATTTAGGGTTTCAATTCATGGCACGTTTGGTTCTTCCTTCCAAGACTCTCGCTTTTTCCAGGAAGAGTCTACTGGGATTAATCTCACCTGCTCCTGTCTGTCATCTTCATCATTCTGTTCAATTGTTGCTTAATTCATGTCTGTTCTTTTTATTGGTTTCAAAATTTATTATTTACTTCATTTTTTTGCAGCTTCAGATTAATTCCAGTGTTAATTGTTTTCGGAACATCTCCAAAAGTAGTGTTAGATATAGACATTTCCTTGCATCAGAGGTTTTTTTTTTTTCGTTTTTTTTTTTAATTTTGATTTTTTTTTTAAGAGTCTTTTAATTTTGAATATTAATTAAGATTTAATGTTGTTTTATGACGTACTTAACTGATTGATTGATATGACAATGGCATTCACAGGTTGTTCTGCGAAAGAATTGTTGCCCGTTTTTTTCTTCTGTTCCGGTAATTTTGTATATTTTCTGCTGGAATTTCAACATCTAGAGACTCATTAAGTTTTTGTGTTTGGTTAGTTTATCTTTATGTTCTTGTTATATTGTTTACCAGAGGGTCAGGAAAGCGAGTAGGAAGCTAATTTGTTCGGTTGCTACTAAATCAAAGCAAGTTGAAGAATCCAAAATGGCAATGCCAACAGAAATATTCTTGAAGGATTACAAAATGCCTGATTACTACTTTGAGACAGTAAGTTTAGGGGGGGTTTTAGATTATGTTTCGTTCACACCATTGCCAATTTTTAAATTTTTACATTTGTTTTGTTCTCATGTTGCATGGAACTATTGCAGGTGGATCTGAAATTTTCCTTAGGAGAGGAGAAGACAGTAGTTAGCTCTAAAATTGCTGTGTTTCCTCGCGTCGAAGGTAGCCCTTTATGGTTCCATTATTGACTTGTAACTTTTTAGATAAGCAGAAATGTATGCGGCATTAATCGTCCTATTTTATGACACAGGTTCTACTCCTCCGCTGGTTTTAGATGGACAAGACATGACTTTAGTTTCAGTTCATATAAATGGCAAGGCCTTGAAGGTATACATATTTCTGTGCTGGGCACTACCCACTTTCTGAACATAATCACTGATGGAATTTCTTTGCCATCTTTTTTGACGTTACTCTGCTTTGTAATCTTGCTAGTATATCAAGCAAGGATGTTCACTTTCTTTTTCCTGATTTCAGTATGCTGAATATTATGAATGTAATTTTATGCTTCCTAGCTGAAACCTTAGATGTTTTTCACTTATATAGGTTTCAATCGTTGTAGTGTTGTGTATAATTATTTTAAAGATATTCTCTTATGTTTATCTTCAGGAGGAAGATTATCATTTGGATGTGCGCCATTTAACAATCCAATCCCCTCCTAGTGGTAAATATGATCTTGAAATTGTAACCGAGATTCTCCCACAGAAAAACACATCATTGGAGGTAAATAAAATTCTCCTGTTTTTATAGTTGTATTATTTTCTGCTTCAGTCACCCCAACTCAGAGTATGAAGAGAGCGGGCGGGGGGATGTGTTTACTTACTCTGAATTTGATTTTTTGTAGGGTCTTTACAAGTCATCTGGGAATTTCTGTACTCAGTGTGAGGCAGAAGGCTTCCGTAAAATTACATTTTATCAGGTTTGCATCTTAGAGGAGTTAACACAATGATCAGATTTACTTCCTTAAAATTAATTTCGACATCAAATTAATGTATCCTAATAACCTAACGTCCAACAGGATCGGCCTGATATAATGGCAAAGTATACAGTTCGTATTGAGGCAGATAAATCACTGTATCCAGTATTGTTGTCTAATGGAAACCTGGTTGGACAGGGTGACTTGGAGGTAATCTTTTATTGAATTGCATAGGCTTCCTTGGTAGTTAGTTCACTATTCATTGACATTAATTATGCTTTTCCGCAGGGCGGCAAACATTATGCTGTTTGGGAGGACCCATTCAAGAAGCCTTGTTATCTGTTTGCCTTGGTCGCTGGGCAACTGGAGAGCAGAGATGACACATTTACTACCCGCTCAGGAAGGAAGGTGTCCCTTAGGATCTGGACACCTGCAGAGGACGTACCTAAGACTGCACATGCTATGTATTCTCTGAAAGCAGCTATGAAGTGGGATGAAGATGTCAGTCATTAGCTGATTTTCACTTTTATTCAATCAGATCAGCTATTTAGATTACAAATACATGGTTTCAGTTTCTGAAGAATTTTTCTGTCTTGTCGCATGCTTTGCAAACAGGTTTTTGGACTTGAATATGACCTGGATCTCTTCAATATTGTTGCTGTCCCAGATTTTAACATGTAACTTCTGTCTACCTTTTCTTTTGTGAATTTCTACAATGTAGCCGTACATTTATTGCGCACACTTTGTACATTTTATGAGATGAGATAGCATGAAGAGATTAGGGTGCAGAAAGTAATATTGTTTTCTTGTTTTTGTAATGGTCAGGGGCGCCATGGAAAACAAAAGCTTGAATGTACATCTCCTCATCAGCTGGTCTTGATAGGCTGTTTGTCTTAACTCTGACATTTATACTTCTGTTGGCTTGTTTGTAGATTTTCAATTCCAAGCTTGTATTGGCTTCTCCCGAGGCTGCTTCGGATGCAGATTATGCTGCAATATTGGGAGTTATTGGACACGAGGTTTGTAACTATCACATATCAGCAAATGTGGGGGATTTTTAATTTTTGATACACTCAACTTGCTTGGCTTTTGTTGATTGTAACTGAAGCTTATTTATTATCTATTATGCAGTATTTCCACAATTGGACTGGCAACAGGTGGTGTTTCTTACGACCTTGCTGTCCTTTCAATATGCTCTTGTTATTATTCATTTCATTTTCTAATGCCTTTTCCTGCTTGTATTTTGGGTTTATATCAGAGTGACATGTCGTGACTGGTTCCAGCTTAGTCTGAAGGAAGGTCTCACCGTTTTTCGTGATCAGGTACTGCCTCTTTGACCTCAGTTGCTATGCTTCAATTAGGGCATTGGCAGTACTTTTCTTCCGCTGAGTATTTTAGTATAACGAGCTGCATCAATTATTGGCAGGAATTCTCATCTGACATGGGAAGCCGGACTGTAAAGCGTGTTGGTGATGTTTCAAAACTTCGAAATTACCAGTTTCCACAGGTTACTTATCTTTCTCATTTCCCATTTCTAATTATTCCTAAGTTGTACTTCATCAATATTATAATAAGGGTCTTGCTAATGAGTGCCCCTGGGGCACTGTTTAAGGACTCCAAATTAAGAAATTAATCATTAAAAAAGTCAAATTTGAATACACAATTTTTCATAACTAGAATTCTGATGCTTTCTACACTGATTTTCCAGGATGGAGGTCCCATGGCCCATCCAGTGCGACCACACTCTTACATTAAGGTTAGAATTTGGATACCTTTTCCTCAAATCCATTTGTCTCCAAAACTCCCCCCAACCCCTTGATATACATGCCCTTTAAGTCTGTACTTATATTTTATTTCCTTTTTGACAGATGGACAACTTCTACACAGGCAAGCTTCTTTGTTTTTAGAATTTCAGATTGAGACAATATCATATTTGAATTTTACTCTACTGTAGGATAATTTCTTGTCTGTTATGCTAATTTACCTATTATCTTAATTCTTGACAACCTTCCATGGTTAATTTCTGATGCGGCGCTGTCATCAATGTCAAAATACAGTTACGGTATGTTTGCGGGTTTTGTTGCAGATTTTGACCTGTTTGGTTCAGTTTCTCTCACGAAGATATAGACCTGTTCCTAATGTTATATTCTTTTTTTGTTTTGTTTTGTTTTGTAGGTCTATGAGAAGGTGTGATATTTACTTCTAAAATTTTCAATCCCTCCATGTCCATTAGTTTCTCGAGCAGTTTGTTCTTATGATCCTATGTAACAGGGGGCTGAAGTTGTTCGAATGTACAAAACCTTGTTGGGAAGTCAAGGGTTCCGAAAAGTAAGAATGCTCGTTAACCATGTTACTTGCAATGTCATGCTACCAGCAATCTGACGTTCTTAATTTAGATTTCAAATCTCACAGATTCTTTGTATTTCAGGGCATGGATCTTTATTTTAAGAGACATGATGGGCAAGCTGTAACATGTGAAGATTTTTACGCTGCCATGCGAGATGCAAATGATGCAGATTTTGCAAATTTCTTATTGTGGTTTGTATTGTGGGTTTTCTTTTCCAGCATTTTTATGCTAATTTCATACTGATCAATCAACTAATGTACAGGTACTCTCAAGCTGGGACTCCTGTTGTCAAAGTAAATACTTCCTATAATCCAGAAAGACATACGTTTTCTTTGAAAATTAGGTATACAAACTTCAACTTTTTATTTCTCTCTGATTGGGTTAAAGGTTATTAAATTTTGACTTCTATTTTTTTATTATTTATTTATCTGTTAACATGTTTGATGGCAACATTTTTGCAGTCAAGAGATACCGCCAACTCCAGGGCAGTCAGTTAAGGAACCCATGTTTATTCCTATTGCAGTAGGTTTGCTTGATTCAACTGGCAAGGACATTCCTCTTTCCTCTATTTACCATGACGGGGCCTTGCAATCTGTTTCAAGCAATGACCAATCAGTCTCTACTACAATCCTTAGAGTCACTAAGGTGGGTTGGAACTTTTCTTTCAATGTGAATTTCTAAACTCATGTTTTCAGCAAGTCTCTTAGTAAGTTTTTGAAATATGTACCATAGCAGGTGAATAATAATCTGATTGCGTATTCTTCCTCTTCATGCCTTTCTTCCTTTTCGAGGAGAGGAAATAATCTTCCACTGTTAATTTCAAAGAGAATTCAGAGAGAATTTCCTAACTAACTTTTATCACAAATTCTGGTATTTCATTGTATGAAGAATTCTGTTATAAATCAGCTTTATATATGAAGCTGATAGTTACCTGCAATAGCAGGTCAACCTATATCTGACCGACACATGTCAGTCACTAGACAGCTGTAGCTAACTGTCAAGTGCCAGATATATTCAGCTAGCCTAACTGGAACTAAGTCTAACTAAACAGCTTCTCTTATACACCCCCCTCAAACTCAATGTGGATTTGCAGTCACGTTGAGTTTGGAGCGCATGAGAAGAAACTTTGCTGTAGAGACAGGCTTGGTGAGAACATCAGCCCACTGATCTTAACCAGGAATGTGCACAACTGATAGCTGCCGAGCTATAACCTTTTCTCTGACAAAGAAAAGATCTATTTCCATATGCTTAGTTCTTGAGTGCAAGATAGGATTGTGAGCAAGCAAAACAGCAGACTTTCATTGCCTAACTCGATCTGTTCGAACTGGTTCCCTCTACTTTTTTATTATGGGATGTATATTGAGACGAGGGTTGTGCTTTCCCCGCATAGTCTCCAAATTTCAGAAATATTCTATTACCATATTATCAGCTAATCATTTTCTATTAGTATACCTGTTTTCAAAATTTGTCCTTATCACCCATATTGCTATTGGGACAAATCAGTCCATCACACCAAACACCTATATTCGCCCTCCTCAAATATACTAAATTTCTAACTCATCTCTTCCGGTATCCACAATCCATATTGTGAACTTCATAATACATTCTTTCCGATTGACAAATTGTTTCTCCTTTCTCCCACTTCCTATGTTTTCTCATTTCTAGATCGATTACTGTATGTAGTAAAATTTTGAATATCCCAATCATGATAACAGATATATTATAATGGAAAATAATCAATTTTCTCATATTGCAAATTATGACCGTCTTATCTTATGTCTATTATTTTATTTGATTTGAGGTGAAGAAAACTATAATTTGATTTGATTTGAGGTGAAGAAAACTATAATTTGATTTGATTTGAAGTGAAGAAAAATGAGTGCAAAATTTTAAAATAGAGTTACTGAAAAAATGATTGATTTTTTTATCTTCCTGAAAGAAGAAGAGTTTGTTCACTGATATCTTTTATCATTCAATTGAATGACAAATTTGTTTGTATATCCTGCAGAAAGAAGAAGAGTTTGTGTTCACTGATATCTTTGAGAGGCCTGTTCCATCTTTGTTAAGGGGATACAGTGCTCCTATTCGTCTTGAATCTGATCTCACTGATGATGATCTGTTTTTTCTATTAGCCAATGATTCTGATGAATTCAACCGGTTTGTGTTCTTCAAAGTTGCATTTTTGTTCTTTTTTTTTTTTACAATTATTGTTATTTTTTATTTGATAGCATAATGGAAATTCATATACTGTCTTGTTTAAATGACTTAGATGGGAGGCTGGACAAATTTTGGCACGAAAGTTGATGCTCAGCTTGGTGGATGATTTCCAACATAATAAACCATTGGTTCTGAATTCCAGTTTTGTTGATGGATTCAAACGTATACTATGTGACTCAAGTCTGGACAAAGTATGCTAAGGAATTTCTTTAAAGTTTTTCAGTTTTTTCTTGTGGGGTATAGTATTATATGATTGCATTGATTGAACATTTTACTTTTTGATTATTTAGGAGTTTGTGGCAAAGGCAATAACTCTGCCTGGTGAGGGAGAAATAATGGACATAATGGAAGTTGCAGACCCTGATGCTGTTCATACTGTTCGGTCTTTCATCAGGAAGCAGCTTGCAAGTGAACTGAGATCAGAGTTCCTTAAAACAGTATGCCTTTCTGTCTGATTCTGCCTGGAATTTTAAAAGAATTAACTTATTTTTTGATATAAAATATTAGTCTTCCTTGGATGAATCTCTTCATTAATGCAAATGATTGTTTACCTTTTTGCAGGTTGAAAATAATAGGAGCTCAGGAGAATACGTGTTTGATCATTCAAACATGGCCAGACGAGCTTTGAAGAATATTGCTCTTGGTATACCTTTTATTTTTGTAGTATTTGTAATAGTATGTAGAATAGATATAATAAATGCTAATTGATATAATTTGCTAATTCCAATAATTATCTATGATTGTAATCCTGAACAATAAATAGCCTGGTTTTATTTTTTTATTCAAACAATTTTTTATATAAGATACATTTTCATTCATGTTTTTAGCAGATCATCTCTAATTTTTGTTTGTTTGATTGGTAGCTTATCTTGCATCCCTTGAGGATCAAGAATTCACCAACCTTGCACTTCAAGAATACAAAACTGCTACAAATATGACCGAGCAGTTTGCAGCATTGGCCTCGGTAGTTCAGAACCCTGGCAAAACTCGTGATGATGTTCTTGCTGACTTCTATGACAAGTGGCAGAATGATTACTTGGTAAATCTCCATCTCCGACTATTTTGAAGATAAATATTGATATTTTTCTGTTAGGATTATGACATAGTTCGATATTGTTGACATATGTAACTTATGATGATGTGAGGCTGGATTACACTTAAGGTGCACTGTCACTGCTATTTTCCAGCCATTATCCATGAAGAGCTCCCTGCCCCCTTTCCTTCTTACACAATTCACATTATTGTGAAGAGAAGCTCTCCTCCCTTTTGGCCCATTATCTAGGATGAACACCGTTCCTCTTGAACCTACTATAGCTTTGCAAAGTATTTTATGTTTTGGTTGGCTGACTGCTATTGCAATCTCTTGTACTTGGCTTACCCAAAAAAATGCACAGTTCAGTTTTTTTTTTTTTTATTTATAAAAGTGCTCCTTCCTACCTATGTGTTTGTGTTGTTACATAGTGGAGTATTTTAGATTGATATTTATACTTGACCTTCCTTTCCAGGTAGTGAACAAATGGTTTGCTCTTCAAGCAGTGTCTGACATTCCTGGTAATGTTGAGAATGTGCGGAAACTGTTGAACCATCCAGCATTTGACTTGCGCAATCCCAACAAAGTGTACTCTCTCATTGGAGGTTTCTGTGGGTCACCTGTGAACTTCCATGCAAAGGATGGGTCGGGCTACGAGTTTTTGGGAGATATTGTACTGCAACTTGACAAAATAAACCCTCAGGTCTTTTCACATTACCCATCTTAAATTATGGGTTCTATTATTCACATGTTATATAAAAACTGTCATGTGCTTTTCAGCTAAAGCTTAAGTTTTTTGGGATGATTGGTTCATGACATTGTATCAGTGCATCCATCTATTACCAAACTGTTTAGACTTATTGCTCTCATTCTTTTAAATAAATTAAATCTCAAGGAAAATGCCCATTTTATGATAACTGAAATCCCGAAAGAATTTGAAGAGATTTGATTTGTTCCTTTCAATGCACACCCAAAGTGATTTCTAAGACGGAAGTAACCGAACTTTGTTTCTTCAAAACATTGGCACGTTGTCTTTTTTATATTTCTTGTGTCTTTCGTAATATTTAGCCGCACTCAAATTTCAGTAGAATGTTGGTTAGGTCTGTTTGTTATCTGAAGCCCAAACGGTTGTTGCGTGATTTTACAATTAAAAATGAATGTAGAAAACGTTTGTTAATACAATCAGACCCTAACCTTTTGGAAAAATTGGTTCTTGACAGTGTGTATTGTCAGTTACATGGTCTTTATGTAGTATTTATTAGATTAGATTTTTTCTTATGTAGGTTGCCTCAAGAATGGTGTCAGCCTTCTCAAGATGGAAGCGTTATGATGAGACCAGACAAAAACTTGCAAAGGTAATAAAGTTATTATTTTGCTACATTAGCTGCAATTTTCTTAAAATATTATTGAATGACATAATTTTAATTCTGGCTGTCGTGATTTTTTAAAATAATTGTGTTGTATTGTTGCAGGCCCAGCTGGAGAAGATCATGTCTACTAATGGCCTATCAGAGAATGTGTTTGAAATTGCTTCGAAGAGCTTAGCTGCTTAAAGTGCCAATGGCTGGTAATCAAAACTACCAAGCTGTGCCTTTCAAACTGTTCGGACTTATGTTTAGCTAAAACAATCGTTTCTGTGATCCCAATATCCCATGCATGCTTGCCGCCGCTGGTAGCTTTTCACATGCATGCATATTGGGGTGGTTTCCAATAATTGATTTTCGTACCGATCTTCCTAAGATGCACAATGCATTATTTATGCCAAAAAATAAAGAACGGAAGTTTATCTTTATTTGTTTTCTCGAGGTTTAGCATTATAACAGAAGTTAGATTGTGATAACTTGCTGTCTTTTTTTTTTTTTTGATGAAATTTCTTCTGTCTTGTTGATATCATTACCAAAATATTTAACGAGTGCCACTGGGACACTCTTTAAGCATTCATAATAAAGAAATTATTCTTTAAAAAATTAAAGGCTTCAATTTCCAATCCAATAAATGCACAAACTTTCATAAAATCTTACCAATTATGGTGCTTAAAGAGTGTCCCGGGGCACTCGTTAACATTTCTCAATATTTATATTTGATTGATCAATGATCTAGAATCTTATATTTGAACCACCTTCTGCATCACAATATATGAGCGATCATCTATTGAGTGAAATGAATATTTGGGCGGTTTTACTTTGAATACATGTTTGAAGTAATATATGTCAATTTTTTTGCCTATTAAAAAAAATCCGTAAAAAACATTTTAAAAAAAAGAATACTAGTAATATATTTTGAAATAAAAGAAATAATAATATAACTATTTAGTTCAGCTCAGATATGTTTGATGTTGAATAATGTGAAACTGATAATTTGAATCAATAGATTCTGAGTTGAATTGGTTTGTTTCGGTTTAAATCAGAGCAGAGAAAATTCAAACCAACTTAAATCGGTTTGGATTGGATTTTCAAATTGGTCATATCATTAGTTTGATTGTTACATTCTATTTGACTGGTTTCTTATTAGATAAAAGATGTCAGATCGTAGATGGTCTTACCATTTTAAGACACCTATCATTAGTTTTTTTTCCTTGATCCCCACTTTTCCATTCCTTCTCAATTTACCTTTGTTCCCCCTCTATTCTACACGACAGTGACAATTCGTGCATGGTTTGAAAGTCAATACCGACAAAATGGAGATGGAAAATTTCGATGTAGACTTCGCTTAGTGACTATTACATCTATGGGTCAACCACTTTCTAGAGTCTCTAAAAGTGGAATGGAAGCAAGGTCCAATCCCATTCTAACTTGCAATAAGATCGTCTCTTTCATGAAGAAGGGACCAATTTTGGATTCTCTCAAATGCTTGAACTATTCAATAGGAAGAGTAATTGAAATTATCCTATCTGGTATTTTGGATTAGCTTTTACACTGCAAATTTTAGAGACAAGCTGGACGTGGAAATCATGAAGCTATCAAAGCAAGCTTTTGTGAAAACGTAAAAATTCACCATGATTCTATAGAAACCACCGCTAAACCAAACAAGCACCTAGTCTACTGTTAAATCGAGAGAAGACGTGCAGCCAAGGAGTCAAATTCCACCCTTAATTTCCTGAAACCTCTATCCCATGCCAACCTTATTTCTTGAAAAATAGTCTATAGCTCTGATTGAACAAAAAGCAGCATCCTTAAAGGAACACCTTTATTCACCCCACATTTTTAAAATTCACACATGACTCTGAAAGTACACATTCAGGCTTAAAAACTATTTTTTTTATCTGGAAGTATATTCCGGCCCCATTCATCCGCCACAGTTAACCGATACCTGGCCTCAAAGCTACTAAGGATGTTGTTGTTGTGAATGCTGTGCAGAGTTAAATGTCAAAGAAGTGGTAGACTGAAATTTACAATTAGTGGAGGTTATCCATGGCAAGAATTTGAGGACAAATTGGTGTTGCAATGTGAACCATCAACGAGAACCTCTGTCCTCTGAGGGAAGCATCAAAAGTGGAAAAACATTCACACCTTACAATGTAGCTCCTGCAAGACTATATTTTTGGCAAAACACATAAATTGTTATAAGTGTGATTTGTGAAGTAAACAAAAGAAGGCACACTTGCAATCATATACCATTTGAGCCATTCATGATAGTTTTTTATTCATAAATTCCTTAATTTAGATTCTTAATGTTTGATCAAATCAATTGTCTCAGATTTCTTACTAGTTGAGCTGAGTTAGTTAAATCATGATAATATAGTGGAACACGACTTCCAATTCAAGTCTCCCTTACATGTTATCATCTATTAACATAATCAAGTTTGGCAGATTGTACTTGGAACAAGACAACCATTCACTAATTGTTCAATCCCCGTCCTGCAAAGATGTATTAGATTGCTTGCTCTACACAAGCCAGCAAATAAACGCGGTTTATCTAAATGCAAATTCGCATAACAGCCAAGCAGTTATCATTGGGTGCGTCCTTAGTTACTAGTTACTCGTATAATCAAGTGGTAAGTGACTCAGGCACCTTAAGCAAGTGGTCAACAGGATTCAATCCTTGACCATTGTGTATATAGAATATCCGGTCGGGATGGAAGAACCCATCTTGTTTGCCCAATAGGTTCTCTGACGGAAATCAGTCACTACATCGTACTTAAAACATGGCTATACAAAAAAATTGGCCGTATAATCTAAGTTTTTTTTGTGAACTAGCAATACCTCAGAATTAACAAAAGCAATGCTGGGTGCTTCTTGCTGAGAGTTAAATGAAATAAATATGCAAACGATAAAAGAGTGGAAAAAAATTGTACTTTGATAAGGAATTCCAAAGTAAAATAACAACAAAAAGATTTGCATCTAAAACCTACAAAACTAGGACAGTAGTTTAGACTGATGCTCTCAACAGGCGGTGCTGTAAAGTCCAAAGTATCTTTCTACTCTGTCCACCACTTATTCTTAATGAATGTAAGAATAGAAAGGTCAAAAAAATAGGTATATATCTAAAAGAATTGTCAAGAAAAAAGAATAACATATTGTCCTCATCACTGAGCAGCTGGTGGCTCAGAACTAGCCACTTGCTCACCCTCAACTGTTGGAGGATCTTGTTGTTCACCATTAGCAGCAGCAGCAGCAGCAGCAGCTTTTGTAGGTGTAGTAGGCTTATTTTCTGCAGAACCTGGAGAGGCAGTGGCAGTTGGTGTTGAGCTTTTCTCTGCCTTGTCATTTTTCCCATCCTTTGCATCTTTAGTGTCTTTGCCATCATTGTTTTCTTTTGCATCTCTGTCTTCTTTTGGTGGGGGAGGAGGCATCATATGAGTCGGGGGGTTCTGTTTAAGCTTCAAAATCATTTGGCGCATTCTAGAAAGATCGGTAGGTTTCCCAGGCTTTGGACCTTGAATAACATGAACCGAAGGTTTATTGTCGGCTTCTTTTTTCCCTCTCCTCTTCTCAATATTAGGAACCTCGCGAGGAATGATCTCTGCTATTGCTTTCCAGTAATGTTTGTCAGCTTCTTTGTGAAATTTCTCTTGGTTGGCCAAGTATATCTAGACAGACACATGTATAAATAATCATTCTCTTCATTTTTCTTACACATTATAAAGAAGTATGGCAATGTGAGGAAATCGGAACAGGCGAAGAAGACATATAATTGCTTAATAGTTTACTATTATACCTTTTCTTTTTCTCTGTTGGTCTGTTTGTTTGTCTCACAATTGAGTTTTCTTTTCTCATAGAAAGCTTCCTTAAAATCTTCAGCTTCCTTTATGATCTGATTTCTCATTTCCTTTTCTCTTTTCTCCTTTTCCTCAAGGTGAATGGCATTTTTCCTGCATAGGTTGAAGCCATAAAAATTGTACTATCATATAGGCAAGCAAAAGCATGACAGTATTACTTTCTTCATCACAACACAAATTGAGTTCAATTTAATCCTCCAAAAGACACCACAAATCTTTATACAAATAACAAATCAGTCTCTGACTCATTATAACAAAAGGACTACTTTGTCATCAATATAAAAATGACAGGGACTAGTTTGAGTATTGTTTTTGTCAAGTACTAAATTAGACCACGGGAAAATTATAATGGACTAAAATGAATTTTCAGATTGTGTAAAATTGTATTATTTAGATGTTTGTGTAATATTTCAAAAAAGAATACTATAAACTGATTAACTCATTGAGTGCATACAATTGATGCATGATAAAAATTGTAAAATAAAATAATACAACCTTCCATTTCTCATAACACAGAAATCACATTGCATTGCATTATATGGAACTATATATGTAGATTAATTTCAGCAAAAGAGAAAAGAGAAATGTAACCTTCGCCATTCGCGTCTAGCAAAGCCTTCCTCTTGCATTTGAGTGGGATCAGGAAGAACAGGACCATCAGAAGAGAAGATTCCATCATCAGTTTCATTGGTTTGAAACGGAGTAACGAAATCAGGGTTAGGGTTAGGGCTTGAAACTCCGAATCCATATCCAGGAGGAGAATGTTGGTCATTGTTGTTGTTATTGGTATCAACGGTGAGGTGATTGTCGTCGGGGATATTTGGAGGTTGGAATGTGGATCCATAATCATACTGCTGTTGAGAATCATATCCTTCATAGTTACTGGCGTTGTCTTCTTCAAAAGGTCCTCCTACTCCTCCTCCTCCAGTGGTTGGAGATTGATGATGTGACTGCTCCTCCTCAAACGAGTCCAGAGGCTCCATAGTTGAATTACCTTAGCTTTGGATCACAATTCTTTCTGTTCCTTTGTTTTGCCTTTCACAAATCACAACAACCATAACTAACTTCAATTGCAACGTGTCATATGCTACATATCTTTCGATTTTTTTGTTGACAAGCAATATAGCTCAAATTACATGATTAAAAATGTAAAAAATTAAGTATAAATAAATTAAACAATCACAATTAATTAATCAGACAATTTCGTAATATTACCACACAAAATAGACACATTTTTTTTTTGTGGTGGCCGGAGTTTGAACCTCAAACTTTGCATATATTATGCATTGTCCATACCAACTGAGCTAAGCTCACGAGGACACAAAATAGACACATTAATTACACTAACAACTTTCTTTTAAAAATGTGAAAAAAGCAAAAGGGACTTACATACACAGACGAAGAGAGTATTATATCTCTCTTAACTAACCGTTTTTTCTCCATTTAAATGATTTATGTTAATTATTCATTCATCATTCTTTTTCATCTAAAATACACTAATGACACCAAAAATCAATGAAACCTAAATGAAATCCCAAAACAATCTAACTCGAGATCCTACTGTTTAATTTTTTTTGGTCATGATCTCCTACTATTAAGGCTATATCAACTTTCTTTCCAATTGTAATCTTGATCTTATATTTTTCTAGTATAAACATTTTTTTCATTAAAAGACAACACATAAAGTAGTAAAAACAAAATTATATTCCTTGATTATATATTTTTAATATTCTTTTATATATAAAAGTGAAAAATGTCTCCCTGTGTCAAAAAGAGAAAGCGAGAAATGCCATTCCAAATCAGTATAGACACTTGATTAATTATTATTTTCGGTTTTTTAAGATAAGACTCTTTTAGCAATGAGTAGTGATATTTGAATAACCATTTTTGATAACTACCATGACAACTTCATTTTCTTCTCTTTCTATTGGTCAAAAACAAGGGAGAGAGAAAAAGGAAGAGAGAATAAAAACATAATATAAATATGAAAGAGAGAGTTGTCAAGAAGTTGTCATAAAATGGTTGTACAAATATCATTTCTCTTTAGCAATATCTGTTTTTAATGTAAAACATCTATATCATTTCAGTCATAATAATATAATATTGTGAATACAAAGAAGAACATCGATAAAAATGTGGAAATTAGCTATAAACGTGGCATCTATAAAATATGAGTGACCTTAATATGTGGCAGCCTTGGTTTTAAATCCACAAGGTCCAATGTCACAGAAATACGACAGACACTAAGAGTGTGTTTGGATGAGGTAATTGGAAAATTTTAAAGGATTTAGAATTCTAAGCAATTTAAATGATTCAATTAAATTACTTTCATTTCCCAATACTTTTGTTTGGATGGAGTAATAAAAAAATTCATTGACATTATTTTTGGGTAACTTTTATAAACTTTAAAAATTTTGGGCCAAATTTTAAAATTGAAATTAAGGTCAATTTGTAAATTTCAAAAAATTTGATGGGTCAAATTATAATTTTTGAAAAATTTGAGGGGTGAATTTGCAATTTTTTGGAAAATTCTTCAATTAGGATTTAAATTATTATCCATCATTTTAAAAATTCTTCAAATTATTATCCAAACAATGGAATTCGCATCAAAGTATTTAAATTCCCTCGAAACATTACATTCTCTCATCCAAATACACTTGGGGTATGTTTCAAAGGAAAGAAAGTGATGAGGAGAGAAAGGTGAAGGAAAGAAAGACTTTACATTGTCAATTGTTGTCTTTTTTTTATTTATTTTTTCAATTCATCGCTAACTTATTGTTTTAACCGCTAACTTCTTTAATTTATTTATTCTTTACTCTTTTTTTTATTTACTATAGACAATTTGTTTATGTATACTAACATATTATTTTTGTTTAAGGGTTTTTATGTCAATTACTAAATTTAGGTCTTTCTTTCCTCCAACTTTCTATTCCACTTTCTCTTGTACCAAACAACCAAAACAATCATCTTACTTTCTACTCCTTTTCTTTCCCTAAACAATCTTTCCTTTCACTTTCTTTGTGCATCCAAACAAAGCCTAATTCTTCGAGTTTGAGATGGGTTTTACTTGAATGCACCATGGTTGCCGATTTTCATCACGATGCTAATATTACATCATCAAAATGTTGTATGAGAAATATCGAAGGAAACTTTGTGCTAGCCTAACAGAGATGCAATTGAACCCAGACTCTATGGATACACGTAAAAAATACCCATAATAGGTAGGTTAAAACCATACTTTCATGGTTTCGGATTTGAGTTCGGGTAATTCCCCACAAACTTAAATGGATATGGGCGCGGATAATGGTACTATATTGCTCAGTCTCGCAACCCGCATATACATATTTATACAATATGATAAATAATTTATTTATTATTGGTGTATAATCACTTAATTTATTTAGTTATTTAAGCTTAAACCTAAACCTAAAAATTTCTTAATACAATAACGACTCCTTCCTACTGTGTATAATTTTTTGGGATATTTTGAATGTTTTTTATTTGGCTAAATACTACGACTTATACTATTTTACGAGTTGATTAGAAAAAAATTGGACCATAGTTTTATTTCAATTGTGATGTTTTTATAGTCTTAGGTAATGAGTGGGGGTATGGGCACTTAGATGCCTACAAGGATTGGGAAGGACACTAAAGTTGTTGCCCACGAAAGTACGAACTCGTGTATAGGTATTTTTTACAAACGCGGGTATGGGGAAGGACACTGAAGTATCCTATCCATAGGATACTCATTGCCATCCCTATGCACAAACAAGTTGGAAGTATGTGAATTATGAATATGTCAAAGAAATACTATAAATTTGCAGCAAAGATTATAATATTATAAGAATGTCTAATTTTTTTTTAATATTTTAGAGATTAAAAATTAATATTTAGTTCATGTTTTGTTAAAAACAATTTAATTTTTTTGACGGATTTTTATAATATTTTACACAATTCCATTAAAAAATACAAAAGCTACATATGAGTTAACTTAAAAATAAGGATCAAAAGTGGTGATTGAAAAATTTATAGGGACTAAATGTCGAAGAAAAAATTTAGAGGTACTAAAACAAAAAGTTTATATATTTATATAGATTAAAAACATATTCAACCCTACTTTTTACTATGTATTTTGTTACAAGAGTGAGTAACAATTTATCACAAAGGAAACTAAATTGCATAGGTATGGATATTGAGAAAACTCAGGTCTCATATTGAATAAAAATAAAGTCTTATGTTGAGCTTTATAAAGAGTAACACCCTGGTCTTACGAGTCGAAATTATTATAAGTGTAATTTAGGCATAATATATAAATATTTAATAGTATAACATCGAATTATACAAATGAAGAAATAAATAAACCTCCTTCTTAAAATAAATAAATAAACCTCCTCTCAAAAAAAAAAAAAAAACCTATAACTGTTTTTGTAGAAATTCAGTGTGGAAGCTTACTTGCTTCACAAATATTATTGTTATTATTATAAAAATTATTATTATAAAGGTAAAGATTGAAAGATTAGCATGCTTTGGTTGGTGACTAGGTGGGATCTTGTATTTAACCGATTTAAGGCTATTTGGCTTCTATAAAGTATAGGTAGACTGTTGTCAAGTATAGGTGGACAATTAATTTTTTATCTTTTAAAGAAGGTGGACAATTATTTATTCATTACTTATATTTGTTTTTGCGTGTTTAACTAGACAAAAAAAATATATTACTTCAAAGAAATATAAATATATTGGCTCTAGCCTTCTACAAATGTACCGTCAAATTGTATTTGTTTTATGAAAATTGGTAATAAATGTTCTTAAAATATTTGTTAAAAATTAATTATAGTAAAATTATCTTCTTTTTTTTTAAGGATATAGTAAAATTATCTTAAAACTTATGTTTTAAAAAATTAAAATTATTTTTTCGTTGCATTTTTTCCTTAACAAATACTTGAGAAGATTATTTAACATCATCCTTGTTTTATGGGAAATGTTAACGAGTGTCCTAGAGACACTTGTTAAACACTTTTATAAAAAAATTGTCCATTGAATGTATTAGAAATTGTAATAGTTAACTTTTTAAAAGAATAATTATTAAATTTAGAATATTTAAAAGTGCTCTTAGGACACTTGACTTTAGTTTTATTTCTATGTTTTTCAAACTCTTGCATATGCATTATGACACTTTGAAAAGCCACACTTTTCCACTTAAAAAATCATGACATTAAGTGAAGCACACAATTGTATGAAAAAGCATCTTTTTTGTTGGACTTAAATAAAATTTATGCACGTTAGGGCTGTTTTCATTATTGTGGAGTTGTTAGATGCTTTGGTTTTTTTTTTCACGCATGTTAGTTCAACAAACAACAGCTACATTTCAAAAAAAAACATAGCTACATTTCAACCGCATAGATACTCCAACTAAATACACTAGTACAAATAAGATATTGTTACTTTTTAAGAAGCCAAATTAAGGTTTTTTTTTTTTGAGAACCATAGGGTTTTGTTTATGTAAACTTAAAGGTAAACATTTAAATTATGAATCGCATATACTTCTTTATATTATGTTTTATTTTTTTACAAATTCTTTATAAAGTAGAAACTCTTTAAATTAATACTCGCTAAATTAATAAACTCTCTAAAATAATAAATTTGTCCGGTCCCGACTTGGGCCAATGTAAAAAATTGAAAAACTCGATAAAATAATAAGATAATAATTTTTC
>Ga0315914_1001935_pt1 | contig 31602 bp, 8 predicted proteins | sample MpolenodulesMG_FD_203920 | JGI IMG/M metagenome (GOLD analysis project Ga0315914, IMG submission 203920) | Medicago polymorpha root nodule microbial communities from Los Angeles, California, United States - elongated nodules | ecosystem: Host-associated > Plants > Roots > Nodule | place: USA...
ATCATTACATGCATTTCTTTTCTTCAAATTATCCTTCTTCCTCAACAGTCCAGCCTTCCAGACATCTTGATCAAGTGTCCCATTAAGCAGCCCCAAAGCCTCAGCCTCATCAACCCATACAAAAAAAATTACAATTGTACTTATGATCCTGAAAATCAAAATCAAAGTCACCCAACATATCAAAATTACCCAACAACTTAATAAACGTCAAATTTAGGTATAATAATGGGGTAAATCCCTAAAATTACAGAAAGACGTAAACGAATTTGGGAAAAAATAAAAAAACTAAAATTAGGGTTCAATTACCTTTGGAAATGGGCATGAGAAAAATTCTCTACCAAAATTATATTCAGTTCCAGCAACTCTTACCATAGATACTCGTTCACAGTGACATTTGAGGGTAATAATGTTCATGCTTTCACCCATGGAATGAGAACTTTTTGTTTCTTTCATTTTTCTTTGATTTGTATATCCAAATCCACCACCCATCATTTTCAAACGATTTAGAAGGAAGAAACTGAATTGAGATGGAGAAGAATGAGGTAGAAGATGAAGTTATGGTTATGTACATAGCAAAGAAGAAGTTACCGTTGCAGATACAAAAAAAACTTTAAAAAAAATCAAAACTAGGCAAAAAAAAACCCTATGACGTGTCTTAATCAAGTGTCTCACATGGATGTGCTATTTGGCCAGTTAACGACCACGTCACCATTCAAACGGCAGAAATGGACGGATGGACGAAATTGTTTAGGGGGGGGGGATAATTGACGAAACCTGCAATTTCAAGGGGGTATTTGACTATTTACTCTTATAAAAATGTTAACTAACGTCTGTGAGACACTATTTAATAAAACGACAAAAGTAAGAATTTTTAGAATCTGTATAATCAAACGCTTAAAAAAAAGGAAAAGGTTGTCGCCAATACAAAACTTACATATTTTGTTTGTTTAACTAATGTCTAAGAGACATCAAAGTTGATTTGGAAGACACAAATAAAACAATAATAATAAAGAATTAGAGAAAGATAAGGAGGGGACATTCTTAAACAGGATTATAAGGGGAGACAAGAATGCGGCAATGAAAATATGTCTGCCGGGTCTTGAGTAGGACATGTAACCTCCTTCCCTCTTATCACTATCTTTTTCCATCATCACAAATTTCTTTCTCTTTCATGGATTTTCTTTCTTTGCTTAAATAAAATTCATTTGAAAATAGATACATAGATGATAAAATTTAAGAGTAAAATGATATTACGTGATGTCATTTAATTATTTTTAGGGTCTTGTTAACGAGCGCTCTGAGGGTACTCTATAAGGATTTATAATTAAGAAAATGTTTATTGAAAAAATTAATTAGTTCAATTTCAAATGCATTAAATTCATCAATTTCTTTAAAAACTTACAAAAACTTACTCCCTCCGTCTCAGTTTAACTGAGTCAGTTAACCATTTCACACAAATTAAAAAAAGTATATAAATGAAAGAGAGAAAAAATGGTTTTGAGTAGTATTTGTGCATTCTTCTTTATTATAAATGTAAAGTAGAATATAATATTGAATTGAGAGTGGTGATAGTAGGATTAATTCAAGTTATAATTTGAAAAATAAATAAATTAATGTTGTATTGAAAAGTGAAATGGGTCAATATTCTTAGGACAATATTTTTTTACAAATGACTCATATATATATATGTGTGTGTGTGTGTGAAATGCTAATGAGTGTCATATCCCTTACAACACTCTTTAACAACCTTTAAATAGTAAGCTTTTATAAGAATTGATGCATTCAATTCTTATGGCCCTGGAAATAGGCTTGGGGTGCGACAACCGAGCCTATGGCCCATGCATATAGGGGGCCAAAAAAATTATATAGGGGTGTATACAGCAACATGTACTTTATAAGGGGGTATGTATAGCTAATGCACCAAAAGGGACCAAAGGCAGCAACACCATAGCTTCAGCCCAGCAACATTTAAACCGTTTTCATCAAAAAGGGCCCATACCTATGCAAAAGAGGGTCTGTATAGTAATTCAAAACTTTAGCAAAAGAGCAAAACACAACATAAACTGAAAATGAAAACTCTGCGGAAACGTAAACGCAAAATTAACAAAACGCATCAAGGGTACCAAATCTTTCGTCTCCTATCTTGGTGATGATGTGCCAAATGTATATAGTATTGAAATTGCTCATTTTGATATTTATGATCCCGAAAATCGAAAGAAACTTTGATAACATGTCAATGGATAGTCTAGTTGATAAGGGGTCTACAAGTGAAATAAATCTTAATTAAGAGCTTTGTATTGAAAATAACATTTATTTTTCTTTATATTTTTAAGAGTTTGATTGCATAAGTTCCAAGATATTGTTACTATATTTGTTTCCTTAACAACTTGTTAGTTTTTTTTTTTGATAACAAGTGCCCTGAAGGCGTTGCTTAAGGAATTCACAAAAAGAAATTTTGTCTTGAAAGTACAAGTCAAATACATATAAAAATCACAACTATATAATTTTCAATGTAAAAATTACTACTTTTATATGTTTAAATAATGGCTTAAGGACACTTATTAAAATTTTCCATATTTTATTACTCCCTCTGATCCTATTTAGAAGAAATAATTGACTTTTTAGGTACATTGAATAATTTATGGATATAATTTAGAATCAAAACTAGATACATAAATTATTCAATGTATCTAAAAAATTCAATTATTTATCGTAAAAAAGACCGTAAGGAGTAGTATTTTAACATTAAAAAGCAATGGGACCCACAAAGAGTGTTTGGTTGAGATACTCTTGTCAATAGGTACCTATTCTTATGGGTTGATATACCACTATTGAAGATGGTCTTGGCAACAAAAATACACTCCCTCCCTCCAATCCGTTACTTGGAAATTACAAAAATCACAAGGGTTAAAAATTTGTTTTGGAATAATATTTCATTTTTATAACATTAAATAAAATAAAAAAAATTAGATCAAAGAATATGTTAAATGTTATAAAATTGAAGTAGTATTCCAAATATTTATATAGACTTGGTAGTTGTTTCTTGACAGGGACATGACAGACACAATTTGAACAGGCACAACATGGTAGTTGTTTCTTCTTGACTGCCTTGAGGAAATCGACTTCTATCTTCATTGTCATCCTCATGTAATCTTTAAGAGCATCCACATTGAAGACACCTATTTTTGAGTTTTTAAATAGATCACATGTACACATCACTCATTTATAATTTTTTTAATGGTAGTACCTAATAAGTACTCAATCACTTCAACTCAAATCTCACATAAAGTTTTTAAATGAGACTCACTAATCAACTATCAATAATTTTATATCATTATATTTCAATTTTGTAATATTAAAAGAGTGTGGGTCCCGCTTAAAAGTGGGGATCTTAAGTAAGACCCCGGGTCTTATAAGACCCTACAAAAGATTCTCCCAATGGAGATGGTCTAAATTGCAAAATTGTTAGTTTACCCTCGTTGTTTTTGTTTTATCGATATTTGCCGGCTCTAATTGTGCATTGACGTTAACCAAGTTGACCTCATCGGATCCTAGTGGATTGAGAGCCATCTTGGCTAGATTTGATCTATCTAATTTATATCCATTAGTTATCTTTATGTCCATCTTAACATTCTTCAGAGTCTAAGAAAGAAAATTGGAATATCTTCATATTGGTTTTTAATGTAGAGACCTCGTTAGTGGCATTTTGAGGTGAACAATTGAAGAAATAATATAGAGTTTTCCTATAATGGGTCTTCCGGTGATACAATTATAAATCTATTTACAGTCTAATGTTAAAAAAAATTCTTCTTCACAGGTTTCTTCACCTTCTTTCTACCAAATGTCACGAGCAAGTCGAAGAATCACCAACGTCGGCATATCGATTTGTTGAAACCTCGAAGGTCGTAGCTGTTGTATAAAATAATGTTTTTTTTCCGACTAGTTTAAAGGCTTTGAAGAGTTGAGAATACGTTAGGTCATAGGAGCTCCCCTAATTTATCAAGACTCAACAAATGTCGTGGTTGACAGATATTGGGGAATCAGGTTAATGAGAGTTTCATTGAGAAAAACCTCATTGTATAAGATGTGTTTTCCAAAGTATAAAATATATACTCTCATAAGATAAAGTGCTAAATAAAAGATCCTAGCTTAGATATCAATTGAATATGCAATAAAACATTAGAAATGAAGGGTTTAAGTTGTTTGACCTTAAAATCTCTTCTGAAAATCGTTTTTAAAAAACTTTCTTATATTTTTTAAATACATTTTCAATGAGAATTAAGTAACCATAAAATCAATACAAAATTAAAAGAATAAGTGAAGTAAGAACAAATTTGGTATTACTTCATAACCTAATTAGTTGTCGCCTCTTGTTTCTTCATTAAAGAGGTTTACCTTTGAACAATAAAGTAATATTCGTTGAACCAAGATGGATTCTAGAACAATATTTCTAAGATTTTGATGATAACAATGTATAAAGAACAATTGGATACTTTAAAGTTTGTTCAAGTGTCCATGACTATAAAATTGAAATCTGACTCTGTAGTCAACGCTCTGACTCTGAAAGTCAACACACTAAACAAAGAAATGCAATTTTGATACTCAAGAGAAGCTCCGACGACAAAGCTCTGATATGAAGATGGTCAACAAAAAGTCAAAGCTATGATCAAGTATGCATCAAGTTTTGAAGACGAAGCTCTGATTTGAAGAATCAAGTCAATGGTCAATGCTCTAATGAACATCTAACCAAGTTTTGTATGTTCTGAAGAACTGTCACTGTCCATACGTCAAAAATACCTTTCCTTAGTGAATTAAAAGAAGACACTTTACAACAACAAATAAGTCTTTGAGAAAGACAAATTGGATGGAATGGATAATTCCATAAGAAGCAAATAAACTCTGAAGTACCTTTCAATGAATAACTCTTTAAATGACAAAGATTTTGAATCTGAAGAAAACTTCTCAAGAAAGCTTGATGAGCTAACACTTCTTCAAAGAACGGCTCTATTCAAATCTCCAATAATAGGACCTTGAGAATTTGAAGAAATATGAAGAATAATATGCTATTAACTGTGCCATAACTTTGATCAATTCTTAGCGTAAACACACATAGAAAAATTCTTACAAACTTCTATCTTAAAACTTCTAAGTGTTTAGAAATATTATCAAGACACAAAGTCTTTTGTAATGCGCTTAAAATTGTTTACCGTTCTTTGAGTCTCAAGTGTAAACAAACATCATATAAACTCTTAATCATGTTGGATTAAAGAAAGTCCTCAAGGAGAGGAAGGAAATCTTAGACGTGGTGTCTAAGTATTTTTGTAATCAAGAAAATCTTAGACGTGGTGTCTTTGTACAAAATTTTGTGCATTCTAGTTTGCTTAGTTCAATTGGTAGGGACATTGCATTATGCAGAGGTCATAGTTTAAATCTCGAATTCTTCATTTATTCACCTTTAAAAAAATGAATTTCTAACCACCAGACTTTTCCAAAATTTTAATCTACTCAAGAGTTTTTCGTTGCATCTATTTGAATGTTATACCTACTTAGAAAATAAGGGTCAGAGCCGGTATGAAGTGAAAGATAAGTTTATAAATTTGCACTGCAAGTCACTTAATCATTACACATATTAATTGGGTGGAAAGTTTAAACATGTCGATACCCTAATCTCATAAAAATCTTGATCAAATCAGCGGGCACAGCACTCAGGAAAAAAAAAGAGGTCTTGATGAAATTTAAATATATTATCTGATTTCAATTGCAGTCTACTTGCAGGTATAAAAATACAATTGAACCATCAAAGACTGGATTTATAAAAAGTACGTTGAATATTAAACAAGTGACAAATATATATTAGTGAAAGGGATTAATTGAATATAGTGGAAGTATCGTATACTGCTTTGATTCTATGGCATGATAATTATCTAGCCACTGGAATGGTCCCAATTATCGAAAGATACATCATATAGTAAGGGACCAAGACTTATCACAAAACCATTTTGCTTGCTTGCTCATTGCGAGACAGCACAAATTTATCACATAGATGCTCAAGTACAGATTTTACATTGACCTATGAATTTTAAAAGTTGTACACGAATGTCCTCTACTTCACTTTGTGCTCAATGGTCCCCAATGCTACATTGCTTTGATTGCATGAATTTATAACTAAAAATTATCCGCTAGAAATTCAAAATTGAGTTTACAAACATAGTAACAAGTCAATCAACTTGGGAAGACGCTCTTTGCCTACGAAGCATTGTTGTCCAATTTGGGAAAAGAGTCAATCAACTTGCACATGTTATATACTTCTCCAGCTTTGGATAAGGCTGCACACTAATGCCTAAATTCAATTCTCAATGTGATTAATGGCCTAATGAAGAGTGCATTAGTACCATATGTCATTGGCATAGTTTGTTTTGGTTGTTAGTTTGCCATTTGAAATACTCAAGTTGTTATTTGAGTAAAAGTCGGAATAGTTAAATTTTGCGAACCAAACATAAATAAAATCATACTAGTTAATAAGCAATTTTTATATCCCATGTTGATAGAAATCTAACAATATGCAGGGTTCAAAATTTGAATCTAAAATTCTCCGCTTATTCATTTTAAGATATGAAATTCTGACCAATAAACTACTTAAAAAAACAATGTTTCTAATTTGTCCTTTTGAAATGTGCAAGTTCTCTAAAGTTAGAATATAAAGGATTTAATTTCTTATGCTGTTGAGCACCCAATTAAGGTAAGTCTTTGAACTTCACACGACATATCCATTTGAGACGTGACTTATTTCTTTTAGTTCACACTTTTCAGCTGGAACTACTTGTCATAGCAACAAGTTGGATACTAGGAAAGTATTGCCCATCTTGTTGTATGGTTATCCAGTTTTTGTTTCTACTCTAAAGAACTTTTGTTAGTGTGAAAGAACATATTCCTTTCCATGTAAAAATTAGATTTTTGAATAAGATTTTTTAACAAAATTATAGATCTTACATTTACATTGAAAATGTGCAATTATCATCAGCACAAGATTCACCAGATGAATCAATTCCATCTTATTGCTTTTTATCATTTAGATTTTATAATCAACTTATTTCAAGTAATTCACCATTCACATTGATAAATTATATTTTCTAACTCAAAGGTCCCATATTGGTGAAAATCATAACTCAAAGTGTTATTTTGACATAAAGAAAAGTTTTCTTCGATCTCTTGATTACCACAATTACAATATTACAAGTCTATACGTCTGCTTTTTCACTCTTATTTTCTTTCAACATTATTTTTATAGTTTTTTTTTATTATAATAATTATTTTAATGGAAAATATAGTATTTCTTTAACTTCATGATTCATATATCTCCAAATTCGACGTTCCAATAAGTGGATGTTTCGTCACCTCCATTGCAAGCCAAAGATCAGTGAGCCCACTAACCTACCGTACCATTTTCCGGACATGACATTCTGGTGCAATATTTTCGTTGAAAATTTAACCCTCTTTTTGTTAAATTTGAGCTTCCACAATGGTAGTTCTTAACAGAGACTTCTTAAATGAACCTCACATGTACACGTCACTTATTTATAATTTTTTAATAAAAATATATATTGAAGACTCAATGACTCTAATGACAATTCACTAACATGGACTCCCATGAAAAATACTTAAATGGGTTCCACTAACTTTACATCATTAAACAAAAAAAATTATGTGGGACCAATTCTTAAAATAATACTTCTTTTGCAAGATGCTCTTAGATATTTTCTTTATCTTAAAAAAAGAAAGATATTTTCCTGAAAGAAAAATACTGTCGAGGACATCTGAGATGCATTTCAAGGGAAAAAGTTACAATGTGAGATTTTTTTGTCAATAAGACTTTTTTTTTATACTAAACCAAGTGATGAAGTCTAAACTTAAAATTTAAATATAGCGTCTGTTAGCGGAAAAATTCAACTATATGTTCAACTCTACTTCATTTGATGTCCCAAACCAACTCAAGGAAATTTATCTAGAAGGGGTGTTGTTGGACGGAGCAAGTCCGAATTGTGTGTGGTGTCTGAAGACTCTTGAAGCAAAGGATAATTTGTTTTATCGATACAGCTTTCTCGGAAGGGTTTGGTACTTAAACTTTAAGTGGATTGAAACAGAGTGATTTTACCCGAAAATGTTATTTATCTATTTGACTACTTTGCAAACTCGTCCTCAAACAAAAAGCATTGGAAGGGGTTAACATTTATTTGGCAAGCCACAATGTGAAAGATTTGGGAAGCTAGAAATTACTTTGTTTTCTCTTTGAATTGTTGTGAGGTGGAAAAAATTGTGGAGGGTATAAAATCAACCTCTTGTAGGTGGTTCCTAGCTAGGAAAAAAGGGGACATTGAATGTATTACGAGTGATTTTCAAATCCGTTTTGTTTGTCTTAATTATTGAATAGGTTGTTTACGGGTCGAGTACCCCTTGTACTTTTTCCAGGATGTAGGTCAATACTCTTTATACCTTTCTCCTTATTAATAAAATTTTGACATTCCAAATAAAAATATACTAGCTTATTTTACAAGTCTATATCTAATATTAGTATATAAAATATGTAAAGTTAACAAAATCATCTTGAGACTCATAACTTTGGAAATATTTCAAAAACACACATGAAAGTTTCTTTACTTTCCTCAACTTGCTCCTTTTCTTTTGTTGATACACTCTCCTAAGTGTTTAAATATCCCACGCCTACTTTCCTTTCCCGCAACACTTCACCAACTACACAATCCTTTCCCATTTGCTTGCCACCCTTTCTATTTCACTTCATTCTATTCATATGAATCATATCTCATAAGTTATAGTTAATCCTTCCTTAATTTCCTCAACTACGCAAATACATATATGAGTAATAGTATTTTAAGAAGAACAACACCAACACCAACATCAGAACAAGCAAGTTATAAGAGCTTATCAAAGGTATATGATGATGGAGAGCCCAGATCTTTCCCCACCTCAAGTAGACACATCTCGACCGTCCCTTGGTTTCCCACTAGGTACTGCTCTCCTCTTGCTCATCATATTCAGCTTAAGTGGTATCTTCTCATGTTGCTACCACTGGGAAAAGTTCCGTTCACTTCATCAATCTCTCTCTGATCTTGAGGCTGCACAAGCACATACCCAATCCTCACCTTCCAAGTCCAAATCTCACTCCACGGTAAATAATTTCACTCTTTCTTCATCTATGCTTACTTTTTCATAATTTTAGTAACACATTCATAATTTGAAATTATAAAATTGGTTTACGATGCATATATAATTTTTGTCTCACCAAAGAGCTCTAGTTGTTTAAGTCTAAACTATTTTTTTAAAAAAAAATATAATAAACAAGAGAAAATTATAATAAATTCAAATGATTCTAATGACTATTTTACAACTGTATGATCATTTTTTGTCTTACACTGTCAATGTCAAACTTTTAACACTAAATTCGCGCTTTGTGACTATTGTTGTAACTAATTTGAATTTACAATTTTGTTTGTTGGTGGATAGGAAATGGAGGGGGAAAAGAAGGGGCAGAGTGTGATGGTGTTGATGCCAGGGGATGAGGTACCGAAGTTTATAGCCATGCCTTGCCCGTGTCAGCATTTGCGGCTAGAAGAGATTATTGTTAGCATAGAGAGGCCACCGTCCAAACCACCGTGACCCCACCGTAGCATGTTAATTATCGATCATAATTACATTAATTAACTTGCCATGTGTATAAAAGAATTAATGTGCATATGCATTTCGCTACCAATTGTTTGTATTGATACATGTCTCGTATCCCAATGTGTTTGTCAGAAACGTGGCAGTACGTTACCATAAGTAAAATTACGATGATTCAACGTGATTGTGCTAAACACATTTTTCCGACGAAAAAGATATATTATAAAAAGACCATGGAATTATGCCGGGCAAGGCAATTTCATTTAATTCGATGTTTGTTTTCTTAAACAACGTGTCTCTTTCTATTGTCTCATGTGTGGGCACTTGTACAATTCGAACTGTATTTGCAGTTTGCGGAGATGCAACTACCGCTAGTATTTGATTCCATTTTTTTTATGTATATAATTATTGATTTAAAGGAATCAAACTGTTTTCAATTGATTAAACTTTCCAATTTGGTTTTCTCTTGGCTTGCAAGTTGCAGCAGAAAGAAACAACCAAAGTTGTATTTTTTTTTCTTCCCAAAAAAGCCAAAAAATTAATTAAAATATATGACTAGACTAGCATAAGGAGTGCCATAGAAAAGTACAAATAAAAAGTTCATCTTACAATTTGTGAGACTTGCTTCAATTACAAGCACGAAACAATAAGATATATGTGGCTAACTAACAATTTCATTGTAATTAACTAAAATTTGAAAATATAAAATAAAGATAATTACAATATAAAAAAAAGGAAAATGTCATTCATATTAATGAACCATGATTTTTTACTATACTAATTAAAAAATAATATTTTATTAATAAAAAATTAAAAGTAAAAATATTTTTATGCATTTACCTACTGTGAGTAATAAATTGTAAAAAATAATGTTAATAGATAAAAGTAAGATAAACAAAATCGATCAAATATTATATAATTAATTAACTATTATACAATAGAGGCTATTTTTATCCATTTGGTTATATATTATCAATTTTTTTATTACAAAGAGAGTCTAAGCCTAGGAAAAGACTACACAACAATAATACGCGGATAAAAATTCTCATTACATCAATTATTACCAAATGACTGAATTAAATCTGACAAGCATCATAAAAACAATATCAAACCTCAACGAACAATAAAAATTAGCTAACACATCAGCATATAGATTAGCTAACACAATTATCTATTTCTTTGTTTCTTCTCAATATAGGTGGATTAGTTTTTTATTGTGCCCCCTCACAATTTAATAGTTTGACCATGAAAAAAAAAGTGTAGATTCTACAATAAAATAATCCTCTCATATTGAAAATAAAATAGACGAAAATAATATAATATCTGTAATTTATAAAATTGAAAATATTTATTTGATTTTTAGGAAACATTTTTCCTTTTGGTATTTATATTCTCCCTCTCATATTTTGTATTTTTTTCACAACATCCACCTCTTCCTTACAAGGTCATTCAACAAAGAAAGCATCTTCCTTACAAGGTACAATCAATTGCATGTATTATAGATAAATATTTAACCTTATTGGGGATAAATAAATAATCCATGTGTCACGCCCCCAATTAAAACTTTTTTTTTTTTTGGCAATTGAAATGATTCCTTCATAAAAAAGAAAAGAAATTGAAATGATTCAAATCAAATATATATAATATAATAGTGGTGCTAGTACATAATAATTGAGCCTTATGGTAAATAAAAGTACATAATAATTGAGCCTTGGTGTCGTTCACCCTTTGGGAGACTTATAACATAGTGGGGCATATATATACAATTCAGGCAAAACATATATCCCCATATTGTTAGAACTATCCTAAGATGGTGAGATGAAACGAGTACTCATTATATATTGGAAATCCTAGCAAAATATTAGGTACATTACATATCATAGAGCACAGCTATCATGCAATATTGCACAATATCTCAGCACCATATTCCTCCCTTTTCATTATTTTGTTTTCTAAGATATATTATCATGTTCCCTTCTTAATTCCTTTCATCATCATCGAATATTGTTTTCTTCTACAAAGTAAGAAAAAATCTTCAAAGACGGCGATTTGTTATAAATCATGCCTTTATAATAACATAAAATCCTAATTAAATTCTTAGGAAGAGATAGGGATTAGTGGTCTCAAGTTGCAATTACGCATCCATTTTAAAGATTAATTAGAAATCTAGAGTTCAAATCTTGAAATGATATAGATCCTAAAACTTTTAAAAAGGAGTTTTGTCATCTATACATGGTACTATTGAATTTTTATATTGTCTAACTTATTTTTATAAAATCGGTTTATAAGGTAAAATATATCTCTCTTTATAAACTTATTTCAAATTTTGTCTTTATTTTACATGGGACTTAAGTTATTTGGAATGACTTGAGGATAGTGATAGCCAGCTTTATACTAAAATAGGAAAGTGATTAAAGTACAATTTTGTTAATCTATTTGATCTTTTGAAGATATTGGATTGGTTTAAGGAGAAAGTGGGAGGCAGGGAAAGAATAGAATTAGGTTAGATGAGTGTCGTTGCAGTGTCATATGCGTGTTGTATATTAGTGTTATGGGTGGCCAAGCACATTAGATAAATTGCATGAATGGAATTATGACATCAGCTTTTTATATTTATAAACATGTCATTGATCAACAAAAAAAAAAGTCATTTAATTTGCTCATATTAATCATACTTTGAAAAACATTAATCTAATGTCTCCATCCACTTCCAACTACTCTAAACTTAAGAAAACAAATAACTAGGAAATTGGCATAGTAACCCCATTCCTTTTCTTGTCATTTTTGTGTTCATTTTTAAGAGTGATAAATTGTTACTTGTGAACTTCATTATTTTTGGATGTCTCTTCATTGTTTTGATGTTATTTTATGCAAACTCGTCTCTAAAAAGTATCGTTAGAAAATAATAAAATTCATACATAAGACAAATACATGTCATTAAATGAGGGTTCAATTGGTAAAGTATGTGGTGCAATCCATGTTGATACACACAATGTTTGTCTATTTTTGGCTAACAAGTCTTCTTAGAGAAATACATAAATGGATAAAAAAACTTCATAATAGAGTGGTGATATTAGCAAAAAGAAAATGGTTATAGTAGCATGGAAGAAAGTTTGTGTTGATTATGAGGAGAGAGGTTTTGCAATCTCAGGAACAATGGGATATTCTTTTAAGGAGCAGGGTTTTAAGGAATTCATCTTGTATCAATCATCACATCTTTTCTTCAATATGGAGTGGGGTAAAAGCTGAATACTTTGTTATTAAGGACAACACCAGTTGGATTATTGAGGATGGTAAACATATAGATTTTTTGCTAGATCTTTGGTGTGGAGAGTCACTCATTCAATCCCTGCAGAGGTAATCCAGTTAGTTCCAAATCCGAGATTACTTGTTTCTCAAGCAACCATTCCTACTCAATGTCAAGAAGATAGGTTGATTTGGAAACACATCACTTCACGTGAATTATCTTTGAAAGAAGCCTATGATTTCAAAAAACATCATTATCCAAAAGTTTGATGGGCCAAAACTCTTTGGTCTAAAGACTTTCTGGAGATTAATGTTAGGCAAACTTCCAACTGGTGAAAACCTTTCTGCTATCTATGTGCTCTCTATGCTTCAATCATGAACAATCACTTTTCCATCAATTTTTTGAATGCATTTATGCAGTAAACCTTTGGTGTTGGTTTGCATATATGCTATATGTAACTCTTCATTTCCAATCCTTACAAGATATGTGGTCCATTTGTAATAATCCTCAATGCAAAATTGTGATTACTTCAACTATGATCAACATCATCAACTCAGTTTGGTTTGCAAGAAATCAAATGAGATTTAGAAACAAGAAAATTCATTGAAAAAGTTCTCTTGCCACAGTGATATCTAATACAACTCTTTGTGGAAATCTTTCAAAAGCAAGTATTTCAGATTTTGTTATTTTAAAGAAATTTAATGTTACTCTTCATCCTCCCAAAGCTCCTCAGATCATTGAAGTTCTTTGGAAACCCCTCCAAAGCTAAACAACATGAATAGAGTAACCTCTGGCTTGAATGTGACTCTGCATTGGTCATAAATGCTATAAAGAACAAATCTTTGGTTCCTTGGAGGTGAAGAAATCATTGGGAGAATTGTATGCACACTGTATCATCAATGAACTTTCTGGCTACCCATGTGTTTAGGGAAGGAAACAGTTGTGCTGACCCTTTAGCTAACTTAATTAGGCTTATCCCTTAATCATCTTATGGTCTGTTTAAGTGCTCCCAATTGTATTAAAGCATCCTTAGCTAAAAATATATCAGGAATGTGTGAGTTTGTTTGTTAAATTCTAAGGAGGTTTTGACTTTATGTCCCCCTCCTTTGTTTTTGCTTTCTCTTCTTTAATATATTTTGGTAGCCTAGCTCTTTGCTAGCTACTTTTTGGTTAAAGAAAATACATGTCATTAAAGAATTATTAAAACTCCGTGTTTTTCTTAATATTTTTGACATAAAAACACTATAGAAAATGCTAATAAATGCCCTTGTGACATTGTTTAAGCATCCAAAACTAATAACTTTTACCTTGGAAATTGTGTAGTTATGATTTTTATATGTGTTTGACTTGTATTTTCAACATAAATTTTCTATTTATGGTTCCTTAAAAATGATCTTAGAGCATTTGTTGGAAGAAGAAAAAAAATGCTAACAAGTTGGAACTTAAATCAAATCTCTCCTAATTGATAGCAATGATCGCCATCAATGAAACTATGATCAAATAACACAAATGTTAGAACTAGACAACTTTTTTTGTGACAAAATACATCTTTCATTGGCATGAACATGATGTATGAAACATTGAGGTCAACATGTATTCTTTTAAACGTATATGATCATTGTATCAATCATTTTTTAATTGTATTAATTAATAAAACTTTCAGTCTCAACCTCCTTGATTGAGGCCTTTTTTGTTTATTAAGACTAATGTCAATTTTTTTTATCGGAGATTTTATTGAGGTCCTTATCATTGTCAATTTTGCCTCATAATAATATGCTACATATACTTTCATTAAATTTGAGAAGTAAAATGTTATACGCTTATCTTATAATCATTTCCTTTCTCTTAAAGATCCAGGTTTTATGAGAAATACAAACAGAGATTTTTTGCTTTGCTATGTCCTTATATTATATGCTTGATGCCTTTATTTCATTTTCCTGATTGTTTAGAATTTCAAATCTATCTATTATTTGTTGGAACCTTACTGAAGACATTACATTCACATTAAATCTATCTACCTATGTTAACTCATAGCAATAACAATGAAATTGAAGTGCCTCAATCAAGTAGTAGATTAAAGTTTTTTTTGTGAAGATATCAGCGGATAAGGAAACTCTATCACATTTTATCAATTAATGGAAATTCTTTGAGGTATATTCGGTTAAATCTCATTTTCTCCTCTCAATTCAATAACAGTTTGAAAATCCGTTGATAAGTTTTGATGAAATGTCAACAGTTTTTATAACTTATTTTATAAGGATATTGTGACGATGTACGTATGCGGGTGTAATTCGATACAAAAATGTGGATACATAAATTTTTTTACATTTAGGATACAATACGCCACACTTATAATGTGTTATTCTAGCATAATGGCTACTTGAAAAGAAAAAAAAACCAAGGGGATGATCTCCTTAATATATTGACCTCATTAGAATCGAAAGGAAGAACTAGAAGTCCAATTTCGACTATTATGTGAAAAGAATGGAAATCCATAAAACAAGAAAGAGATAGAAATAAACGACTGCACATAATTCAAATCCTTAAATATTTAACACCATAATTAAACTTAAATTTTATGATAGATATTTTTTATTTTCTTTTTGTAAGTAAGACTCGTGATAAAGTTGGGGTGAGGACACGACTAGATATAAGCATATATAAGTCGTCTTTTATTCCTAGATGCCATAAGCAACACATGAAAAGAGTTCAACTCTAACTATCCATGTCATTTCTGGGCTAAGAACCTCAAATGGTGGCATATGCATCACCTCCATCACTCTTAAGGGGCATGAGTCTATGATCCGGAAGTTTGTAAATTATTGAAAGCATAAACCGTAAGTTATCTGATTAATACTGATTAAAGTGAAAAGTGATTAAAAGCAATGCTAGATTCAATGGTGTAAGATTCAGTAACAAAAGATGGCTTTGTAATAAGATTTAGTATTAATAAATTGATGAATCACTCTTATTAATTTATTGATGTGTCGGATGAACTTAGTTATCCTTTAGAGGCAATCAAAATGAGGAGCGCAAGTAATACCCCCATTTGTCAATTCAGCCGCTTTCCCTCATTCCACTCGTCCAGCCTTTTCGCAAACTTGTACAATCGATGCCACAAAGATAGTCAACTCAATTATCGAAGAAATAAGGAAATAGGCGACGATTTGGCACCAGATATCCGGAGGTGTGGAAAGAGCAGCGGTGAGAAGTGAAAAAACCATCAAAAAACAACAATTGTTCGTGAAGGTTTCCACAGAAAGACCCCTTGGTTATGGCAAACAGATCACAATTACAGTCATGGCCAAAAACTCATTCCCATGATTTCTTTCGAAAAATGCCATGAGTCATAAGCACATATCTTTGCTACACCGTGCATGAGCTGCCAAAATTTCTGCCAAATGAAAAAAAATCCCTCCTTAAATCAAATTATTTGCTTATCTCCTTCCCGAACTTTGAGTAAATGCTAATGCATTCGCTTATCTCCTTCGTCAAAATGCCCATATTTATCGACCATCTAAAAATCTATAAATAGAGAAAACAACTGTAAAATCAAGTACATATTCTCATTTCGAAAAAAACATGAAAACACATCGAGGTCTCAATAGCTTGGAAATTGAAGTATCTTTGCACGAACACCACTTTGCACTAGTGAAGAACCACTGTCAACCACCACATCAATTTCATAGCACTCGTTCCAACCGTCTCTTATGATCACTATCAATATTTTAAATAATTGAATTTTTAAACGAAATTATGAAGAAAAAAACACGTAAATAACTGAGTTATTTAAGACATGTATTTTGTTTACAAATAATTCAATGTGTTTTTTGAAGAAAAAATAATTCTAAAAATATTCAAATTCAAAATTGGATAAATATAAAATATTTAAAAAATGATTAAGGATAAAATTAGATTTTGACTATACTTGTAGTTGTAAGGGTAAGGTGTACTAAGTAAGTGAGGGGGTAGAAAGTAAAACTTGATAGTTTGTGTTCATTCCCATTCCTACAATCACAAGTTTGAATTCAGAGTAGCAACACATAGTCCGTTCTTCCATCTTCCCAAACCCTACAATTTCAACCTCATTTCGGTACGAACCCTTTCATTTTACCTCTTGTATGCTTTTGTCTTCGTTGATTATTTCTCGAAATCAAGTTTCACGAAACCCATTTCTTGCATTGCATTGCATTGCATGTTGTTATTTTCTAATTGTGAATTCCTCAAAAACAACAAAGCTATTTTCTTTGCTTCAGCACCCACCAAGTGTTTGTGAAAATGGGAAACAGAAAACCCACCGTCGTGTACCCACCTGGCACCCCACGAAGATCATCCAGACTCCTCCTCCTCCATCAAAACAACAACCCCACCACCCCAAAACCCAAATCTTCTACCCAATCAAGATCCAAAACCGTTAGGGTCAAGTTGAATGATGAAGTTCCGTCGCTTAGACGATCTCCTAGATTCTTGAAGAAAAATGATGTTAAAGTGAGTGAATTTGGTTCCTTTGATTCGACGAGAAAAACGGGTCCTGAAGGAAAAGGGAAGAAAAGTAGTGGGGTTATTGATAAGGGAGTTGTGGGTGAAGGTGGTAGAAAAAGGAGAAGAAAGCGTGGTGGCTATGGAATTGATGAAGGGGGGAAGAAGGAAGAGATTGAAGGTGGCGAAATAGTGGAAGAGTTGATGAAGGAAGAAGTTGAAGGTGGTGTGAAAAGGAAGAGAAAACGCGTTGTTGGTGGTGTAGTTGCGGAAGGGTGGAGTAAGGAACAAGAGTTGGCTTTGAGAACAGCTTATTTTACTGCAAAACCTAGTCCTCATTTCTGGAAGAATGTTTCGAAACTGGTATGGCCTATTTTCCTCTGTATGTAAGATTGCACTTTTAGAAGAAGAATTGATTTCAAGTAAAAGCTAAGTTAATTAATCATGTATGAATATTTGATTGAATTATGTGTCTAAACGAGGAAGAACTAAAAAAATTATATGAGAAACTTTTAAAAAGATTAATGGGTTGGATAGAGATGTGATATGTGACATAATATTATGGCTTCATTTGATCCATGTAGTAGACAATATTTAGTGTGATAAGGTTTGGTTGTTGTTGTTGACGTGTTCAATGACTTCAGTAAGCTAAATTTGTTTGGTATACTAATATGATGAAATTCGTCAAGTATCAGCAAGGTTCAACACTATTAGTAAATAGCTGGGTAATGTGTCCTAGGTTTAAACTAGTTAGTAGTGTGTATGTCTAGAAAGGTCTTCTCAGGAGAGTCAAAACACAGGTGATGCCTTAATCTCAGCGCAGATTAGTCTACGATTGTGAGATTTGAAATTTCTGGGTGATTAACCATTTGCTCAAAATTAATCACTCAAAGATGACGACTCTGGTTTATCATGGCCTTATCTTATGCCTTTGTTTTGTTGTTGTTTTTCAATGTTAAAAAACAAAGACATTTGCCTGAAATGTCATGTGAAAACAGTGCAGCCGCTGCGATGCTGCACGCAATGATAAAGAAGGCATTACAGCAGGGCTTGCAGCAGTAGAGTTGCACACAGTGCTGCCGCTGCGATGCTGCACACAATGATAAAGAAGGCATTGCAGCATGGCTTGCAGCGGTAGAGTCGCACACAGTGCGGTTGCTATAGAACTGTTGAATCTAATTATAGTGTTTAATCCAATGGTTTTATAGAAGGCATTGCATCAGGGCTTACAGAGGTAGACACATACATTGCGGTCACTGTAGAACTGTTGAATCCATGAAAAAATATTTGTAGTTGTAGAAGAATTGATCTCAAGTAAAAATGAAGTTGATTATTCATGTATGACTGTTTTATAGAATTACTTGTCCAAATTAATGAGGAAGACCTAGAAAAACTATATGAGATAATATTAAGAAAAACCTAGTGATTAATGAGTTTGATAGAGATTTAATATATAACAGATCGTTTATGGCTTTGTTTAATTCTTGTAGTTGACCCTACTTAGTGGGATAAAACTTGGTTCTCGCTGTTGATGTGTCTAAATGACCTCAGTAAGCTAAATTTGTTCGGCATACTATGAAACCCGTCAAGGGCAGCAAAGTTCAACACAATTGGTAAATAGCTGGATCGTGTGTCCTAGGTTCAAACTAGTTAGTGTGTATAGAAAGTCCGTGTCCGGAGAGTCAGAGCGGATTAGTCTCCAATTGTGAGATTTGAAACTTCTGGGTGATTCACCATTTGCCCGAAAGATTCACTCAAAGACGATAAGTTTGGTTTATCACTACCTTATCTTATGCCTTTGTTTTGTTGTTCTTTAAATGTTAAAAAAACAAATATATTGCTTGAAATGTCACTTGAAAACAGTGCAGCCGCTGCGATGTGGCACACAATGATAGAGAAGGCATTGTAGTGGGCTTACAGCGGTAGAGCTGCAGACAGTGCGGTCTCTATAGAACTGTTGGATCTAGTTATAGTGTTTAATCCAATAGTTTTATAGAGGCTGCACAATGTCCAGTATGGTAACTGTTGGATCTCGACGTTTTTGATGTTAACCGTTTCCAACATGGTGTTGTTATTGAAAAGTTTTCTGTTTTTATTTCCTAAAGGCAACTGTTAAATATAAAATATGAAATCTTTCATGTTTATCGACTATCGGTTTTGGAATAGCTTATTTATGATATGATACTAGAGTTTCCATGACCAAGTGATCTATCTAGGTGAGCATTTGAATTATTCAGGGGTCAAGCTTGCAATTGCATGAGGGGACGTATTAGATATTAAACCACTGTTGTCTGCTGTCAGCTGGGTTTTCTGCTGGTTGTTTAGCGCCCTACCTTGCTTGGTGCGGCCTGCAGGTTGCTGTTTTGGGCTGTTGCCATTCCTGGTGGTTGCAGGCACTTGTGGCTGGTGGCTGTCTGACAGCTTGCAGCAGCTGTTTGCAGCTGTGGGTTGACAGCTGTAGGTTTTATTTTAGGAAGCTTGGTTTTGGCTAGTTGTGAGGCAGGGGTATTCCTTTGTTTTTTCCTGGTGTATTGTTTTATTGCTAGGACGTTATGCTTCAGTTTGGCATGTGTATACCTAGGCCTCATGATTATAGAGGTTCCTTTGTGGTGCTTTTGTTTCCTTTGTTCCTTTCCGCGAGTTTTTGGTGTTTCTTTCACCCTCTCGACGAAGAATAAATTTTCCGTTTCAAAAAAAAAAAAAAACCATTCAGACATCTTTATGAAATCACGGAATCACTTTTACTTATCGGATAACTGGTTAATGATTGTTATTTGTAACCATCACAAAGAAAAATGTAATAAAATTATAATTTCTTGATGGTTAATTGATTGCCATATAAGTGCATACGTGCTTATTTGCTTTGGTCATTGAAATTGTTGTACAAAATCTGTTGCAGGTACCTGGGAAGTCTAAACAAGATTGCTTCGATAGAGTTCACCACGACTTCCATACACCACCTCAATGTCAGCCTCGATCAAGGGCAAAGGCAATTAACTCATCACCCCTTCATCAATTCTCAATATCTGCAAGTAAACTGCTCATACCTACTGGAAAGAAGGTTGGCAAATCAAATATTCTCAAACCAAAGAGCATTGTTACTCAGAAGTCTATTGAGAATCTGTTACAGTGCCATCTTAAAGTTGATCAAAATCATAAAGGGGACATATTTTCTGTTCTTGAACCCAACATTGATTTTTCTACTAATGCTATTCTGCCTAGTCAAGAACTTTGTACTCCCAAGCAACAAAAGGAAAATCAAGGGTTCCTACAATCATCTTCAATTCATAAGAAGTCTCTTTCTAGATTTAGTGGCTCATCAGGTGTTAAAGATCTTGCTAGTCCACCTGTGCTAAAGCAAGTAAAGAACAAGGTGCAGCATGAAAAATATGTGAATCAATTAAGATTTAGGGACCTTATGAGAAGAGCAGCATCTACACGGGCAAAAAAATCTGTACCTGGAGAAGGAAAAGGCATTGAGAAAACAGATGTTGTTAAAGCTGCAAAAGTTGCATTGGTTTCTGAAGCTAGAGATGCTATCAATAAATTTCAGCAATCCCAAATCAATTTCATTGGCGACACTTGTAGTTCTGACGAGGACAATGGAGTTGAAGATGAAAGTCCATAGGCTCTTCTCGAGCTAATTGACTGAAACTTGTTGAATAATTGCGTGTATAGTTTCTTTTAAAGTTTTAGACATTGTAGCTTAGTCAAAATCTAGTTCTTCTGAAATCCCAAGTTTTGTAGATGTAGCATTTACTTGTAATATAGTTAATAAAAAGAAGCAATCTGCTTTTCTGTTGTTCCAAAGAATTTTTAGACGTAACTAGCATGGGCTACGCACGGGTGAAATTTTAATCGTAGATCAAATTTATATGTTTTTCTTAAACATAAATTACCCTATTAATTACTCTTTTTTTAAAAAACTATTTTTTCTTTATCATAATAAATTATTTTTTTTAAAACTTCATTCAAAAATTAAGGTCTATGGCATTTTTATAGTGGTAGTTTGGAAAGTGACATTGTTACATTAAGGTCCGGTATTTGTTCATTCCTTTTACCCAAATTCTCTCGTGTTTTTTCATGGCCTCCATACTTTCTATCTAATTTTTTTTTCGTGGCCAACTAAATTGGCGATATTGATCGATTTCATATAATGGATAATTTTCGTGGCCTCTTGACAAAATTGATATCTTCTATCTAAAGAGTAATTTTTGTGGCCTCCCTTATAAGTATTCTTCAGCTAGAATGGCATTACCGGCTAGTAGTAATCTTAATTGTTCTATGAAGTTTAAAAAAAATTGAACAATTAATATGATAAAGAAAAAACATCATTTTTAAGAAAAGAGTAGTTAATAGGATAGTTTATGTCGAAGAAAGTAGTGTATTAATTGCACCTAAACATGTATAACATTGCATAGGTTAGAAAAACCCTTAAATAGAATATTATTTATTTAAAAGAAACAATGAACCCTCGAATATTTCTAATTAAATATTTATTTAGGAGACACGATAAACCCTCAAATATTTCTAATTAAATTATGAACCATGCCTTGAGAAATACAAAACAACCCGCAAAAAATAAATTTATAATTGTCAATGCACCATGCTCATGAAAATGATAAGTAGCAAAATATATAAACTTTTCACTGATGTTGTGGTGGCAAAAATATTCATTTTAGTACATTGAATATTAACAAATGACTAAAAATATTCGGTTATCATATCATTCTAACATATTTCAGTGTTAAAGTATATATTTTAAAATAAACTTCTAATAAGATAATGTTATATACTCCCTCCATTTTAAAATGAGTGTTGTTTTAGCCAATTGCATACAGATTAAGGAATGAAATAAAGTAGTCAAATATCATAGCAAGTTTACCAAATTATCCTAATTAATTATTGGTTTGTTTTTCATTAAAGAAAAGAATAATACTTGGGAAGTAGTGTAACATAATATTAATTGAAGGGTACAATTGAAAAGTTAAAGTTATTATTGCATTGGAGTAGTATAATATATGCATTGAATACTCTAAAGATATATTTTCAATATGTGGTCTCTATACTTCATCACTTAATTTTATAATAACTCAAAACATTGGCATTTAAGTAAATGTCCAACATGTGTCAGCTCGGTGGTAAAAATTTACTTTATAGTCTCAAGAGATGGTGTTCAAATTTCACATTAAACAACTTTTAATTGTTTATTGGTATCATCGTTATTAGAAATAATGATATTTAAATCAATATCTAGATAAATGTTTTCACACATGTTGCATTCAGTTATATACATCGTGATTCTTTTTTGGATTAAAAAAAAATCAATTATAAATATAAAATTATTGCATTTTTTTGTTGAAACACAGTTAACAATTATTTATAAATAATAATTGTATGCAAACAATTGATACATAAAAAAATATTTTATAAATGTAAGTAATAAAAACTAGGCTAAATTGCATTTTTGGTCCCCTAACTATTTATGCAGTATCGCTTTGGTCCCTTAACTAAAATTTGATTTATTTTGGTCCATTAACTTCTCTCTGTTACACATTTTGGTTCTTTCCGTTAGTTTTAATTCAAAAACGTTAGGTTTTCTTCATTTTCTTCTGGAATTTTTCTGTGATTCTTGTTGTTGAAGGTTGATGGAGATGATATGAAGATGAAAAAGAGGAGAAGAAGATGAAGAAAACCTAACGTTTTTGAATTAAAACTAATGAAAAGGACCAAAATGTGTAACAGAGAGAAGTTAAGGGACCAAAATAAATCGAATTTTAATTAAGGGACCAAAGCGATACTACCTAAATAGTTAAGGGACCAAAATTGCAATTTAGCCTAAAAAGTTTATCTGCATAATATTTTGATTAAAATTAAATCATATAATCTTGAAAAATAGATGATTGTTTTATTCCGTGTACACAAAATAGATAAATTGTTATAATTTTTTTAATTACTCTAAACAAAGATAAATTTTTGTGTCAACATAATCTATAATTACTTAGATATTTTGTGCTTTGATTTCTACACAACTAAAGTACTTTTTTTTTTTGTGTTTGTGTAAGATGCAATGTTTTTGTGACAAACACACACAAATGTGTGTTTTGTATGTGCATTTAACTTTTTATATGCATAAGCAGATTAACGTTTTATATATATAAAAAAAATTTACATTTAGTTTGAGAGATTAATCATATCCTTTTAAGCAACACAAACATTCTAGGAATGAATCATAATAAATTTTCAAAAAAATATATTAAGAATCAAATCGACAGCTCTAACTTTATTAAAATATGAATAATGCTAAAAATGCTATATCTATTACATACTTTTCAACATCTCTTTTATATTTTAAAACTCATGAGTCCTAATGTGATATTTACATGACCCTATCTAGAACAACTCCACCAAATTTATATGAGACTCACATGATTTGATAGAATTTATGTGAGTTTTAACTGATTAAAACAATGTTGAAACTTGAAACATATATTTAAGAGAGTTTGTGAAGCACTGCTCGTAAAATATATTTTAATACTCTAAATATGGTTCCCTCATCACATATTTTTAAATATTCCATAATTAATTGTTTTAGTTTTAACTTCCTTATTTTTTTTACTCTCATTCGGTTTTGCGAATAAAAATTTATTTCGTAAAAGTATAACTAAAAAGCGCACATGAATGAATTGAACTTTAAATTACATTATTTTCATAAAGTTGAGGTTGATTTTTACACAATAAAAAGTTACTTTTAAAAAAATTGATCTTGCCTTTTATAAAACATTTTTTTTCTTCTTAAAATTGATTCTACAAAACACAATTTCTTTTACGGAAGAATTTTTTTGTTATGCAAATCTCAAATTTGATATTTTTAAAAAATATATTTAAATAAAACTAAAATTTAAGCTTTACAACTTGTTTAAATTTTGAATTTAAAATTTCACATATTATTGTTTCTAAATTGAGTTATGTAAAACACATCATCATGTTTTTGAAAGCAACTTGTAACTATCAACTCAATTTTGATTTTTAGAGAACTTGTAAGTTTTTTACCTTAATTTTATTAAGTTTTAGGGATTATCAGAATCTAAGTGTGGCTGGTGTATAGAATATTTGAACATTATAAATTTTGGCGTACTTAGATTGATTCATAATTATCAAATAAATTAAACTTATAAGTATATCAAGTTCTATTTATCAAAATGAGCGATTGGAAGAAGAAAATATGTGTGAAACTAAACTTTGAATTTCAAACATGTAACTTTTTATCCTATAAAGCTCACAAATAGATTTTGTTGATAAAAAATGTCTCAATCAATTAAAATTTGAGTTTTACAAAAAAAAAAAAAATTCCATAAAATTCAAATTTCATTTTCAATAAATATTGTATACAAAATTTGATTATGTAGAACACAATATAATGACCGTTTTATAATTATACAATGTAAGATTTGAACTACGACACTTAAAATTAGAAAGTCAGTCTTACTATTGAGTTGACACTTCATGAACGAAGAACGATGGGTTAAAGTTTAATTCATAATTATAAAAATGTAGCCTAGGTATTTGTGTCTATTTGTCAAATTAATGGGTTGAAATGATCATGTGCAAAACTCAACTTCAAATTTTAGGCAAGCAACTTTTTATGGCGTAAAACTGAAATTAAGTTTTTGAATTTTTGCTCATTATCAAAGAAGCATCATGAGATGCATTAAATACATATTTGTCGCAAATAATAAGAAGAGTTGTGTTATTTAAACAACCATTTCAATGACACTTATGAGACAACCATAATTTACAAAGAAAATGAGGTATTGACACAAAAACAAAACAATCTCATTTGTAATATGTTTAGCTAAACAGAGCCTTAGGGGCCTAACAAATCTATGATGATTTGGCATGTAGCTGGGCATGTATAAATACCAGTCCCTGTGATTGTTGTAACTAATTATCAATTCATTAAAGATGATTCAACAAATGAAGATCACCCAGACTCGTCCCACAACCCGAAAACAACTAACAATTCTTTAACCCGATCAAGATACAAAATTGGTAGGGTAAAAATCACCTAATTTGGGCGATGAAGTTCCGTCTCTTAGACGGAGATCTAGTTCGATTCTTGGTACATTTATATTTTCTATTGTATTAATGACTTTTTATTTATGACATTTTATTCAAAAAAAGGTTTAAGAGGGACTTGTACCGCGGTTCTCAATGATAGATTAAAGAAAATAAACCACTATAGCAATCCATAATTTTGTTAATTTCTCAAAACTGTTTCATATATATTCTCAAAATATTTGACACCCTCATCAAAAAATTTCAAGATCCGCCTTTACCTACGGACATAATGTAGGTAATTTCAAGAAGACCATTTTAAAAATATTATGGACCTCTACCTACGGTTGTAGTTGTCATTAAAACTTATCATTGTTTTATTTTATTTGTTATATTTTCTATTCTACTATAAATTCTAAAAATGAATAATTTATAAAATTACCACTAAAATTAGTTTAATCAAGATAATAAAATATTATAATCAATATCATTGGAATTTAAAATTGATTACTATAATCAATTTTTAGAATAAATTCTTGAAGTGAGTTAATTAGAATAATTCTCCCTAACAATGAACTGTTATACCATTCACCCAAACCAATACTCACAGAAATTAAAATTTATATAAACTCCATTGTTCATTTAATTTATGGTAACAAAATTTGAATCACTACTTAAAATAGCTTATTAGACAAAAAGACATAATATCAAGTTACTTGATGATATGTTACACCGAGCGGGAGATATTCAAGTCACTTGATGATGTTGATTTTATTCGAACATTCATCGCAAAGAGGTCTCAGATAGGGTCTTCACCTCCTAATTTTATTTATTACACTATTGACAAGTTGTGTTTCATCTCTCTTATTTCAAATTGTACTTTTACTGACAAAATGACGAGCCGCTCAATAATATTCCCGGCTCCGCCAATGGACGATCTCCTAGATTCTCATTTTTTTTTTATAAATATTTTTGACATAAATCAATTTCATGGACGACACTTGTAGTTCTGACGAGGACAATGGCGATAACATTGGAGTTGAAGATGAAAGTCCATAGGCTCTTCTCGAGTTAGTTGACCGAAACTTGTTGGATAATTGCATGTATAGTTTCTTTTAAAGTTTTAGACATTGTAGCTTAGTCAAAATCTAGTTTTTCAGCAATCCAAAGTTTTGTAGATGTAGCATTTACTTGTAGTAGTTAATAGAAGGAATAACAGTTTTAACCTCGTAACTTTTCCAAAATTGTGATTTTGGTCCCTTAAGAAAAAAACTATAAAACCGCCCCTTAAGTTTTGCATCTGTGACAGTTTTGCCTCCCAAGACCAATTTTGACTCGGTCTACGCTGACGTGGCACCCTAAGTGAAGTGTCACGTGTTATTTTTAAAATTTTTTTTTACCAAAAATTGGCTTTGGGGGGCCAAAACTGCTACAGTTGCAAAACTTAGGGGACGATTTTGTAGTTTTTTTTCTTAGGGAGCCAAAATCGCAACTTTGAAAAGGTTAAGAGAGTTAAAACTGCTATTAAACCTTAATAAAAAGAAGCATTCAGCTTTTTTGTTGTTCCAAAATTCCATTGTAATATGGCAATGAGAATTTTTAGACGTAATGCATCTAGATTAGGCTATAGAGCAATGATAAGTGTCTTGTATCCATCTGGTACTTAGCTTGAAATACAAATCACAATCGGCAATATTTGCTCACTGCCGGTTTTGGAACCTATTTTGGAGGTTCATCGAAATAGAATGCAACGAAAACCAAGTTTGAGTTTGTTGATAAGTCTTTTGGAGTTTATTAGTTTTATATATTGTAGATCAAATATTAGCATATTTGATCAATGAGAATTTTTGAATTTTTGTGTTGTATTATATACTTAGGTCATTATCTAATTTCCTTTAATAGAACAGACTGTTGAATTTCACTAAACAACTTCAGTGATAGTTGCAAGCATTCAATCCCAGATGATCAGACTTGAATTGAATGATTGAAGAATACAAAATGGTATTTTCCAAGATGAGGGTGTCATCCTCCTTCATGATTAGCAACTTTCATATGTTGATGGCCAAGACATTTTAGTATCAAGTTACTTGTTGAAAATACATTGTTAGATGTCTCAAAACAGACAGTCTCAAATCCCTCATTGAATTAAAAGTTAACCAAAACGTTCATATTACTTTCAAACTATGTATATTTTATTTGGCAATTGGCCTAGTGACCACACATTGAAATTAATATACACACCGGTAGGGGAAAATGTTGTGACTTAGATTCAAACCTGTAATTCTACTTAAAACATCATCACAGCTAAACCATTCGGCCGTAACGTTGAGGATAGTTTTTCTATTTTCTAAGACGAGGGCATAATATTACTTTCAAACTATTTGATATTTAATGTCTTCATCAAATAACTTCGATATTTATAACAAATTAACAAATGAAATAACTCTATTGGGGCTTACTCTGAATATAGATCAGGTCAATAATTCAATTTATAGTAAGGGTACATTGGATAGTTGGATTAATGGCTCTCAATTTGCCCAATTCTAGAGGTTAGTCCGGTTGGGTTCCGACAACCATCATACATGGCATGGGTGTTGGGTAATGACATAACAACGTGATTGGCTGAATGAATATAACAAAGCATACGTATGCCCTTTTCTTACCATACATCATGATAATTGTTCTTTAGGTTAAGTGTTGCTCAGAAACCCCTCCGTTTCTACTGGAAACTAAGTTTTCGCGTATTTACAAAAAGGGAGTGGGATCCTCTCCATTTAGTGTCTTCGTCATTTCTTCTATTCAAAAAGATAAAGACACAATGAAGTTTGAAAAAATATATAAATAATTAATAGTGGTGGATCCACTTTCCAGTAAGATCCTATATACTTGTTTGTGTCTATCTCTCACTAAATGATATTATCCATTTGTTTCAAGTAAACAGAGAGGATTTTTTTTTTTTTTGACATATTATTTTGTCACTTAGAATACATCATCGCTATGGTTGCTTAATAGACACCTCCATTTTACTTCCGATCGGATCATAACTTCGGATCGTTTTTTCTTTCCAACAAATGAACAATTTTGAGGTGTCTATTGAATGACCATCTATCATCACCCGATATTTCAAGAACCGGACATTTGCCATAACTTGTGGGTCGGCCCACAAGCTTGACTGACCTCAGCTTCTAGCCCATTTCACAATGGTAAGTCATTAGCTTGGTATTTTTTGCTACTGTTCCCTGCATGATTCCCTGCCTGCTTGTCCTTTATTATCAAGTATCAATCCCCCACAGGATAAGTAATACTCTGATTTGATTTTCCCTAAAAAAAAAATACTCTGATTTGATTCAAGGGTTAATTTTTATAGAATCCCCCACATGATAATAATACTTTGATTCAAGGGTTAAAGAGTTTGTGTTAAAAATTAATCATTTAAGATAATTAGAATTCAAATTCCGGCTGAAACAGTTATGAATCAGATTTTTTTTTTGTCAAGTAGTTTAGTGGCTAGAGCTCACACAATTAAATTGTGGAGAAGTGGAGTATCCGGGGTTCAAACCCCGACCTCAGCATATAATATGCAATATCTCTACCAACTGAGTTAAACTCATGATGATAGTTATGAATCAGATTTACTTACCTCTACGCGAAATATTTATTACATTTTTTTTATATAACTTATTATTGAAAGTAATGTATAGAAAAATGAAATGAAATAATAATGATTATGAGAGAATTGTTACATCAAAAAATACATTAAGAGCTATATAGTCAATTAGACCAACTAAATCTTAACTAATCTAACTAATATGTAACTAACCTTTACATCTTTAATAACATCGGAATATAATAAAAACTAATTCTTCAAGAAATTAAAAGGTTGTGAAAATTAAAACCACAATTAATCTCTTGCCATCTAATAAATCAATTATGCCAAAAGTTCAAGTTATTAAATAAAAGGACAGGAATTGTTTTATACTTTTATAATACCTAAAGTTATAAAAACTTTTTTTTGACAGGTCATATAAACATATTCCTTATATTCTTCTATCTTATAAACTATCTTTGATTAGTGGGGACCTGTATCTATTTCATGTCTTTTACCATGTCCATATTGTACGTGCATATCTTGAATTTCCCGTGTAATACATGCAGTCATTGATGTGAGCAAAAACCTTGATATATTAACATTTGTTAACAGCATATCTTGAAGTATGTACTAAAACGGTTTGATTTTCAGTTTTTTAATTTCGACCTCGGACATTATTTTTAGTCATCTAGAATATGTCAGGTTTATTCCGTAAAAATCAATCATATTCTAGAATACACATTCATGTCAAAATTAATTATATGCTTTTAGAATCACTTTTGCCACTACCAAAATTGAATTCAACTACACAATTAATACTCAAAATGCTACCAGCGTGTCTTTGATTTCATGTTTATTACAACCACTCTTAAGTAACAAATTGTTGCTTCTGTGTAGTTTATGCTATAAGATGCAGACATACCCTAGGATTATTAATGAGTGTGTTATACATACCATAAAATTACGTGAGTCAACTCATGTAAATGTGCTCTACATGGTTGGTTGGTAATTGGTGTTCACATTGCGAAGTTACCAGTTGTAGCTTTTGCCTCAACGTGAGTTTTAGTCGCAGAATCTTATATTTCGGTGATCAAAGAAATCACGACAACAAACCACGTTAAGTGTGTGAAGCTACAATTCCAACTTCACCGTTCAAAGAACATTAAACATGCGGCCGCATTGACCCACTGAATTATCAAACATAGGCTAAATCTTTAGAATCACTTTTGGATTTTCCTAAAAGTGATTCCAAACATGCAACTAACATTCTATATGATATTTCAAAGGGACTACCTCATCTTGCAATTATTGAAAAACCATAGAGGAACAAGGAGAGTTACATTTTATCATTGTTTGACTCTTAGCTATGCAATTTTTTTTACCAACCTTTTAAAATAGTGTGCATTCACTCTTTGTAGCCACTGCAACTTGATACAAAGTACACATAATCATATGTTTAATGTCCCAAAAAAGAAATTATAAAGCATATGCATATTCAGGAATCTATTAAAATCACTTGGAATCCACTTGGATTTTTGGCAACAACTTTCCATTATCAATGTACTACTAAAAAGGTGGAATTTTATCACAATGGGAAAGTGAAGCTAGCTCTAAAATACCCTAGTGTATGTTAAATACAGGGTAAAGCACTAAAAGTGATTGCATAAACCAAAGCTAACTTATTTGGAATCTCATTACAACTTTTTGACATGCTAATTCCTTGAATTATTGATATTGAAGAGGAAAACTTCGCCTCTTTTTCATCATCTGCAATTTGTTATGTCAGCTTTCCATCATTTTCCTAGAGACATCTCCCACCATAACCTGCATTCCTGAATAGTGATTGCTTTATCTCTTCAGGGTTCATACAATTTCTCTGACCAGCTACCTAAACACATGGGAATAATATGTTAAAAGAAGTAAGAACATGTTTTATTTTAACCGTGCAAACAATTATTGAGGCAAATAGTCTATTTTTGGTTCTGCAGTCACAAAAATTGATCTTGAATTAATTGATTCTAGAAAATTGTTTCCGACTAAAATTGAATTGAATGTAATAAATTCGACGCAAAAAATCAATTGTAGAGAAAAAAACACTAAATTCTAACTTCAAATTAGAAGTGATTCCGAAGACAAAATCAATTCTACTCGCAAACATCCAAACTTTTCATAATCAATTATACCCCTTAAAGCTCAAAAGCTTAGTTTTTAGTAAAATGACGGTGAGACAATGTAATTCTGCCAAATTCGCTATCAATCCGAACATGCAGTAATACAATTTACTAACCTCTGAGCAAGATGCTTGCAATGAAAAATCATTGAAACTGCTTATAACACACTGGTGAATCTCAAGACCTAATGCTTCTAATGTGTTCACTGTTGACAGTAACAATCCTGGCTTTGTGGTACAGCAGATGCTGACTCTTGTGTCCTGGTCTCTCCTCTCAACATCAAACTGAAAAAGAAAAAGAAAACATTCCATTCATTACATTTATTCAGAAACTTGGTCTATGATTATGCATTAGTTATTCAAGGAAATAAACCATACCTTAGG
>Ga0315914_1001936_pt1 | contig 31593 bp, 13 predicted proteins | sample MpolenodulesMG_FD_203920 | JGI IMG/M metagenome (GOLD analysis project Ga0315914, IMG submission 203920) | Medicago polymorpha root nodule microbial communities from Los Angeles, California, United States - elongated nodules | ecosystem: Host-associated > Plants > Roots > Nodule | place: USA...
AATGGTAATTGACGTCGAACAATCCAAGATATCGCACTAGTCCCTGAGGAGACGATACATAAATACTTACTTTTGATATACGTAAATATACTACATCAATATGTATCCCAAAAAATACGTTGGTGCATATCGACCAAAAAAAAGATGAACACTCACCAAAAAGTGTCATATTCCATCTAATGAAAGTAAATCATCTAAATGTTCCACAAGATCTTCGAATTCTTCATTTGCTTTAGCCGGAATGTCACACAAAATAGGATTGTGTTGATTTGTTTCTTTTTTGGGTGAAAATAGTCTCTCTCCTCTCTCAATCTTCATGAGTGTTCGGAAACGATCATGTTGACCCAAAAATTCATCCTCCCAACCGAGCAATTCGTCTTTATCTTTCCATGTCTCTCGGCTAGAAAAGAAATGAGTTGTGTCCACTTCATTGTCACGAAGTTTCCACACACCGGAATTGACGCTTGAAGCCTCCACTTTAACGGAAGCTTCAACCTTCACGGAAGCTTCGACCTTAATGTGAGCTTCAACCTTAATGAAAGCTTCAAGCTTCGGCGGTTTGACCTCAACAAAAGAATCGACTACACTAAGTTTTCGATCACCCACATTCTCAACCATATCTATAAATAAACAACATATAGTTGCTAAAATAATTAATTAACATATATCTAATATCATTTAAGAACACAAACAAACCAAAAAAAAATTAGGCAGTAGCTATGTTTTTTGAAAAAAATTGGAAATTTTTCTAAGTCCCCAGCGGTAGTTAACTACCGCTGGGCTGCATGTCAGAAAGAAAAAAAAATCAGAAAACTCAATCAAATGGAAACGAGTTAAACGTTGCAATACCTATTTTTTTTATATCAAATGTGTGTAGAAACGTTCTAGCAATCCATCTACAATGATTTGGACCAAGATTTCAATAAAAAAAATTGAAATGGGAATTTTTTGAGGTATGGTATAGGTGATGAGGTGATGAGTGAATAGGATGTAGGGCGGTACTAGTTTTGGGGGGAAATCGGGACAGCAGTTAACTATTGTTAGCCTCAACGGTAGTTAACTACTGCTGGTTTGGTCAACGGTAGTTAACTATCGCTGGGGATATTTTCGAATTTTACATGTGTTATTAGGATGCTTTTGATGTTAGAAAAGCAATTTTCGAAGTTTTTACCACAAAAGTTAAAGGATAATAGAAAGGACCACTTTGTATAACTTGATAAGGATAGAAAATAAAATATTTTAAAAGATAAAAGACTAAATGTATTTTGAGTGAAAGATAACATATAAAAATAATATACATTTTAACCTCAAATTAATTGACCTAAAAAAAAACCTCAAATTAATGATGTTCTTCTCATTTTTAACAGCACATTCATATGTAACATACTTATATATCTACTGGGTTTAAGGTGTTTTTTTTTATAAGGTTGAAACTATTTGGATCAACAATTTTGCATCAAGGACCTAACAAGAAGTTTTTCTTAATTAGAAATTGCAAGATCAAATAGTGGTATTTTTGTGAACAAAAGAAAATACACTCTTGATATGTTGGAGGATACAACTAGGGGTGAGCAAAATATCCGGTGACATGGAGAAAACCATATCCAAATCCAAAACCATATTCAAATAACCGGATATTTACAAACAATAATTAACCAGTTTCTTCTAAAATGGTTGGTCATCCACTTTTATAAATCCAATTTTTTTATTGGATGTTCATAACCATATCCTTTTTTTCCCTTTTTTTTCTTTTCTTTTCCGACTAAACCAAGGTAATTCTACATTCTTGTCGCACATTATCACTCATTGTATCAACATTTTGTACGATCATAATAGTTGTAGATATAATTTTCATCGTTACTCGTATTATTGTTACACAAGCTTAGCAATTAGTATACTTTGACACTATCCCAATTTTTAAATTCGTGAAAATTAACTTTTATTTATTCACTGGAACACAAGTGAGCAACACGATACTTTATTGTTTAAGCAATGAAAATGAAAATTAGTAACATGTGAAAGAAGCACCGTTGTTTTTATAGTTTTTAGAGATTTCGATTTGTTTAGTTTCCATATACATAGAGTACATAATTAGAAATGGCTGGAATAAGTATATTTTTGAAAAGTTAGAATTCTGAACAAAATGGTCCAAAAAATAAAACCGATCTTTTTATTAAATTGGTTGTATTCATTTTTACTAAAAAAAGTTTTACTTTTTTTACAAATTTTGGTCTTAAAAATTGGTTTAAAAAGAGAAATAACCGGTTTTTAAAAACAAATAACCAATATTTAATCCGGATTTAACAAAAAATCCGGATAATTTTATAAACCAAACCATATCCATTTATAAACCGGTTTTGTAAAAATAACCGGTTATATATCCATAATCATATTCATAACCAGTTACATAACCGGTTTACAATAAAATATGGTCATGGTTAAAAATTTTAAACCAAATAAGTGGTTTATATATGGATATGGTTTGGTCGGTGAAAATATCCGACCATGCACACCCCTAGATACAACTTTCTTGGCTGCTAAGCCATTTAATATTCCTTTTAATCCTACTACCAAATTGTCCAAACTGAAGTTGTACCACTGGAGGATCCTTCGACGTGCAAATGACTTGAAAAATACTTAACTGAAGATTGGTCCAGATTGGTCACATGTTAATTTGTGCTTCTTGGATCTCTATAACCTCTTGGAAATCCAAAAAGAAAAATATTGTTTCTAGATCCTTAACTGAATCTGAGTATATAGAATTTTAGCTTCTTTAACACGTGAAGTTCAATCGCTGCAGTAAGAGTCTAATTAATTAACATACAAAGAAAATACTTTAGCTTCCCTAACAATTTCTTGGCTGCATTTAATTGGATACATGTTCCTTAACCGAATCGATTGGGTCTATGTTCTATCCGTAGTTCAACTTGAGGGTAGCTATTACTGTGAATATTAAGATGTTCTGATATAAGATCAGAACGTTTTTATCTCAGACTTAGATATAGATCTAGATTTAGTTACACAAATTCTTAGTTAGTTATCTGTAACTTGCTTATAGTTAGAGGCATTTACCATATTTAGGTTTTTTTTTTTTGATGAAATTTACCATATTTAGATGTACACATAAGTATATATATGAGCTTTAAGTTTTCATTAATGTAATTTGATCATTTTTTAAATCATCATCCACAATGAAAACTTGCTTTCATTTATCTCAAGGTCGAGATCAACACATGTTTTTAGCATAGAAATCTTCATTTTTATATATTTAGGATTTTTTGACAAGTATACCTAGGAAGTTTAACTTCGTTTTTGATACTTTTTCAGCATTATTGTCGTAAGAATTTATCTGACGGTCCCGTCAACATAAAATTTCTTTTTAATAATATAATATGGCAATTACTGTATTTTACAGAATAGTAAAACATGTTGCTATTTGTTAATTCCTTTGTCTCATTATAAGTGTATCATTTGTAAATTTTTATTGTTTAATATCAATCAACATAAATTATTTTTTTCATTAATATATGTTTATTTTTTGTATCTTAACCCACCGAACTATAATTAATAAGGATATTTTACAAAATCAAACTTATTTATCATTAAAATTAAATAAAATAATCATATTATTGAATATCGCGCACAGCTCTATTTACAATGAGACAAATAAAACTTAATTTTATTTTTATTGTACTCCAAAAAAAAAAACTTATTTTTATTAGATTAATTAATTATTACATTGACTAAATGAAATAATATTCATATTAATGATTATAATTTTTTTGTTCTAAAATATTTTTTAACTTTAATGAAAACTCGCTTGATTAAGTTTTTGGAAAGATTATTGTCTCTTTAATATTGTCAATAGCCATTTCCACAAGCCAATAGATTCATTAAGAAATAAATCACAAAAAAAGCTACATCATTTTTCACCTCAAATTTTTCTATATAAACATGTATTGAATGTGCAATTAACACATTGCAAATACAAAGAGCAAAACAAAATAAAAAATAAGAAGAGAAATATGGGTTTCACCGAGAAACAAGAGGCTTTAGTGAATAGCTCATTTGAATCATTTAAACAAAATCCTGGTTATAGTGTTTTGTTCTACACTATGTAAGTTTGATATCTTTTGAGTGTTCATGTCTGTATTTTCTCTTTTTGTTAATTGCCGGTTTAAAAGAGAAGACATAAACTAACAATAATATTGTATCAAAAAAATTAACAATAATATTTTTGATTGCTTTATTTAAAACAGTATATTGGAGAAAGCACCTGCAGCAAAAGGTATGTTCTCTTTCCTTAAGGACTCAGCTGGAGTACAAGATAGTCCTAAACTTCAAGCCCATGCTGGAAAAGTTTTTGGAATGGTGAGTGTAATTAAATATCGATTAAATTTTTTCCTTCTTTTATTTATTCTTCATTCAACGACGATTTTACTCTTAAAATAATAATTATAAAATATTATTTTAAATAACTATACTTCCTATTTGTGTTTTATTGTAATTGCATATCCTTATTTTTTTTATATCATTTTATATTTTGTGCTTCATATTTCACTTTTATAAAGTTTTGAATCCCCGTGTTTCAGTAGTGTAAATTAGATATTCCACAAATTCTTAATTTTTATATCAAAACCTTTATTACTTTCTATTATTTAACTCCAAGATCTTACATATATTCAATAGAAGTTGGCACTAACTCATACCAGATTCAAAAGCTAATATAGTCAATGAAGACAGTTCAAGCATGATACTTTCTTGCCCTATAAACCCTTTCATCACGTCACCATGATACTTCCTAGGTCGTGTTAGCTTATCAAGCTATAGCTTAAGTGAACACCAATTTAGGCTCATGTTGGCTTTTAGCATTTAAAATTACTCCAATATGATAAATAGATGGAGAGAAAGATGATATTAACAATTGTGATATTTATGAGACATCATCCACACAATTGAAACACATGAAATCAAAATTTCACAATTGCGGGAGGCTGAAAGTGCAATAAATCATCTATTTAATCAAGTCTAATTTTATTTTTACTGGTTAGAATGATTGTTCAATTCAAATTAGAAAATGAATTAATATTTTTCTACTGAAGAATATATAATCACATTATATTAATCGGAATAATAACAAATTCAAGTTGTACTGTTTAAATAGTTTTCACTAACATGAACGTTATTGATCTTAAGATATTTATACCTTTTGAATTATAGGTACGCGATTCAGCTGCTCAACTCCGAGCCACAGGGGGAGTAGTATTGGGAGATGCCACCTTGGGTGCTATCCACATTCAAAATGGAGTTGTTGATCCTCATTTTGTGGTATCATAATATCATATAATATTTTAATAGATTCATTCTTCGTTTTTTTTTACTGCCTAATGGCCATTTATTCTTTAATTCAATATTACAGCAATAAATAAAATCCACCATTTCGTGCCACTTTTTTGTAAACTGTGTTTTTCAAGATAAAACAAATGGTTGATATTATAACAAATCATAAGTGGTTCTTCAATAAAATAATGTGGTGATATTTTAACCACTCATGATTTGTTATTCAATTCTTTAAAAAATTTTGAGTTGTTATTCAATGAAGTAAATTATTTTAAAAAAAAAAAATCCATTTTTGTTAACATATTTGTTTTCTAAGTGGTAAATTGTTAATAAAAAAATTAATGTTTTTGGCGCCTTGCAGGTAGTTAAAGAAGCATTGTTGAAAACAATAAAGGAATCATCAGGAGATAAATGGAGCGAAGAATTGAGCACTGCTTGGGAAATAGCTTATGATGCATTGGCAACTGCAATTAAGAAGGCAATGAGTTAAAGTTGGGATGAGATATAGTTATAACTCAACTTAATAAATAAAAGTTGTATTGCTAAAACTTGTTTAACAAGTTTCTATAATAAATATTATTGAAATGACTATTAAATAATTATTGTATTTGTTCGTCAAAAAAAAATATATTATATTTATGTTAGGGCATTTCTTGGTAAAAAAAAACCCCTCAATATTCAAACAACTATTAAATAGTTATTATATTTGTGCTATGTGTCTTTTCTTTAATCCACCATCAAGAGTGAGTCTTCAATCGATAGAAATCCCCTCAATATTGATACCTTTATTATCAAAAGGATGATTACACCATTTAATAGATGAGAGCTTCTACGGTGCAGTCAGGAAACTGACTTTTTTGAAAAAGTTAATTTTGATCTTAATGTTTGATTCATTTTTAAACTATTGATTACTGATTAATGATCAATAGTAATTCATCTAGTAATGCTTGCAACATCTTGGACTTACAGGTACTATTTTATCGTTGGAATCTTTAACATGCAAACAGAGTTGATGATATTATGTGATAGTTTTAAGTGTTACACTTTGTGGGGTGTTACGCTTATAACAAGGTAGGATAAAAATATATTAAGTGTAGTCTTATTAATCTGATTAATTGATGATACTATGAGGACTAAACTTATGATGTCATTGTACAAACAGTGAGGTGTTAATCATTACATTTTTTATGTTATAGTGTTAACTTTACTAAAAAAGTCATGTTCATGACTTCACCATAGAATTTTCCTTAATAGAAATCCCCTCAATATTGATCCCTTTATTATCAAAAGGATGATTACACAATTTAGCAACGTACAATAAACAAACACCTAACTATTGCATAGTTTTCATCCAATCTTTATGATACAAGACAAAAAAAAAAGAGATAAAGTATTTTCAACTCCACACCCATTGATGCAAAGTTGATGTAAAATCTCACTAATGTACAAATTATCCTTCGCTGCTAAGCGATCGAATAAAAATCTCCAAACAAATAATGACACATTGTTCCAAATAAACAACTCCATTCATAGTATATTTGTCGTTGTGATCAAACTTTCAAGACCACCTGTTATTCACACTAGGTTGTAGCAATAAACAACACTCAAATAGCAGACCTTCTTCGCAATCAGACGTCTCTTCTAACTTTATCCATCACGTGTGTGTGTGTTTGCCTCAATATTTTCTTTTCGTTTCCTATGTTCCAAACATAGGCTATGTGTATTCTGTTTAAGGTTAGTCTAATATATTTAATGGCTGCATCTCAAGTTTACTGTTAGCACGAGCCACATTATTATTTCGTTATAAATTAATAATAGAACTAACAACTTTATCAATTCCTTATATTTCATAAACATCATTTTTTTTAAAGAAAAATAATTATAGAGGTACAACGGGTACCCCAACTAATATACAAAACGATGATTGTGCCTTTACATGCACATTAGAAGGTTACTATGCCAAATAGAAAATAAAAAGGTAGTATTTTTTTTTTTAAAGAATAAAAAAGGTAGTATTGTTTTTCTTTTGCAACTAAACCATTCTCGTGATACATATGATTTTGAAAGTGTATTTTAGATTTAAAAAAAAAAAAAAAAAAGTTTTTGTCAAGAAGTACACATCTAAACGTAAAATATGAAACGTGCCCTTCCAAAACGATTTTAGGGTGCGAAATTTGTTCTCTAAGTCAATGGAAAATAAAATATTGTGAAAATTTGGAAATTCTAAAGAGCCCATTAACGGTAAGACTCGTAAACCATAACGACTAGTATCTCAGTTGGACTCACATTGCTAAACAGAGAATGATGATTGCTTATAGGTCCTTTGAATTACTCAAATTTAGGAAAACAAGCATTGGAAGTTAGAACCTGATTGACTTTGTAAGATAAAAAATATCTGCATTGTTCATACCAACTGAGCTAAGCTCACGAGCACGACTCATTTAAGTGTTAAGTTATAGCTAGGAAAATTATGTAGTCAGCACAATCGAATTTGGGTAAGCAAATTTATGTTTTTTTTTATTTACAATGTTAGAAAATTATGTGCATTTCGATATATAGTTTGTAAAAATAAGTTATGTTAAATTTTACCAATTTCCATGTAGCCGCCCCTAATTAATGGGATAATTTTGGTTGTTGTTGTTGTTAAATGCCAACGATCAGCCAAGAATCCACTACTTAACTATATACAACTTTTAACTAATTAATTTAATCGACCTATTCATCCAATCTATTTACTTGATCATGAGACCAAATCATTGAACCTAATTATTTCCTTCCTCTAGGTACAGTTCTAGTTAAGGCATTTTGTTTGAATAATAGGGGTCTTGCAGGATTAGCCATGGATCTTGATAAAATTTGTTCCTTTAACCTTATGATTCCTAGAGTGAGGAAATCATGTTAATTCAAGGTTTGATCGGAAGGTAACTAAACCTTGATGGGTAAGCAAAACATGATTAATAAATGTTTCATTTCAAATCGAACTCAATTCTTTCATACGATTCGTCCTTTGAGAGCTCATTAACAACTTGATTTTTTTAAGAGGTTGACAACTTGAGTTTAATCACCTAGTTAAATCTAATCTTATTATCCTCGGTGTTTATTTTCCAACACATTACTCAATGTCATCGACAAATATCTAAACACATTCCACTATAACAACCAAATACCATTATTTTTCAGTTGTCGTTTTAAAGTAATTTATATAGTCCTTGCATAGCTCAGTTGGTAGGAACAACTCATTATATATAAAAGTTGGAGTTCAAACTTCGGATTCACTGCTTATTCACTTTAAAGGTGAATTTCTAGCCACTAAATTACATAAAAGTAATTTTTACATAAACAATATTAATAATTTTTGTTTAGTTTTGATAACATAATTCATCATTCTTTCCCTTCTACATTATCACTAAATATTTATTATTTTCAACCAATTATTTCTTTCTCCATCGTAAATAGTTAAAAGTACTATTGACAAAATAATAAATAAAGTTATATTAAATTTTAAAAATGACAAATAAATAGAAATAATTTTTTATAGTAAAATATATATTAAAAAAAGGGAACAAATGAGTATATCATATATGTGTGTACATAGACTCGGTTCCCCTACAATCAATATTCTCTTGCATTCGAGACATCAATGGTCACCTAATCGAGATTAGACGGTGAAAATTAAAATATGATATTTTTAATTATACAAACAAAATTAAAATTGGTTTATGTTCCAAATACGTGAATGCATGTGGGATCCCTCTAACGGGATGGAATATGAATTCCCAAGTGTCTGTAAGATAAAAGTTTTTTACTCTCTCCGTCATAAAATGATCAACATAGTTTGAATATACACTATTCACATAATCTACTTTAATCATATTTTTCTACTGATATATAAAGACAAATGATTGAATATTACATTTGTGTCGATGAATATCCTCAAAGTATTAATTTTTTAAAATTTTAATAATAAGCAACTAAATATAATAGGGTTGTTTACGGTAACTTTTGGTTAATTAATTATGAAATTCGTCAAACCTACCACAAAGGAGTGTTTGATCAGTGTGATCATAGGAGTTTGAATGATTTTAATTGGTAACTTAGACGACCTTAGGTGCGCGTGAAGGACAAGGATTCTCTCCAGTGACTTTTTCACTGCACTCGGTCCAGTGACAATCTCAACTATTAAATTACTTTTTAATATTTTTTATAGAGTCTAGTGAAAAAAAATGAGTGGCTGAGATCCCACAGGACTCTCCACTATAGCAGATCTTCTCCCGCATGTGAATGTGCCGTTCACAAAATGTCTTGACCAAACAAAGGTGCAAGTTTTGTGAGGAATCTTGAAGGGCGTAACCAACACATTGATGCAGGGAATAAAATTGCAGGGAAATCAAAGACACGAACGTAAATGATTGAAAATAACTCGACAATGAACTTAAATGGACTTGAATCTTAAAAATATAAGATATGACCGAAAATAAACAACATGAAATGAAAAGTTTGCTGAAAAATAAAGGACTCAAATATATATATAAAAAAACACTTGAAAGTTAAAAGATTTGTTTCAAATTGTTAGATCGAACACGGTGATCAGGGTTCAAATCTTAGCTCCACCATTTATGAGTTTAAGTTTTCATCAACTATTGTCATTTTGTCTATATAAAAACAAATACTTGGAATTCATTTTTTGAAAGTAAGATTGAAAAGAAACATAAAAGTTTTGACATGAAACATAAATTACAATACCAAAAAAATTAAAGGATATTTAAAGACAATAAAAGACATTCTTAGATCTTGAAAGCTTGATACCTGTTTAGAGTAGACATCAAAATTTAAGTATCCAACCTTATTTACATGTAGTTGGAACTAGTAGAGCCTAATATTTATAGGGAAAATGTAATTAGATAAATGCCTACTGCATGGGGGGTCCACCTATGCATGCATGTTAAAGTTTTGTCTTTAACAAGGGTCTTATGCAGTTGAGCATGAATATTTTCCTTTCTGTGAGAAAGAGTGGTGGAGGGTATTCACTCCAATCATAAAGACCATTTGCTATGTCAGAGTTGAGACGAATGACCTTGTGGGATGATTATATATAGGGTAAATCTCACGTCAAAAGTTTTTACCACAAAAGTTAAAGGAGAATAGAAAGGATCACTTTGTATAACTTTATAAGGATAGAAAATAAAAATCTTTTAAAAGATAAAAGACTAAATGTATTTTGAGTGAAAGATAACAAATAAAGATAATATACTTTTTTTTTGGTATAAAGAGATAATATACATTTTAACCTCAAATTAATGGACCTCAAAAGAAAAACCTCAAATTAACGATGCTCATCTTATTTTTAACAGCCCATTCTTATGTAACATATATACTTATATATCTACCGGGTTTAAGGTGTTTTTTTTATAAGTTTGAAACTAAACTAAATTGTTGATATTAACTAGGAAGCCAAATTTATTAATCGAAAAAGACACAAATTGTCTATCCGATTTGAGAGATTAATCTCTTTAATTACACGTGAAGGATATATAGTTCACATCAACATAGACGAATGACAAAATCCAATTCATTTTGCTATTTTTTGTGATCAAAACCCAGGCTGATGAAGGATAATCAGTGTTGAAGTTGATTGGAATGAAATATCTTAAAACAAGTTCCACATAGCCTAGTGTGGTAAAGAAGAAAGAAAAAAAAGAGGGAGTTTAAGTCTAAATATACTGATTCAAATTCTTTGTACAAAATACACACGATAGATACAATTTAAGCTAATACTTGATTTTCCTATCCTCTCTTATACTATTTCTTTAGAGTGCGGGTGCATAGGGATAATAGTGGAGTTTTTGAGAAAAGTCAATGTGTTGTCAAAATTTCACATATTGTTATTATTTGGTTGTCATTGAACAACATTTGTGGTTTTAGAGTTTTTTTACGTTAGACTTGTGCTATGATTGAGTTTTTTGTTCAATAATATTGAATTATTAGAATGCTATGTGATTGCAGCATTGTTTAATAGGTGATACTTTAAATCTGTCATTCTAGAAAGGTTCTAGAGAAAAAAAAATATTTAAGTGAATACGTTTGTTCGTTCTCAAATTTTGACCAATCGATCAATTTTCTCTTTGAATTAATCGAAATAACTAGAACGTTTTTCAATATTGTAATGCTCAATCAATTTAGTTTTTGTTGACGTGTGAAATTAATTTTTTTTTTATAACATGTGCGACGTAACCGGTGACATGGAGTTCCAAATCAGCTTCCATTTCACGTTTACAGGGACAAATTTGATCAAAAATTTTGAAAAGTGAATTTTTTCCACAAACTTTTTTGATAGAAAATTTGTCATTGAATGAAGCAAATTCGCCCTTGAATTATATAACTTACCATCACATCGATCATTGCAAAATCTAGATTAATATCAAACCAATCCTTTAGAATGGTCTTAAATGAGTCATCGTTGATAGACATAATTATAAATCCACAAACAAAAACTCATAGATCTATTAATCAATGTTTTACAACTCGAGAGTTTACCTAAACTCGTTTTGCCCAGATAAACTCGACTCGAGAACTCGTACGAGTTTACCTAAAATTAAAATTAAATAATATATATTTATTATTTACATCACATATGTAAACTAATATAATATTGTAAATAGTCTAATAGTGCAAAATATGACTAAATTATAAAGGTTTTCAGCCAGCATAATAAAGCATTATGTTCAACTAAACATCAAAATACAAAATAAACTTGCAAAATCATAAGTCTCTTAAGTCTTAACCATCCAAAAAGGCAAGTTTCACAAGTTTCTAAAGTTGTTAATAAAACTATCAAAAAAAAATTAGACTTATATTCCGATTTTACTCGAGTTTACCCGAATTTACATGATTTTACCCAGGTTTACCGAGTTTGACCGAGTTAACTCGAGTCAAACTCGTCAAACATTCCGATTTTACCAGAAATCGAGTTTACCTCCGAGTTGACACGATTTTGGTACCTAAAAACGTAAACTCGGCGAGTTAACACTCGATTTGTGGAACATTGCTATTAATGTCATTGAACAAAACCCTGGTAGTCTATAATTACGTCCTCCACAATATCTTTCTACCACTCCTTATCCACAATAATTTCTGCCCCATTTTTTGATATAACTTTGCGAGTGTACCAAAGCTTAAAACATAAACTATCTAATTCTTTCGCTTTTTCACCCACACATTTGGTTTCTTGAGGGCATATAAAATTGATCTTTCACCTGGTCATAGTGTCCACTGTTTTCACAAATTTTCATGTAAGAGTGCATATATTTTATCAATTAATAATTGATTTTCTTTAATAGTTGGCAAAGAAGCTGGTTCATGAGAGTATGATTTTTTTTTGGAACATGGAATACATGCACTCTTACAGATTGTTCACGAAAATGTAGGAACACTTACTTATTTTTCACACAGGTGGCGATGCAAATTCAAAAATAATAATTGTTTTGTCAATATTACACTTTATTATTTATCAAAGAGAGAAATAGAAAGAATGAGATAACAATTTAACATGGGTTTTATAAGAAAAAGATAAAAAGAAAATCAATTAAAGTAATAAAATTTATTGGTTTCCTTGGTGTGATTAAAAAACCCCAAAATGAAAACTAAAAAAAAAAAGAAGGAGCATTACCTTTATTTGATTTTTCTTTTTGTTGAGAGGTAGCCCCCACCGTATTTGATTAAATTTTATTGTATTAAGTTTTAAAAAAGATTCTGGTCTCTTCATAATTTCAATGGCCATTTCCACAAGCCAATAGATTCTTTGAGAAAACAATTACAATGAACTAACTGCATCTCTTTACACCTACAAGCTGTCTATATAAACAAGTATTGAATGCAAAATTATTACATTGTCAATTCGAATAACCAAACAAAACTAAAAAGAACAAGAGAAATATGGGATTCACAGAAAATCAAGAGGCTTTAGTGAATAGCTCTTGGGAATCATTCAAACAAAACCTTCCTGGCTATAGTGTTTTCTTCTACACTATGTAAGTTTTTATCTACCATTAGTCTTTTTTGTTGATTTCCTGTTTAAATGAAATAGTGTAAATTAAATAACAACAATATGTTTGGTTGCTTTAATTAAAATAGTATATTGGAGAAAGCACCTGCAGCAAAGGATATGTTCTCTTTTCTTAAGGACTCAGCTGGAGTACAAGATAGTCCGCAACTCCAAGCTCACGCCGAAAAAGTTTTTGGAATGGTGAGTGTAATACACATCAATTAATTTTCTTTTCTTTTTTTTATTCTTCATTCAATGTTATTGATTCTCTTTAAACTACTAACTATGAAATCTATTAATTTTCTTTTCTTTTTTTATTCTTCACAAGTTTGAAACCCTAATTAGGGATTTCATCTCATATTAAATGCACAGTTTTCAGTTTTTCTAAAAGAAAACTCACGCTAGCTATGAAACATTGGTGTCAGATCAATAAACAACACCACCTCAATGTAAATTCTGGAAAAAAAATTCTTTGGATACAACTAAATTAAAAGGGAAAATAACATGAGTACATGAAGTCTCTCAAAGAACGCGAGGGGAAAAATCACACAATCATGATACTTGAGAATCAAAAGTTTTTTTAAGCCAAAGAATATTACCAAATTTTATCATTATATTTTTGTAATAGTTCTTAACATGCATGGAGACCGATTTTAATATATTTATACTTTTTGAATTATAGGTGCGTGACTCGGCAGTTCAACTTCGAGCAACAGGAGAAGTAGTTTTAGGAGATGCTACATTGGGTTCTATCCACATCCAGAAGGGAGTTGTTGATCCACATTTTGTGGTATGATAGTATAGTAAAAGTAAAATAAAATATTGTATGCATGCATTCCTGATTTGTTTATTGCCTTAGTTACTTATTCCTTAATTCAATAATACACCAATAAAAAAGCATCTCCCATTCCATTTTTGTATGTTTTAAGTCGCTAACCCAAAATTAATGGTTTTGGCACTTGCAGGTGGTTAAAGAAGCTTTGCTAAAAACAATTAAGGAAGTCGTGGGAGACAAGTGGAGTGAAGAACTTAGCACATCTTGGGAAGTTGCTTATGATGGATTGGCAAGTGCAATTAAGAAAGCAATGAGTTAAAGTTGAGATAATCTATTGTTATAAATAAATTTAATAAATAAAACTTGTATCACTAAAAATTGTAAACAAGTAAACAACTTTTTATAATAAATATTGCTGAAAGTAATTATATATGTAATATTGTTATTGTTTAAATTACTCTTAAGATTTAGCCGTAAAAGATCAATGCTAAGATTAATGCTATTGTTATTGTTTAAACTCATAAAATATTGTTATTGATATGGTAAGATTAATGCTATTTGTACCAAGTTAAAATACTCTAAAATTTTAAATTAAACTGTAATTGTCACCCAAAACCCTTTGTTTCAAAAACCCTTATATTCATCAAACCCTTTCATTATCTTAATCGAACCCACCAGGCCACCATTGTTTTCATCAAACCAACATTTGCATGCACCCAACCTTCTCTCATAAACGTACATAATTTTAATTTTATGCAACGACATTTGCCATCACAGAACCTACATTTAGAAGATAATTCGTACGTCATCTGGTTTCACTCGTTGAATTAGTTAACCTGTTATACAATTGAGTATAAAAGACCATGTGATTCAATGTGTTTTGAGAGAGAGGAGGTGAAGATTGAGGTTGAGGGGTGATTTTTTTTTTTTTTTTTAACAATTTATATGAACAAGAACAATTTTGATATCATAATTAGATTATAATTAAATTTGGGTGTTACCAGGTATATTTTGGGTGTAATTAGAAAAAATCCTCTATGAATACTTGAATTTCAACTAAACAGAAAAAAGAAATTTACTTGAAATGGTATATTTACACCCAAAATTTTACATGCAAGAAGCTCAGACATTTAGACTTAAAATTTTACACTCAATGATTGTTTTCTTTCCCTTCAAAATAATGGTCTTCACAAAGCAACATGCCAAAATGATACGAACACAGACCAAGCTGATACAGAAATCACATTACTCTGCAATTCTCTCCAATTCCATTCTAGTAAATCCACAAAAACACACCAAATTTGATGCAGAGACTCCATTCACGTCTTGAACAAAGGTAGCCGATGGAGCGAGCTATCAATGGTATGGTTGGGACTAATTTGTTCACTATTGTTATGCATTTTTCTATGCAAAGAACCAAACCTTGATGAAGACTGCCAGGCCTATTTGCAAGACAAATGCGGCCATGATCGCCACTGAAATGTCATTGCCTTCTATGTAAGACCTCAAGTTTAAGGCAACAAAGCTAGCTGACGCAACACCAGTAATGAGTGTTATGATCCACCGCAGAATCTCAACTGGAATTATCAACAAAAACTGAAAGTATCCCAAGTAATAAAAATTAGATAGCAACACAAAAGACTACACAAAATTAAAGCATAATTACCTAGCAAATGATGCAATTTCTTATGACAACTAATATAAATTCAGTCTGAACTACTAAAATACACGATGTTTTATGATAAAAAAAAAATACATCAAAAAGAAGTCAGTAGATAGGATGAAGTAGAAACAAAATTCATCCCAGTTGTTGGGCTTAGGAAGAAGTAGAAACTTACTGAAGAGATGATGAAAATGGAGAGGGAATATCCCCACATGCACCAAAACCTTATAAGGTTAGCATTTGAACCCATGTACTGAAGGAAGAAGTAGTATGCCATTGGGACCACTATTGCATAACCATAGATAGACCATGCAGCCGTATTCATATAGCTAACATCAAAGCTCCATGAGGTACCGCTATCTGCATGTTGTTGCATAAGGAATGTGGCTAGATTTCCAAGCGAGGCAAGTACAAAGACCAATGTCGTTGAGATCCATATAAGCCCGTATCTATAATAACATAAAAAAGAACCACACAGTTAGTAATAAATAGTCATTAACATGCACAATCAATGAATTTTGGGAAATGATCCTTAAAACCCAGGATAAGTTCAGTAAATGTATCCCATGACTTAATACATGTATCCATAGAAAAAAAGTGACAGGGAGCTGGAAGGAAAATGACTAGCAATTTCCTACAGAACGCTAAAGTAAAAGTTTGATCAAACTTAAAAAATCTCCACATTAAGATTTGTAAATCTATTTTGATTATAGAAAGTATATAAGCACAGTAAAAAAAACAGAACGCACAAATCAGGGTTAGCATCTATCTTGCTGAAGAAGTCTCCACCAACTGGATTGAAGGAACTTATCAATCTGGTAATAACAGCATCTGTATCTACATCGAAATACTGCGAGTAAGATGAGACACTAAAGAACCCCCTCCAGTTGTTTGTTGGCTGTTGCTCAAATGCTTCTGCGTAGATGAACAGACCAGAAATTAGTGAAAGACATTATTATATCATCAAATGACTAAAAATACAAATGGCAGCTATTTTCAGGTCTGATCACATAATTAAATCAACAACCTCGGTAAAAAAAGAGAGTATACTCAAGATCATTCAAAATCAATAAAAACAATTAGATTAACCGGTAGAGTCTTGACACTTGAGATATGCATTACTAGTGGAATAAAGCGATAAGTAGAGTGTCAATGTAATTCACAAAGTAGGCTTGCATTAAATAAATGTCAGTGAACATAAGAACAATAAAAAACTCTATAACAGTTTATATTGCAGGTATATGTAAGCCTTGAAGATGGTACACAATTGCACACTTTATTGATTTGAAAAATGAAATTAAAGTGCATACAATATGATCAAATTTATTAAAATAGATCAAAAACTTGTACATGTTAGTTTGTTTTACCGAGGGGCAGCTGATGATTGAGATATGGTATGAAGAAATACAATTAATAATAAGTCATATTGGAAAACATAGGAAAATAAAATAAAGAAAAACTGATATAAATATATATTAGAGAAAATTACAGTTTATAAATAAAGAAATACAGTAATAATTCCTTTTATTGAGAAGAGGCAGCTTCAATGCAAATGTGCAGAGAAAATTACAGTTTATTTGATTAAGGGTCTGCACAAAGATTTTCTCTTCAATGAAAAGGAAAAAGGGTAAAAAATAACCCGGCTCCTTTGTTATCAATTGCGGAGTTTGGAAAATGGCGGTTATTGAAATTCTGCAACCAACAGCGCTATAGCACCGCTGTAGCCACTATTGCACAATATATTATACTAAATAGCATATCGCGGAACAATATCGATTTACTCAAATTCCACTATGCAATAGCGCCGCTATTTAACTACACTCTAGCTCAGTACAATATTAGGTTTGAGAAATGAAGTAAATAAACTATACAAATGGAACATTCTGAGACGGCCATAATCAAGCAGTTCTACTTCAAACTGGCTGCTAAACCCCAAATAACAAGGGGAAAAAGGAAGGAACTCTCAGCAAGAATAAATAGAAGTGTGAAAATAGTTGGTAAAACATGTATAAGGTTAGAAGAGAAACATATTAAAGATATTACATAATATGCTTACTATCTCCCTCAACCAATAGTAGAGTAATGACCCAGATCGCATCATAATTGGTTTCTTTATTCTACAATTTTTAACAAGTAAAGATTGAAAGGAAAATGGGAACTAGTTCAGATGATGCAGTACACGAAAAATCGTACGTGATATCATGCAATGAGAAAATGTATCCAGTATCCACTCGAAATCTCTAATTAAATGGATCATTTCTCCGCACCAGTCATCAATTCATTACAAAGTAATGAAGTATATACAATTTAGAGGCTTTCGTGAGGAAAAAAGCCATGGAAATACAACAAATGTATTGTCAAATAAAAAACAACGACCTAGATAACATACCAGTAGGAGTGCCAACAGTTTGATATCCTCCCCGTCCTCTGTCTCCTCCGTTGGCGGCAGGAGGGAATATTTGCATATTTGCTTCAGGGTCTACATTCATGTTTACAAGCAATAAGTTTCAAGAGAACTGAAAACCCATAAAAGTAAGAAATAATAATAAATTTCTTTGTTAAGAAGCAAAAATCAATGCCATAACTTCGTACCCACATGTTTCGTAGTCTTTTCTCCTTCAACTATGACAGCCTGAACACCAAACAGAAAATACACAAAACCAACAGTATTAAACAAATTAGCATATATATTTAGCTCATCTTTGAAAAAACAACTTAACTAAGCGCTTATACCATAAATGTTAATCATATAAGTCCTTATGTATACGCTATTTCTATAACAAAAGATAAAATAAAGTCAAAATATTTTCATATAGCTATAAGCTGTTCTCGTAAGCCATCTTGGAGGGTTATGGAAATAAGTCGATAACAACTTATGGAGATGCCACAGTTTTTTTTTATAAGCTCTCCTAAACAATCAAACAAATGTTAATAGATAAACTCAAATAAGTCAATCCAGCCTATGAAGCATTGACACATCCACGAACATCAGACACAATACTGACATGTCAACACTGATAATAATTTGAAAAATAACATGATGAGTGTATTCTGATTTGTCCCTGTCGTGTGTGTCGGAGTGACATTTTTGGTCGGAAGTGTTGGTGCTAAATAGATTCCAAACATGGCAAAACATAACTCACAATGGTAACTCAGATCATACTAATTTTAACTACACAAGAATCATATACTAATTCAGATTCATAATTAACCTACATCAATTTAATGTTAAAAAATTAATTAAAATCAAAATCACATTTAACTTCAAACCTAAAAAAATTCAAGTTCTACTACTTAATTCAGAAACAAATTACCTAATCTTCAATTTCACAATTACAAATTCCTCTTGCCATTTTCACTTTCATTTCCACAATTTCTTTAAAAAAAAATTATCATCAAAATTCCAAACTCAATTACTCAAACAAAACACAAGATCGATTTTCTGAAGTACATAATCGAACATGCAATGAATAAAGTAAAGCAATAAAAAAAAAAAAAAAACTTACGGGAACTGAACCGAGCAAGTGGCTAGTAGGAAGACCAGTGTAAGAAGAAGATTCTTCCATTGAAAACGATGCAATGCGGTGAAAATTGAGTAGTTCAATGAAGCATTTGAAGATTCTGAATCGGAGAAATTGAAACCTAGAAAGAAGAAAGTGTAGGTTTTTCGTAGTTAAGAAGGAACGTGAAGAAAGGGTTTTTGATTCAGGAGATTGGAGCCCACACCTTCGTTTTCAATTCTACTCCACGGGGAGCACACGCACGCGACAGTCGACACACCTTATTCAACTTTTTCTTTACATCTCTTTAAACAAAACAAAAAAAATTAATATTTTTTAGTTTTGACATGTCAATTGAATTTTAATATTTTAATTGACCATCTTCTTTTATTATTTTTTAAGTCATTTTTTATTTTGTAAATAAATGTTCCTGAATTATGATTTTTTTTGTTTTGTGTTGGAATTATCTCATATTTACAAAATTAAAGATTTTGTTAATTCATAGATTTCTTTTTAAACAAGTCAAAATGAAATATATTAATACGGAAGAAGCATTTTGAATAACACAAGGAGTGTTAAATTAGATAGCTAAAAGTTCAGAGAATAAATACAAACCTGCTTAAACCAGCAAGGAGGTAATGACTAGGTAAAATTACAAGTCATAGCCTAAGCAAACTAAAGGATTAAGCCACCAATTGTGGAAATCAAAAGCAAAAGTAATGGTGTTTGCCTTCACCCACCAAAAAGAGAGGAACTTAATTTTATCCAAGGGTTTTGTAATGATTCATCCTTATTATCAAAGATCATATTGTTTCTTTATCTGCAGATCACCCAAACACAAGTAAACCAAATTAAATACAAAGCATATCAAAAGAATTTAGCGTTATTGCATATGTCCAAACGGAATAAAATGATTAGGCAAACGGTGTGGATCTGCTGAGCAGATACCAATCCAGTTTCTAATAAGATGCCAAACAGAACTGAACAAAGGACACTCCAAGAAGAGATGATCCGCTAATTCAACCACATCACACCCAACCACACATAATTGGTAGTTATGTTGAAGAATTTCACGCTGAAATATATTGACTTTTGTTGGAATCTTGTTACGAAGGAGGCGTCAAATAAACATTATAACTTTCAAAGGAACATGCTTATGTCACAAATTGTCTAAGCAGGGGTGGTGGCATCCCCCAGCTAGCCTGGACACTAGCCCGTGCTCAGCTGCTACTTTCTTTGTACCAAATCCAGCTCAATAGCCCTGTTCCTAATTTAATAAAATGGACAAAATCTGAAAATTCTCACATGCAAAGAAATCTCGGAAAGGACATTTATTTATCTCCTAATTTTATTTATCACACTATTGGTAGGTTCATCTCTCTTATTTTGAATGGTTAATTGTTCAAATTGACCATGTAAAATAAAAAACATATATTCTAGCATTGTAATTCGAGTTTTTTTTCTTATTTTTTACCCTATATTATACGCGTAGTATAAAAATGTGACATAGATGTTGAATTTTTTTCATGATTTTTTCCATACATGTTTATCACGTTAAAATATAGCTTTCAACAAAAAATTAAATTTTTTCGACCATGGACAAATTAATTATGAATTTTTATTCCCCATAATTATGACTCGTACATTGAATGTAAATTGGTACACAGATTCATACATTGCAACTTGTGACTCGTTTCTCTCTTGAATGCGGATAGTTTGAGTGTAAGTTTTTTGTATGATTGGATTGTGACCTCTTTTTCTTGCAAGAAACTACTATTTATACTAATAGAAAATAACGACCTACGTAGGATTTGAAATTGCAACTGCTTAATAACGAACCGCAGACATCTATTTGATTCAAATTTCAAACACACACTCCTGAATGTGTCCGTTGGCTCGATTCTATCCAAAACAAACCGTTTTCGATGTATTTTGTCCGCCAAACCAAACACGTGTTCCGAGCGCTTCTTGACAAGTCAAATTTCGACTAAGTGTTTAAAAAGAATAACATTTATTCCTTCAAGTACAAAGTCAACCTAAGTCTGACTGCATTTAAACCTTCTTTATGAAAATACGAGCTAACACAACGTTGCAGATCCGGAGACTTGAATATAGTCATATTTGTAGGCATGTGTACTTTGCCGTTTTATGCTATTAACATGGATGTTGTGAGTTTGTTCGCAGATTCATGTTTTTTTGTTTTTAGCGACTTTGGATTTTAATTGTATCAATGTACTCTATCAATTTGAATGAATAAATATTGTTTATTGTTGTAAAAAAAATAAAAATAATAGAGTATAAGAACCAATCTTATTTGTGCAATTTGTATTACATTTACGATGACATTGTCTCTAATATAAAATGATTGGTGTAAAAGTAACAAAGGTTATGAAGTTTTAGGGCTTCACATCACTAGATGGAGGCTGGCAACATGGGTAATGGTGACTGGGTCGCATATGGTGCCTGGCACGCAACAAGGCGGTAGACCTTGTACATTTTCAGCTTGAGCTCCTACTATGGCGATAAGTAATAACATAAACTTCACAAACATCTTCAACATATTTTCCATTATAACAAAGCTTGCTATGCAATGAAAAACAAAGTGGATATCTTATGGTGAGTGGTATGTTAAAAAAATGTGTACTTATTTATAGACAAAGGAAGAATCCTAACTTTTGACCAAAATAATTAGAATATTTTAAATATTAATAATGTGAAAACCTTGAATTTAAGTAACTTTTTATATTTGTTAACTAAGTTAAATTGAGATAATTAGAAGAAAAAAACTTTTGACCAAAATAATAATAAAAATTAAATATTAATATGTGAAAACCTTAATTTTAGTACCTTTTAATATTCTTGGACTAAAGTATAATACCTTTACTTTTTTATTAGGCTTTCATTTCTTATTATGTTTAGCAAGCATAATTTATATTATAAATTTTACATGTAGGAGAATATTTATTTCAAATTTATATTATTATATTATTGCGTAATTTAAGAGAAATAATATATAAGTTTAATTTCATATATTTCTTATTATCCTAACAATGTCAGTTACATTTTATAATATTTTCATAATTTACGTTAAAATCTTTATAAATTTATAGATATTAAAATAATGTATTTCAAATATCATTTTAATATTTAAAACAAATTTCAAGAACATCTTTGGCGAAGATTCCATTATAACCAAAATTTGTTTTGAAAGAAAGAAAAGTGAATATGTTATAATGGGTTATATGTTAGAGAAATTTGTACTTATTTGTACTTATTTATGGGTTATATGTTCACGCACTTAAACATCATAATGAAGATATTAGATTTTAATAATGTGAAAACATTAATGTATAATTTTTTTTATCATATTTAGTATTTTTTTTATTTGTTGACCGACTGTTTAAACTTTTTAATTTTTTTCCAAAAGAAAGAAAACTTCTTTTTGTTATTAGGCTCTACTTTTAATGATATTTATTTATAATAATTTATTATTCATCCATCCCTATGAAAATATTTTATTAGGCTCTAATTTTAATGATATTTATTTGTAATAATTTATTATTCACCCATCCCTATGAATACACTCCTTCCGATTCTTATTATAAGAAGAAAAATAAAAAATCATCAAAACCAATGATATTATTAATTGTTGTAACTTTTTAAACATTATTACAAATATACCCTTATAGAATGTTCTGAAACAAAAAATACATCCACTAATATTAAAAAGACAATCATTAAATGAAGGATAAAAAAGTCTTTTAAACAATAACTACACCTTAAAAGTTGTGACATTTTCTTATAAATAGGACCAAAATGTTTTTTGAAAATTTTCTTATAATAAGGACCGGAGGGAGTAATAGTTAGGCATTCTAACGGAGGATGATGTGGCAATGACTGACGTGGTAAACGACGCTAACGTAGCAAACTGGATGATGAGTCACACGGTGATAGGGACTAAAACCAAAAAACGAAATTCATAGAGGGACCAAAACCAAAAAACGAGAAGTCGAAAAATAAAACTGCATACATGTAAAAATAAAACTGCATACAATGTATTTTAAAACATTACGCATTTCTAAATACCATACACAACATTTTACGTTTCATCGATGTCTTCACCATCGTCATTAGTTATTAATAGCTTCAGCCCTTCTCTTTGATGTAACTCTTGAAATAGCAACATATAATTGTTCATGTGAAAATACTAGTGTAGGAAGATAGAAACCAACATGTCGAACAAATTGTCCTTGACTTTTGTTAATAATCATGGCATCACGAAACACAAATAAGAATGACGATGAATAGGAAGAAAAAAAATTGAAGAACCAAGCTTTAACAAAGGATAGTGTTAACTTGTGCCCTTAGGGTACATGTTAAGAAACGTAAAAAAAGAAATACTCTCTAAAATTTTGTGCAATCAATTGATTAAAAGATTAAAGATTAAATGAAATACACACATTCCAATAAATTATTTCTACTTTTAATTCATTAACTTGTGCCTTAAGGGCACAAATTAGCATTTTTCATTTGTTTATGGTGCACAAATTTGTGTAGTGTGCATAGTTAATGCCAGCAATTTATTGGGGATAAAAATTTCAGTTATTGCATAAAACCTGAAGGTTGGAATTGAACCATGGCATGAAGCTAATACTAAATTATAAGCTTATACTAAATTCCGCTATGAAAGTTGAATTATATAGCTTTCTTCACTATTGCTTATCTATACCTATTAATAAAGGCAATACTTTTGTTTTGATGTAATTTTTTTTGTAAATCCTAAAATGCCCTTTTCAGATGATTAACTACACACACCACACACAAACAAAACAAGCAATCACTTTTGATGTCAGTTACTTACCTCCCATTAACTTCTCTCCACAAACAATTGTTAATAACTCCTCCCACACTATCTGATTTCGCTAACATACTACTTACAAACCCGTGTTTCGCACGAATTGAATAATTTATTTTGTAAAAAAAATTGTTATAAAGGAAAAATAATCAAATTAAGGGAGATAGTTGCATTTTTCTAAGAGATTGTTGTTGATTATAAATGTGAGAATTAAGTAAGCATATTACACAAACATTATAAATGTGCACCTTTTTAAAATATTTATCAAAGCATCAAAAGAGCATATACTACAATCAACATTCGAGATAGTAGTCAGGTCTATCTATTTAGATACACCACTAATTATCTCAAATAGCTAAAATAGACCCGTGTATATACATTAGCAACATTGAAGAGATCTAAAGACAATCGAATTTTACAGAGTAAAAAATCAGCCACCCCTTAAAAAATAATTGCTACAAAGACTTCCTTCCCTTTGAACAGTATTTGAAGATGCAGTACACAATTTTGTTTTATTCTGATCTTCAACTACAATACTTATTTTTCGAGGGATTTTAGACTACTAAGCAGTATTAAAACTTTAACTTGCATAATTGTGCACGATTATCAGGTATGGGATCTGGAACACACATATATAATTGCGTTTGATCTCTTCCCCATCCATGTTATTTGTGTAGTAATTTCAAAATCAGAAGAGTTGAAAAAGATTGTTGATCTAGGAGTATGGATTCTGGACGTAGTACTCCAACATTCTTTTGTTTCAAACATCATAAATTGATTTGTTTCCTTCTTATTTTTATTAACTCATTTATGGATGTGTAAGAACTATAATTCGAACCTTCATTTTAGTTATAACTCAATGATATAGTGGTGTCCTTCATCTCAAAAAGACAATAATGTAGGAGTATGGACACTCACATTTTTAAAATTTTTCTTCACTAAAACTCAATGCAATATTTTTATGAAGTCTCAACTTAAAATACTTTCAGAAGGTATGCAAATGAGCAAAACAGCTGCATATGTTTATGGTATTCAACATTTTATAAGCAAAGCTAGAAGATTCAAAAGACAAGACACTTCTGTTAATAGAAAATAGAAAAAGATACATTCATATTGCAGGCAGGCAAATTTATTCGCTGGTTAGGTTATGTAGGAGAGCCATCAAAAACAACTTATACAGGAGAAGTGACAATGCTCCTAATCCTACTTGAACGCCTAACCGGAGTAACTAACTCCTCTCCGCCGCGTCCCTGTAAAAACAATATGATGAAACATATTAGAAACAATTCAACATGTTAACAATTAACAAAGATAAAATGATGATTCAATTAACAATCAACAATACTCACCTTTGGAATTTTCTCACACACTGTTAGGCTTCCATAGGATGGTGAACTCAAGGAGTAATAACTTCACCATAAATACCCCTATATCTGTTTGTTTTTTATATTTGGTCAAACCTATTGAACTCTTGCTGCAATTACTTAATCTATGCTATTTAACAATTCAAGCAATTACGCACCATGGATGAAACTGAAACTTATTTGACCAAACCCAAATATCATAAATTAGTAATAATGAATTGTTTTGTATCTATCTAGTACTAATAATCATTCTTTCTGGAATGAAATTATTATGGATAATAAATTTAAAGTGCTTTTAGTGGTTTGAGTGTTTGGATTGGTTGCATCTATCCTAGTAACATACACTTGCCCACGCGTCACATCTTGAGAAGAATCTCATCACCTTCACTCATTGCCTTGATAATCCAGTTAACCTTAGCAATCAGTCCTACAATATTCTCTTTATTCAAAATTTCCACTCATAGTAATTAGGAGAATATGATTGCAAAAACAACCAATCCAATCCTCCATCCATTTAGTTATTCAAATTGAAAAAAATGTGTCACCCTCCAATTCTCTATTCATGTGATTTTGCAGCAGAAAAATTTCATGAACAACTTTCTAAAGTACTAATCAGATTTTTCAATTGCGGTCTTTTGATTGGATGAGATTTGAACTTGCAATAACAAAATAGATTCAATATTTGCTGAAAGTAATGATATAACAATTGATTTTATTCATCCATTAATTTCTTTGATTGAAACCGGTATAGACTAAAAAGTCTTGGATGGAAGAATTGGATATGATAACTATTGAAAAAGGAAACTAAGTTATCAAAAGTAGAGACGGTGAATTAGTACCGAATTGGAAGGAAAAGCATGAGAACCAGAGCTGAAGCCACATGTTATTGCCCTTCCGGCCAGATGCAACAATCCGAAGACAAGAAGATTCTACTCACTAACGTTCCTTGTAGACATAGAAGAGAAGAAGAAGAAGAAGAACATAAAATAAAGGTGAACTTTTATTCAAAGAAACAATTGTCACTTATTATTTACAAGAACAAAAGATGAATTGTTGTGATAGCTAGCTACTCTATTTATAGTTTACAATGACTTAAGCCCTAAGAAATATAACACTAGAATGTTCCACAAGAAACCACGGGTTTTTAGGTCAGAAGTAAACTAATAGGTAGCTTGTCCATGAAGCAGAAGCAGCAAAAGTGGATCCTGAAGGTTGGCACGGCCGTGCTGCTGGTGGCACGGGCCGTGCCAAGTCTCTGACTTGGTGAGTGACATATTTGTGTCCCATATTTTGTATTTTCATCCCGAATCAGCTCCTAATCCTCTTTCTTTTGCTCCAAGACTAAACCTTTAGATATTTGTTCCTGAAATATAATAACTTGCAATTGAAGTAAAATAATTCTAAAAGGAAATAATATTTAAATAAAATGAAATCAAATCTAAATAAAATAGACTCAAATAATATATTAAAAACACTAATTTATTGACTCATCAAAACACATTCCCAAAGGATTCACCATTTATGTTATTATCGTTTATTTTAACTGTTTATTTGTCTTATGTTGCTTCTATTTATGTTATGTACCTTTGTTCTATTTTTTTCCAAGGCATTCACAACGAAAACGATCCAAATAAAAGGTTTGATGCAGTTCAGACTTTATAATCCGGAATAACTTCATGCATTCCGAATTATAAAATCCGGAAACCCTCAGTAACATTTTGGCCGGTGACTTTTCACCAATGGTTAGGCCGGTTAGTGGAGTTTGAATGCATTTTTTGACGGTTTTGAACGTGGAACACGTTTTATTTGACTGTAATTAAGACCTATGACTTATTTAAAGCTATAAAAAGGCTTGGATCTTCAACATTTTCCTTCATTCTTCTTCACTTCCTTTCTTACATTTTCTTCAATTTTTTTTATAGTTTTTTAGGTAGCTTCTAGGAGTGTTTGTGGTGTCATGGTCATTGTTGATCGCTCATACGACCCCTGCAATTGCATTGCAGCTTATGCAGGGGTCGTATAGCGGTCAACATAGACCTTGGCATCAAAGAAAGATACAAAATTTCATATCGTATGTGTCCGGATTTTATTTTCTGGAAACACTAACAATCTGGTTCGGAAAACGAAATCCGGACCAGGGGTATTATTGGAATTTTTGCAGGGCACGCGAGAATGCAGCAGGGTGGGAAAAGTAAAACTATAAAAAAATGTGTTTTCACTTACAATTGGGTCTCTTGTTATTTAATCAGAGAAAATTGCTTTTTCTGACATTCATAACTTCACAATGACACAAGAAAATTACCCAAAATCCCCGAACGATAGTTAACTACCGTTGAGAAAGCCAGCAACAGTTAACTGCCGCTGGTGCCAGTGGGAGTTAACTGCCGTTGCGTTCTGTTATAAGAACAAAACAGACATAGGAGTTTCCAAAACTCCATTGTTACGTTTTCTGGCTTCCATAGGTGAGAATTTCACAAAGCATAAGCCACTCCAAGCTAATTTCAAGCACAAAATCAAGTAAGTTTTTTTTATTCCTATTACATTGCTATTTTATGATTGATTTGTTAGTGTTTTTTTGTTAAATTGCGATTATAGAGGTTTTATTGATTTTATGATGTTATGATAGTTTAGGTTGTTAGAATTGTTAGGTTTATGTTTTGATTTTATGATAATTTAGGTTTAGGTTAGAATTGGTTAGGTTTAGGTTTAATGGATATTTCAAATAAGATTGACATATTGTTGTAGAATTGTTAGGAAATTATGGTTGAATTGTTAGGATTAGTTTAGGTTATGATGAATTGTTGTATAATCGTTACGATTAGTTTAGGTTTGTTATGAATTTTTGTTGTTATGAATTTGTGAAAGAATCGTTACGATTAGTTATGGTATAATTTTTAGGATTAGTTTTATTATCGATGAATTATTATAGAATCGTTACAATTAGTTTAGGTTTTGATCGCCAATTTGTTTATGTAGATATGTCTCAGAATCAGGGAAACGTTGAGTTGAACAAAAAGGAGGGTGATGACAAGAAGAAAGAAAAATCACCTATGACTTGGCACAGAATCACATGTGATGGTTCCGTAAAAAAGAAGGATTCGAAGGTGCTGGTGTACAATCAGTCGAGGTTGAGAATGAGCGGGAGGACATGCTATTTTGGTCTTCAACCAAAAGCAGGTGCTCCAGGGACTATAGCGGGCAACCCGATTGACTTGTGTGACGAGGAAGATGAATGAATGTAATGGCTTCTAATGCCTAATTGTGTTTGGATCTTTTTTTATGTTTTTTTTATATGTCGTGCACATTTTGCTTGACATCATGGTATTTTGAATAAAATCGCGTTTTGAATAATTTCGAATAAAAATCGTGTTTTGAATAATTTCGAATAAAAATCGCGTTTTGAATAATTTCGATTAAAAATTGCGTATTCGATTAAAGACTGATTAAATCTAACATGAATTCGAATAAAAATTTCGTATTCTAATAAAGACTGATTAAATCTAACGTGAATTCGAATAAGAATTGCGTAATGAATAAATAAATTTGACAAGTGAATAAATAATTATTGTTCCATTCAAAACAACATGTATTATGCATAATCAACTATATATGTTATCACATCAAGTTCCCTTGTATAAGACAGGTCATCACATAAATAACGAGGTCCATTCTATGACACTCATCTTATACAAAGGAATTCGATATCATAACTTATATAGTTGATTCTCAATAATACATGTTCCTAACTTATATAGGCAAGTCATTACATTACATTACATTCGGAAATGTACCTTCCAACTACAACAATTGTCTTACCTCTGAATGAGGTGAATTCAAACTTGCTAAACAACATGACTCCAACATTCGTCCGACATTTCTATTGTTCTATTTAAACGATTAAATTCTTGTTAGGCTTGGTTTAAATGACGGTATTCAAGTGTCAAACACTTGAATACCGTCATTTAAACCAAACCTAACAATAATTTAATCTTTTGAATGGAAAAATAGAAATGTCGGTCGAATGTTTGAGTCTTGCCGTTTAACAAGTTTGAATTACCCCATTCAAAGAAAGACAATTGTTGTAGTTGGAAGGTGCATTCCCTACCTAATCACGATCTTCTGGCCGAATCAGACTGTTGATAATATCTTCAGTTGATCTCAACAACGTTACCCGCATATCGATCCATTGGAACATGATGTGCTCCTAAAACATGCTCGTCACGTTTTCGTCGTTCGTTAATTCCACCCAACTGAATGATACTCTCCCCTCGTCGAGCGTTGGACGTTTATACCAAACGTATTCCACCCTCCTTGTGTCTCCAGGGTTGACTCCTTGGTTGAATTCATTCAGTTCATCCTTGAGACCTCTTAACGTTACACCAAGGCACCGAACCTTCAACCTCTGAGGTTCTCCGTCGTTGAATTGTGTATGAACGTCGATCCACCCGTCCATTGTTTCAGATCTACACAATTAGAAATTAAAAATAACAATGAAAAACTCATTCAAACACTTGTAGTGAAAATTTTACATAAACCCTAAAAATCCTAAATAAATAAAAAATTTATAAAGTTCGAAAAAAATATAAATTTAAGCAATATAACTCCATTATAACAAGTATTCATAATATTTGTTAATAGCATTTCAGATTTACAACATAACTATATTAAAAAAAAAATTAAAATTTTAAAATTAAACTACAACTAAAATTATAAACATATATACTAACTAAAATTTATCACAATAGCATACGTGATAGATTACTTGTGATATAGTGAAATTTTTTTTGGATGATTTGGTAGAGTTTTTTAAGAGAGAGAGAGAAAATTGAAATTTTTAGAGAGATAGAGACATGAAAGAGTGGCTGGATTCTGACTTGAATTTGTTACGAACACAACAACAGTTGACTACCGCTGACACCAACGACAATTAACTGCTGTCGGCTTTCTCAACGATAGTTACCGCAGGAGACTTTTGAGTAATTTTCTAAGTTATGAATAAAGCAATTTTCTTAATCAGATATGATGAATTCCAATCCAAGTAACCAACGAGCTGCACTAACTACTTAATAAATATTTAAGCAAATTTATTATTTAATCAGAAATGAAAGACAACCAAAACAAACAAGAAGCAAAGAGAGAGAAAGCATACAATGACATTCACATCTCACTAGAAAATTAAATCTCAGAAAATTCAATCATTCACGTAATAATTTTCATTCGTATAATCACTTTTTCCACCGTGATTCTTCTTCTTCTTCTTCTTCAAAATTCAATGTCTTTACTTACCTTTCTCCTCATCACCTTCTTCACCCTCTCGCTTCTAACACCTTCTTTCTCCGACAGGTAATTAAATTACACAAACACCCTTCCCTAATTTCACTCTAATTATTATTATTGTTTAGTAATAACATTGTTAATGTTTGTATTAGCAGCAGGAAAGAATTAAGGAACAAAAATGAAAGTGTGTTAAAGCAGTTAAGAAATTCTGTTTATTATTCAAACAGAATTCATCCTTCACGTGTTGTCCAAATCTCTTGGCAACCAAGGTCAGGTACTTTCTTCAACTTTATTTCCCTTTATTCCTTTATTATCATTATTATTATTTTTTTTAAACTCATATCTGGCCGACCGACTAATCTGATGGTTCAATCTCACCGTCCACTTGAGGGGTCCATTTAAAGCCAAAACATAGCTCAGTATTATTATTATTATTATTTGGGCCTACGGCCCAAAAGAAAGAGAAAAAAACTAAATTACACGCAAATTCCTAGGAATGCAAGCCCTAGAAATATCATCATAAATGAGTCTTTGAAGTTCACTGGGTGGAGACTCCAAAACAACCAAATTCCAAGAATTCAATGATAGGCTAAAATTTCCCAGCCAGTCAGCACATTTGTTGCCTTCCCGCCAAGTGTGAATAACCTGAGTATGCCAATCTCGCTGAAGGATCTCCTGAATGCGTCGAACCAGAGAAGGGATGGTTCCATTGATCTTGCAATTGTTAGTAACCATATCAATAAGCACTTTTGAGTCACTCTCAACAATCACGTGAGAT
>Ga0315914_1001938_pt1 | contig 31576 bp, 11 predicted proteins | sample MpolenodulesMG_FD_203920 | JGI IMG/M metagenome (GOLD analysis project Ga0315914, IMG submission 203920) | Medicago polymorpha root nodule microbial communities from Los Angeles, California, United States - elongated nodules | ecosystem: Host-associated > Plants > Roots > Nodule | place: USA...
ATCAAGTATTATGTATTGTGTGTATAAAGCATATTTTGTGTATCCATGCATCGTAAATATATTTAAATTTATATATGGCTGCTGCATATGTTATGCCAATGTGGACCAGGTGTTGGTCTTATTTCAAGAAAGGCCTGTACCCTTACTGTGTTCAAATTATTGGCCAAAAAAATGCTAAGAACAAAGTCGACCAATTTCAACTTCAGTGTATATTGGGAAAATCTTCCCTTTAAATACACTAGTTAGCTGCGTGTGTAGGTGAACATTTCTCAGACTTGACATCAAATAAATTTGATTAAGGATATAATAAATATAAATAATTAATACCTCATTGATATTGGAGTATAAAATAAACTTTTTTTTTCCTTACTAGCACGGCTTATAACATGAGAAGAAGTTGATTTCTTTTGACCAAATGAACTGAAGTTTGATACTAATACATAATCATTTAGATTATACATTACAACCACTAGTAGTAGTACTTAATCATCTAATCTTTTGAGAGATTTGGAGAGTGTCACGTTTGAATTGACTCATTGGGTCTTAGTCTAAGAATTAGCCGAAAGTGTAAATGAAAGATTGAAACGTAGATGTGGATATAAGAAAGATTGAAGTTAACAACTTAAGTCAATGGTACACATAAAAAGAATGAATTCATATATAACTTTCACAAATTAGTGGAAATTAGTTTATAAATTTTTTATACGCACATTTACTACACAATCCATTAAGAAGCTGATCTTGATTGGTGGTAAAAATTAACTTATTTTAGTCTTATCATGATTATTTATTGGTAATATATGGCCAGAAACTTTTCAGTTATTATATATATTGCACGTTATGCTGGTTGCATATATTAGTATATAGAAACATCCATTTGGATTTTGGACCACATGGATCGTCTATAGAATTATCAATATTCAATTGCTATCTGTTGAAAACTGATCAAAAGTAGACATGCAATATAATGAGTACTATAAAATATTTAATTGTCTAGAATATTATTTATCTTTGGAATATAATAACTATATAGAGTTGCCTAAAAAAAACTATACAGAGTAGTTCGATCAGAATCAGAGGATCTAGTTAGCTAGAGTTGGTTGATTTAATTAACTTGTGTGATTAATCAGTTAAAAAAAACTTTTATTTTTGAAGGACTTGTTGATATTTTCATTCATGAGTAATTTTCATATTTTAATTATGAGAAAATTAAATTAATTTTTTTGTATAATTATAAAATGAATTAACTTCAAAATTGTGATTGCGAGAAAATTATGATATAAAAGAAATGCATTATGAATCGCTCTGCTAGGGTTTGCACCTAGCAAGAGCGCAACCCTTAATTTTCAAACTCATCATCAAATTGCTTTATTCCAATTGATTCATTCCACTCACATATTCCATTAATTGTTCGTTCAATTTTAAGGTGAGTGCTAGTTTCTTTTGTTTCACTTCACGTTGAATTTTAGTTCCATTCAAGCTTCACCGTTCTCAGCCGCCATGTTTGATTGGCAGGCTGAGATGTTTGCTCTTTCAATTGCTCCAAAGGCTGCAACGGCTCCCCCACCGCCTGCCCCATCTGTCTTGCCGACTATTTCGTTTGCACATGCTCTTACGGCCTCACATAAGTCTGTCCCCAATGCCATTTTGCCAACGCCAACAATTATGGGAGAAACACTAAGTATCAAAATCACACAGGATCTATATGAACGTGGAATGAATTTCTGTAAGACGAACCTTCGGGGACGTCTGGTTTTGAACAAAGGAGAGAAACCCTATTCTACAAAGGAGATTGAATTGAAATTACAGAATCACCGGAAGACTGCAGAATCATGGCGCATGATGTCCCTCGGAAGAGGTTATTATGAATTCTTCTTTGCTTCAAAGATGGATAAATGTAATGTCTGGGTAGCGGGCACAGTTTCTCTACAACCGGGTATCCTTCGACTTTTCGAGTGGTCCAATGATTTCAATATGCACACGCAGCGAAACACTCACGCTCAAGTTTGGATTCGCCTGTTAGAACTTCCGCAGGAGTACTGGATGGAACAAACTCTCCGGGAGATTGCAAGTGCGGTGGGCACCCCTCTTGTGATAGACAACGCGACATCAAAGAGATTGTTTGGACATTATGCGAGAATACTAGTTGATATGGATTTCTCCCGTAAGATTTTTCATGAAATTGTTGTTGAGAGGGAAGGATATGCTTTCCCGGTTGTCGTGGCCTATGAATGGATGCCCGATTTCTGTTCTCACTGTCAGAATATCGGGCATGACGTCACCGTCTGTAGAAGATTGTATCCTAGAAAGGTAAACACAAAGGTAACAACATCTGCCAAGGAACAAATAACGGTTGGAAAGAAGCAAGTTCAGACAAAGAAAGATACATGGATTCCAAGGACTGACAACCCTTCAGGGATCGGTTCTTTCCTGACTTTTGGCACAACAAATGACACACTACTTCAGCACCGGTTTTTGTGGAAGCGGAAAGGGAAACAAATGATGACATTCAACAAGATATACACGTTTCTAATCAAGAAACAAAAGCAGCAACGATTCCTCTGCAAATTGAACCACTTACGAACCAAGAGGATGCAATTCCGGCCCAAGTTGAATTACATGATGCGCACGAAGAGTTAGCTCTTGTCAGATCAGACAGTGCCCAATGCTTTACCGACTCCTATGGGGAGCCATAAAGAAACAGAAACAACAACGACTTCATTGCAAATTGAAACAATTCAGAACCAAGGGGAAGCAATTCCGATCCAAGATGAAACACATGACACGCAGGAAGGAGTAGTTCCTGTCAGATCAGAGGCAGTGCCCGTAGTTTTACCGACTCCTATGGTAATTCCCACCTCTCATATTCTTGTACTCCAAATGAATAATTTTATTATGCCTCTTGAGAATGTTTCCGATGAGATAATTGAAAATAATCTCGAGGGGAATTATATGCCTATTTTATCTCCCGTAAAAAATATACATCTTGATATCAGTAGCATTGTGGCCCTGGATAATGCTAAGATTGATCCGGTGCTGCAGAAGGACTTAAACTTTATGCAGACTTGGTTGGCAAAGGCTGCAGAGACCGAAACACCATTTATAGAGGTTTTTTCCAAGTCACAGGAAAAAAAAGAACTTACAGACTTCACAGAAAACATCACTCAGAACCCGCTCTCGACCACCATTTAAATGAATATAATTTATTGGAATATCCGAGGAATCGGCAACAATGATTCTCGGTTTGTGTTTGTTGTTTCATGACACAGTGTGGTTTTAGAGAAATTTGTTGTTTCATGACACGGTGTGGTTCACTTTGTTGCCTCCATCTCTGGGGGAAGATTTTGCTAGGGACAAGAATGAGATGCCGAACTTTATTTCCTTAATTACTTCTGTTCCTAGTTTTCTGTATATATTTATTTTTCTTTCGAGGATATTGGCTTAGTCCCCCCTCTTTGTAATTTTTTTCTTCCTTTTTTGTAATAAAATTTACGTATTGAAAAGGCGGTAGAGGATGGGGGAATCTATTGGGTGCCAACCTAGTTGGGATGCTTCAGATTCTCTCGGAGACCCAATCTTTCTCTTGGCCTTATCGAAAAATTGTGATTGCAAAAAATATATATGTTGATCAAAACCCCTAACCATTCAAAAGGGAATGTGTCGAGTTGCACAACTCCTAACCAAAAGATAAAAAAATAAAAAAATGATGAACAATGACATATAACATTATCTCCCAAAATGAAACAAAGCAATAGTTGAAAGCCAGCAGAAAATAAAGACTTCACTATTGATAGTTTTTTTTTGTTGTTGAAAGGTTCACTATTGATATATAGTTGAAATAAACAATCATGGTTGTATATATAAAATCAATGTCTCTCTGATAAAATGAGAATTATCCAACTTGCTTATAGTTCCCATCAATCTCTTATGGTCACAAGACACCATGCTACTAATTGAGTGTTATGGCGACAAACTAATTGGAAGCCACATTAAATCATGACTTACACATGCCTATACACAAAACAAGATTGCCTTAGAAGCTCCTCCACTTTGACATATCATTACCATTTGAAAACACCTCATCATTTTGCATTGCAGATCTTCTTAATCACCTAACATACTCAATACCTAACTTTATAATTTAAATGCATTATAGTTGTTTGCTAGCTAAATATTTTATTGAGATCAAATGCAAACCTTTGTGTATGCAATAGTAGTTAATTATGAGTAGACAAATAACAATGTCCAAACTAGTCTGAGGATTCGGTAGCTCAACTAATTTGAACCAAAGAAAAAGAGTTGATGGTCCTGGATTCTAACCCGAACAAATGAGTAAATATTAATCTAACAAATGAACTATTAACATTTGTCATTGAACAAAAATGCTCAAACTAGTCACATGGATCATGTTAATATTTTTTGAAAGAAAAAAAAAATGATAAAGCTAGTTTTTATCATCATTACTTGTTTTGTGCTCAATAAAGGTGAGGTATAGTTCACGCTGAATTACTTGAGCTCAAGTGATCTTAAGAACGTACTTGATAAATATATATACACTTAAATATACAATCGATCAAGCCATCATCATAATATACATGCATGCATGTCTCAATGCATGCTAATTTGTGCTATTTTATTGTTCATGCTTTAAATAATATTTTTTTAGCAATTTAAGTAACTTTTATTGCTCTCCTAAAGAAAAAGTAATTTAATTTTTATTGCTATCGAGTACCGCTAATCATTTCTAAGGCTCCAAATAAAAGAGAAAAAAACATAAATACTATATAAAATCACATGAGAGGTAATTGGCCATCATCATACTTGCATGTATAAGTAGTACTCCAAGATACTAAGATAGTAAGATACGTTAAAAAATAACTCACTTGGTTAATTCAGCGGTGTTGATTTGGGATTTTAGAGAGCACTCCTCTCAAAGTCTTAGGCTTGATTACCTTTGGTGTCGATTTCGATGGGTTAATCCTTAAAGAGCTTTGCTTTAGTTTTAAATGGGACCCCTACTATTGGAAGTTGGGTTTGGACCCCATGGATTAGTTGACCCTTAGACCGGATACCGAGTTTTAAAAAAAATACGCTAACAATTTTTTATAATAAAACTTATATGCATTTAAAAAATTTGAAAGAAATAAGCATTGGTATTCTTCATTAATATATAATTATAAATATCACAATTTACAGGGAAAAAAAGGAAGGAAAAAAAAAGTGATCAAAACACAAAGTGTATAGTTTTTGTGTAAATCATAACGATCTATTTTCATCCATATGGTCGGATATCAACAAAAGCATAATTAAAAGAACTCAAAACAATTTTTATTTAATGTTGACCAATTTAGTCTCTTCTCTCTCACTGCCATCATCCACAAAACATACATTTTAAATTTGATTCATTTAGGAACAACTTTATTAATTCACACCTTGAATAAAATCATCTACATCTCTATTGAATTCTCGCAACATTGTCTTATCTTTTTTTACCTCCAACTAGAATATTTATTCGTGAAATTTTTTATAAGTATTTGAGTGTATATGTTAAGTATTCTATATGTATTCGATAGAATATTCTTTTTTAAAATAGAAGTAAATTAATTTCTATACTTTATGGATACACATATGTGAGTATCTTGGGAGTATCCAAACTTCATAGATAGGGATGAATCTAGGTTGAAGGAAATGGTGCAATTGCCCCCACAAAATAAAATGTTGTAACTTTAACAAACTTTTATTTTGTCCCATAATTAAATATGTGTTGTCCCTGTAAACTTAACTCAGTTGGTAAGACACATTGCATAATATATATAGGGGTCGAGATTTAAACCTCAGACACCCCACTATTCACCTTAAAGATGAATGTTTAGTCGTTAAACTACTTGACAAAAAGAATTTGTTTTTTTGTTGGTGAAAAAGAGAATTGGTGTTACTCCATTCCTTCCCATAAATATTAAATGTTGATTAAATAAATGATTATCGGATATATTTTAGTATATTTTGTTGGGAAATAGAATATCAAGGAGCTAGTAACTTTTACTAAAGGGGATTTTTGGTTGGAGATAAGTGGATGAGAGGGGAGAGGAAGGAAGGAGTGAACTTGGGAGTGAATCCAAATTTTCTTCAAGATAATTTTTTTCATCCTCCCAAATTGAGGGATTTGGAGGAGATGAGAGATAATAGTTTAACTTTATCAAACAAATGTACGATTTAACTCATCTTTTTGCTCAACAACGATTATTCATTTCTTTCTAAATCATTCAAACACAAACAAACTACATACAAATAGTTTTTTTGACGATTTTGAAAACCCATCATGCACCGAAATGAATACAACTATCAATCAAACTTGGAGCGGAAATTAGTTTTTGAGTAAAACGGAAATTGATAATTTTCAATTGTCAAAGATGAAATATGCCCTTGTATTTTTTTAAAGACCGCTTTGAACATTTATAAAAATATTACAAACTAGTAGTACTTTTCTTTCATCACTGGATATATTTTCTGGATTTGTCTGTATATATCGAACAAACCTCATCATTATTTTCTATTGGTCGGATAGAAATATTTACATTAACGAGAAGTTAAAGTAATCTATATAGATAATACTACTATACTGTAGTATACTAAGTATATATCCAATACTGCCTCTCAGAAAGATACACACTACTGACTGAAACTTGAAATCAGTGCTCTCGAGTACCAATTACCATGTATTATGATACTAGTAATTCTAATCCCGTTAGATAATTCCACCATCAAAAAAAAATCCCATTAAAAAAATCACATCTGAAATACTTTAACGTGTTTTTGAAAGATTTTATGGGGGTTTTATCACTTTTATGTCGCTCGAATTATACAATCAAAATTGTATAAACTGTGCGAGAAATCAATATGGTGGGAAAATAATGAATCTTTTTTATTAGTTGTGTGATTGTAAATATTGCAAATTAATTTGCTGCTTTTTGCGAGAAGAAAGAAATACAAAAATGCATGAAACTTAAAATGAGAAAAATAAGTAACAGAGCCATAAGCACTAAGATTGAAAGAAAACACGTCATGACATGGTGGGATTGATGTCATCATAAACTCCACTCAATGAGACTTGTCGTAGTTTTATGGTATTGGTAGTGGTGGTGCACCTATATATCATCAAATGTTTGAATAGGGTTTTTCTAAAATTAAATTCTTAAACTATATAGAAAACAATTGGAAAATTATCATACACACAAAAGGTGTATCGTATATAAAATTAGATAAAATGAAAAGCTAAGAAGAATGGGACCGAAGCAGACATGCGTGTGACCACAAAAGTGTCCTAGAAAACAAAGTACCCTTTCTTTCTAAGCTTCCATGACCTATAGCAAAAAAAAAAATATAAAAAATCATATAATTTAAATGAAATGAAAAGCCTAAAATGGGGTTCCATGCCGAAGCAAGTTAATAGTAACATTGCAGAAAGAAAAGAAAACAGTGTCTAGTGACTGACCTTATTAGGAAAAAGATAAACCTTTTTCCCTATAGAAATAGGGAGAGGATACCTTGAGGGAGACAAAGTAATGTGATTATTTGTATTTGTATTCCAATTAAAATTAAAGTGTTCGATTTCACTTACACATGTTCACTTACGCATATGACATGATATTTGGTTTGAGGTTTGATTTTTAATTGGTGTATATAGAAAAAATTATGTAGAAAGATAGCTTATATAAAATCAGAGGCTACAACGTATTACTCGCAATAGTTGCATCCGGAGATATATTGATTTTGACATAATGTTTAATTTCACCTATCTTTTACGGCTTTGTGCACTAATGTTGAAAGGACTTTTACATTTGGAGAGGTTTAAGATAAGGTGTCTTATTTTCACCTTTTCTCTTTTTGTTGCCTGTGGAGGGATTGAATGTTATGATGAAAGTAATAGTTGAAGTCAACATTTTTACAAGGTACAGTGTTATGGCGCGTAGCCCATTAGTAATTTTTCATCCTCAGTTTGTCGATGACACATTATTGTTGGGGGTCAAAAGTTAGGCTAATGTCCACGCTCAGCGGGTTGTTATGGTGTTTTTTTTAGGCGATGTTGGGTTTGAAAGTTAATTTTCATAAGAGCATGTTGGTTGGGGTCAATATTTCAGACTATTGGTTAAATGAAGCGGCCGCTGTTTTGAATTGTAAAGTAGGTAAAGTTCCTTTCAAGAATTTGGGTCTTCCTATTGGTGGTGACCCACATCGTTTGGTGTTTTGGGAGTCGGTATTGGCTCGCATTAAAAATAGATTGTCTGGGTGGAAGAGTATATTTCTTTCTTTTGGTGGTCACCTAGTTCTCCTAAAGTCTGTCTTGTCTTCCTTGACTGTCTATGCTCTTTCCTTCTTTAAAGTTTCGCCAGGTACAATCTCTTCTATTGAATCTTTACTAATTAACTTTTTTTTTGGTGGGAGTGAGGATATTTGGAAAATTTCTTGGATTGGTTGGAATAAAATTTGTTTGAGTAAGGATAATAGAGGTTTAGGGGTAAGACGTTTGAGGGAGTTTAATCTTACTTTGCTAGGGAAATGATGTTAGAGGATTTTAGTGGATAGAGGGGGTTTATGGTATAGGGTCTTGGTGGCTCGTTGTGGTGAGGTGAACGGGAGGTTGGGGGCCGCATTGTTTCTTCTTGGTGGAGGGAGGTAGTGAAAATATGTTACGGGGAAGGTGTGGAGGGTGGTTTGAGGAGAGTATTGGGAGGAAGGTTGGTAGTGGGAGAGATACCTTTTTTTGGATGGACCCGTGTTTAGGAGGGCAGCCGCTGCGTAGGAGGTTTAGGCGTATGTTTGATTTGGCAGAGAATAAGTCCATTACGGTGGTGAAGATGGGCAATTTGGGTTGGGGGAGGGAGGGGATGTTTGGCAGTGGCAGCGTAGGTTGTGGGCGCGGGAGAAAAAGAGATGTTAGGGGAGTGTAGGATTTTATTTCATAGTTTTTCTCTGCATCATAATTGTACAGATCATTGACAGTGGAGGCTTGATCCTACCGGTGGTTATTCGGTTCGGGGTGTGTATCAATTGATGTCTACTCAGGAGGTGCACAACTCTAATGCTACTTCAGATTTAATTTGGCACAAACAAGTTTCCTTGAAGGTTTATATTCTTGCTTGGAGACTTCTTTGGAATAGGTTGCTGTCAAAAGATAATTTGGTGGCTTGCAACATTATATCTCACGAGTCACAACTTTGCATGTCCGGATGTGGAGATGTCGAGACTGTTCAACATTTGATTTTTTCTTACCATGGATTTGCTCCTATGTGGGGTTTGGTTCGGTTGTGGCTCAACATATCCGTGGCTGATCCGTTTCTTTTACAGGATCATTTTATTCAGTTTGTTTGATCTTCAGGTGGTTCGCGAGTTCGTCGTTCTTTTATGCAGCTTGTTTGGCTTTGATGCGTGTGGGTATTATGGAATGAAAGAAACAATAGAATTTTCAAGAACAAGGAAAGTATCATTCACCAGACATCAACTAATTCGTTTTTGGTTTTGCTCTATTTGTAGCTTGATTTGTTGTATACTTTAAAGTCCTTTTTGGCACACATTGTGCTAATGAGGAGCCTCCATTATTCGTAATATATATTTCATCTTGACTTGTAACAAAAAAATTCATTTATATTTCATTTATGATTTTTTTTAATAGAGAATCAGTTCACAAAATTTGATAAGTACTTCCCTTCGCTCCGATACAAGCGCATAATATTGTTGAACCAAAGGTTCCTAAGAATTTTAGAACAATAACTTTCTATTCAGAACAACAACAAACTCAATTAATTTGTTCATGAACTATTGATAAAGCACATTGATGAGCATTTTCATTGAAATCAAACTTAAACGACTGCGGAAAGTATTTGATCTAAATACTTTAATATTTTAAATTACAAATCTTAAACACTTTAGATATTACTATCAAGAAACAAAGTGTCTTAACATTTATAAATACGTCAAATCATCCAACGTTCATAACTTAAAAACTAAAATAGTTTAAAAGACCACAGTGTATTGCATTTATAATTTAAATGACCAAATTAAACGAAATAAACTTAAGGACTATAGTGAAACTTAAAAATAACTCAAAGGAATTACTTTAATTAACTTGGACAAGTCAATTAGAGGAAAATGTGTGGCAGCCACTTTGTCAAAAGTAAATGGAAACATCTATTATCCCTTGTGTTGTGGATGACCTTTTCAAGTTTAAACATTCCAGTGGACAGTATCTTACCAACCATTCTGAAGTGACGCATATATATTTCTATGATAATACAAAAGTTGTTTTATTCAAATTGTTCTTTCTTTTTTTGTAATTTAGTAGTTTGACTCACACCCTATAAATACAAAGAAATAAGAAATTTACATTCGATTCTCAATCCATACATATTAATGTTATTGATGCTAGCAATGCTAAATTTATAGTACGTGAGACCAATCAAACATCTCATTATTTAACAAAATACGCATCATCTCATTCATGTGTGGATTGAAGATGCTCTTGATTGTATTGATGTTGTCTTAACTTTTGATTCATTGTCACACCTTATAATAAAAAAAATTCCTTGTAAAAAAAAAAACTATAATTGTAGTACATTCAAATTTTTATTTAATTAGAAAAATGCTAACGAAATCAGAGTAGAAAAGAATTTGTATTTAAAAGAAGAATTTTTTTAAATTCATTAAATTTACAGTTTTCAATATAGAATTTTTATCTTCGCGGTTCTTATTTGTGTTTGAATTGATGTGCACCTATCTAGCAACACCTTGGAGTCACAAATATAAAACAAGTACTATGGTGAAATTTAAAGGAGTACTTCTTAAATTTTCTTTTTAACATCTCATTTTTTCTCTACTCGTCATTATATCACATCATTAACATGTCATATTTATAAGAGTAATGATATTTGTACAACCATGTGTGACAACTTTAATGACAACTTTCATCTACTCTCTTTCTATTGGTCCAAAACAATAGAGAGGAAAAAAGAAGAGACAGAATAATAATATAATGTGAGTATAAAAGAAAAAGTTGTCATAAATTGATTGTACAAATATCATTTCTCTATTTATAATACTACTCTTGTGTTTATTTGTTTCTCAAGATATACACATATAAGATAAATATTAACATCTATTTTTTTATTGAGTAAAACTCATGTGAGTTTCACACTTTAAAAATGAATCTCTCATTAAATAATAAGATCTACATACATGACCGTATCTGCATGGTGATGAGGACGATCGTCCTAGACCTCAAAAAATAAGTTTAAAATTTGGGTCCAAAATATAAAATTATGGGTTCATTAAGTAAAAAAAAAACACTAAGGAATACTAAAACCATATACATTTTAATTGAAAAAAATACACAGGGAATTGAATATCACATTTTTCTAATGTAATAAAAACTATCATCTTCAAGAAAATTATTTTCACACTTTAGTATGTATGTGTGTGTGTCTATATATATACACACTTCTTAGTTAAAGCCCAAATTATTGGTTCCCCGTAGACCACCAAAATCTCAGAAACGACCATGTCCACATAAGTTCCATCCAATAAAAAAACAAATATTAAAAAAAAGGTTAAACATGTTTTTGATTCTTATAAATATATCAACTTTTCGTTTTAGTTCCTCTAAAAAAATTCTTCAACTTTTAGTCCCCGAAAAAATTTCATCTTCACTTTTGGTCTCTCCTTTAAAGTAAACTCATATGTAGAATTCATATTTTTAAATCAAATTTTGCAAAAAAATTCATAATATTATAATAATCTCTGCAAAAAAAATTAGAATTTTTTAATAAAATATGAATTTTTATATTTTTTACGGTTAAAAATTCATATTTAATCTGTGATTTGTTAAACAATTCTAAATTTTTTTGGATTTTTTGTTTACAATATTGTACACAATTTCATTTAAATTACAAAAAATAAGTTAAAAATAAGAATCAAAAGTAGTGATTGAAAATTGTATAGAGACTAAAAGTTGAAAGATAATTTTATAGGGACTAAACAAAAAGTTATATATTTATAGAGATAAAAAACATATTTAACTAAAAAAAAAACTATAACTATAGCATTTCTTAGATTGTAATCAAACATTTCCCAATATAAAAATGTACACCTACCTATATAACCGAAACCAAGACCAAATGAGGAGTAGCAAGCTAGTAGGAGGGAGAGAGGTGGAGTGTGTTCCAAGACACAATGATTACATGGTCTTGGGGAAGCAGAAAGGGTAGCTAGCAAGGATTTAGAATAACGTGGGAGGCTTGACCCAGGTACCAAAGAAAATGAAACGCCTAAAGCCAAAGGGCTGGAATTGGAAATGTCCCAAAACAAGTAATAAAATAATCGAATACACTAAACAAATTAAATAAGGGGAAAATAAAAGGCTTGGCTCTTTATTTTTAGTTTTAGTTCAAAACTTTGTTTTTCTAACAAAACCAAAAAAGTTTGTCATTTAATTTATTATATACTAACATCCAGACGGACATTTCATGTTTACTTGTCTATTATTATACTACACCAACTCCTGTAAATTATAAACAATATCCCTTTTGTTTTAAAATGAATGTCATTTAAGACTTTTACACATATATTAAAAAATGCATTAATTAAAAGAAAAAGAGATGCTATTTTACCAAATTATCATAATCAACTAGTATTTGTTTGTTTTTCATTAAAGAGAAAATAATATTTTGGAAATAGTGCTTATAATATTAATTGAAATGTACAATTGAAAAAAAGAAGTTATTATTGTATTAAAAACTGAAAGTGACTTTTATTTTAAAATAATTTTTTTGACTAAAACGATACTCATTTTAAAACGGATGAAGTATTTTATTTATAAATTTTTTTAATTAAAATTATATGAATAGATATTTGTGACTTTTAAACTAGTAATAAACTATGTTTATTTTTCGCAAATAATAATCTATAAGTCTTGAGCTATAAGCTAATTGAATTTTCTTATAAAAAAATGTTATATACAAACAGGTAAAAGTAGGTTATGAGCTCGTGGCAAAATGATGATTATCAAATAGATCTTTTTTAATCATAGAGCTAATAAGTTACTCCCTCCGTCGATATATATAAACACCCTTTTGATTAAAAATTTGTCTATAAATATAAACATTTTTTAAATTACTAGATGCATTTATTATTTATTTTTCCTTAACATACCTCTAATTAATACTTTTACCTTGTTTTGAAATATGAAAAATCAAATTTAATACACATATAAACAAATGACAATTTAGTAATATTAAAATACAAAAGACACATTAGTTTCACTAACATTTTTTCTTAAGAAATGTGAAAAAGATAAAGGAAAGTTATATAGAGAGAAGGAGTGACTATAAAAACTCAAAAACAAGTATTGCAAAACATATCCTAAATAAAAGTAGAATAGATTACATTTCATTGTTTTGACTGAGAGAAGTTTTAATTACATTCATCCATCCTTTAGCATTCTTTTCAATAGGAAATTAACGTGATCTTGAAAGAGCTTTTTTTCACACAAGTTTGAATGAAGGATTTTTTAGGGGAGAGATTTTTTTAAGTGTGATTGAAATGCAATATATTCATATAAAAATAAATCAAGTATGATTGAAATGTTATTGATATGATCATATATCATATTATTCCTTCGATATTTTAAAATCTCAAATAGATACCAAAATTTAGACTTAATCCATCAAAACTCTCTAAAACCATCAATCTAGATTACAAACACACTCTTAACTAGAATTTATTTTAGAGTTTAAAGGGAAAGAGAGGGTTCTGGAGCACCGACAGATTATCTACATATGTATGACCATGGGGTCATGCCCCACAAAGGAAAATTTTCCCCTGAAAATGTTTCATAGTTTTTATATTTTACATCCATGAAAAATGGTCGATTCCTCCATAAATCATTAACATCTCAGATGACTTTTAGGATTGTTGAATGACCTTAAAAATCAACATAAGTTTTTTAGTGTGTTTTGTTTTCACTAGTATATTTTTCAAAAAACTTTTTAAGAGATCAACCATCCTAAAATTACTTCAAATTAAATACGCTTAACCGGGAAGTTCTTATATCCAAATTATCAAAAAGAAGATACATTTTGTTAGTATAGATAATACCAAACAATTATTACAAGTCTTTTTTCAACCATGCAGTCACATACATACACGATCTCACATCCTTTTCATTTTGATGTGAACTCGGTTTGCCTAGAAATTATCTTCTGTCATGAGTCGCTCATTGTCATGTTTTATGCATAGATGATGGATAAAATAAATTGGTATTGATTTTACTTATCTATCCTTCTAATTATTTATTTAAGTTCTCCAAAACAGTTCTTTGATACAATTTTTGAGTTTTTGGGTTGTTTAACTTCGTTTTCCCTTTCTACACCATTCTATGAATAACCTTGTTAGTTGTTTCTTCACCTTTAAAACAGACATATAATCATATCTTACCATGATGCAATCCTATAACTTACTATTTATTAAAATACCTACAAAAATGTCTATTAAATTGTACGTTTGTGAAGAAGAAGAAAAAAGCATATGGTCAATGCATGTGTAATTATTGAGTTCTTTTATCAATTACTAGTTCCAAATAGTTAACCTATAAAATAGAGTATTTTGATCCATAACAATACCAGTAATAATGTCCTTCTATACATAAACTACTTTCCTCAAAGTATACTTCACCCTTAAAAAAGAAAGAAAAGGCTTTGGCTAAGCATTTCTAATCATGATGATAGTAACAGCCTTTATGGTCGTCCTTGGTCGGTCGACAATCTGTGTTTGTATGTTCACTATGTTTTGCTTGTGTTTCCCATCCTCATTTTTCTTTCTCTCTCTCTCTCTCTCGCACACAGCTAATGTAATTGAAATGATGGATCATAAGCAAAGAATGTTTACTTACAGTACTACTATACGGTTAGATTATACTAGGACGCGTGCAAATCACATTTTTATACAAATATGATATACACTTACCCCTAAAAATATATGATATACATTTAATATTTAGTATGCATTTGGGACTTAGACTTTTTTTAATAACCATATTACTTGTTGTAGATTTAATCTTTGTTGACCAAATGGATAATGTTTATGCAAACATACTTTAATTAGTAATTGTTGTTTTTCAATAAAAAGTTATCACTTCTAATTACTTTAACATGTGTAATTTGCAAATATTAGACAAACCCTAATAATAGATATATATATTCTACTTTTTGTTTTGTTAGTTTATCCGTCTATTTAAACTTATAATCTTGTAAGATTAGTTCACGAACGGATTATTATAATAAGAATTAAACTTAATTAATTTTACAATAAAAAATAAATTCAAAATTTAACTCCAATTTTTTTTTGTCAAATAGTTTAGTGGTTAGAATTCACCTTTTTCAAGGTGAATAAGTGGGATGTCTGGGGTTTGAACCCCGTCCTTACATATAACAATGACCTCCATTTTAAATATATGAAAAAGTAATGTGGTTGCCTAAAAAAATGAAAAAAAATAATGTGACGTCAAATAATTAAATGTTTGTATTATATCCAACAAAGTTCTAGAGTACAAACAAACACTTATATTTTCCTCCTTTTCATCAATAAAAAAAGTATTTTCCTCTTTTTTCTATTATCTTCCTTTGAATGTATGTTGACTTAAATACCCTTCTGCTTTAACTTATATTAAATCCTTTTTGCTGCTTAAAAAAATTACAACAATTAAAATCATACTTGCATTCCAGATATTAATTGGAAAATGCTAAAGAATGTCCTTATAACATTGATGAAGGGGATAAAAATAAAAATATTGCATTAAAAAATAATAAAAAAATGATGAATTTAACATTTTAAAAGATCATTAAATCCAATATTACAAACCTATAAAAAAAAAATTCCTTAACAAGTGTCATAACCCTTATTAATTTTGATAATGTAAAGAAGATGCATGGTCATAGTGAGTGAGAGAGAAATCAAACAATACATATACATGCATAGATGGAAGAATATAGAAAGAGAGAATGCCGTAAGAAGAAAGTAAAGTGAAGTAGTAGCACTCGAAGGGACTCTATATATGTTAGAGTGTGGTGCGCAAAAGGCTGCAAAGACAAGTTTTTTAGGAAGGAAAAAAAAACAAATAAACCAAAAAGAGAGCAACAAAGCACAAAGGGAAAGGAAAGTTTATGTTGTTGAATGTAAAAAGATCACTACGCACAAATGTTTGTGGCAGAAAAAACCTACCAAGTGATAGAGATTTGACATTGCAAGAAGCATATATATTAGAGAGAGAGAGAGATCTAAAGCCTTGGACTTTTCTTTGGCCGCCCACCACCATAAGAGAAACAAACAAAGAAAATATAACTCATTGATCCCCCACCATTATAGAATCAATTAGAACAATATCTATCAAAGGTATATAGTTTTTTTTTTTTATATTTGTTTTTTCATCTTTTCACTAACCCATTTTGTCCTTTCAAATACCCTTTTCATTTTTATTCCTTGTGCAATTAAGTGCATATAGTTTTTTTTTTTGAGAAAAAGTGCATATAGTTAAAAAAAAAACTCTCTAGTTCTTCTTTTTTTTGTTAGTCATAATATATTTATAATGATAATAATAGGAAAAAAAATAAAAATAGAAGCATACAAAATTAAACCTAGCTATAGGTTCTGACATTTGAATCTTTATTTTCACTTCACCATCCTATTCATATGTATATATATAAACCTTGGAGTTTGGATATAAAACAGGAGTTAACAAGAGAAACCAAGTATGATACAAGAAGATCAAGGACAGTGTTCATCTCAAACAATCAATAACTTTGAAACTTATCAACAAGAGCAGTTTCTCCTTCAACAACAGATGATGAGGCAACAAAATAGTGATCATCATATCTTTGGTGGAGGAAGGTCTATGTTCCCTACAGCAGGAGGTGATCATCAAGTTTCACCAATCTTGCAACAAACATGGTCTATGCAACAACTTCATCATCATCATCCTTTCAACCCTCATGACCCTTTTGTTATTCCTCAACAACAAACTTCACCTTATGCAAGTTTGTTCAATAGAAGGGTTCCTTCTCTTCAGTTTGCATATGATCATCATGCAGGTTCTGAGCATCTTAGGATCATATCAGATACACTTCAACATGGATCAGGTTCAGGACCCTTTGGTGGTTTTCAAGGTGAAGTTGGAAAGATGAGTGCTCAAGAAATTATGGAGGCTAAGGCTCTTGCTGCTTCCAAGAGTCATAGTGAAGCTGAAAGAAGACGCAGAGAGAGAATCAATAACCATCTTGCTAAGCTACGCAGCTTGTTGCCAAGCACAACCAAAGTAAGTATATAGTAGTAAAAAAAAATCAACTTCTTTGAAACTTGCATACATATTTTTCAAGTTATAAAAACTTATCAATTGATTACTAAGCTCCAAGAAATTTAAAATGCAAACCTAATCAAAGATCTCAACTCAACCAATATAGTACTAATATATAATACATTAATGCTATAATACAATAGTATGAAAGTGAGTTTTGCAAGAGTGTTTTTTCTAAGTGGCCTTTTTGAATTCAATATATGCCTTTTGTATATTCAAAATATCTATTACTTTTGAGCCATAAACAACAAAATCAAAATCGAATATAACCTTTTAGAAAATGAGGTGCAAAGAGTCTTATTGTTTTGTTTGCTTTTGTTAACATCCTTTTTGGGTTGTTTTGTATACACATTGTTCTCTCTTTTTTTTCTCATTAATAACTTTAATTATGTAACTATATGTTTTGTTTTGGGAGTGTCTCTATAATGTGTGGTAGTTCCAAGGAAGCAGCTAGCTGGCTAAAGAAAAAGTGGTAAATAAAAAGTGAATTAGTGTTAATGTCTCTTGGTATGATAAAGAGGAACCAAAACAGCATGCAGTTGAAAAGCTTCGCATGAAAATATATTGTCTTTGCCGGATAATATGTTGATCAGTCAAACTCAATTGAAGAATGAAAAGAAATAAAGGAGACAAAAACTAGCACCTTTGTCAGTCACAAACATAACACACTATCTCATCTAAAATACTATAGTATATGCATGACACTTCCACCATTCAAAATATATCCACTATTTCCATTTCACATTCTTATATCATATGCTCTATAACCTACCAACCTTATGTATATATCAGATCTATTCAAGCCCTACCATTAAAATGATTTTAGATCCTCCACACTAGTATGCAGAAATTTTGTATCTTATGATTCATACAAGATGATCTTATACAAAATTGAATTCATTTCATACAAATTTTGGTAGTATGTATCTATATTGGACGACATGAATCTTATCTTGAACCCTGATTATTATATGATGAGTCTTGATGCACACTTTTAACTTTGTAATGTATAATAAGATTCAATTTATGATTCTAAAAATAGATCTTTGATTTACGATTTTAAATAACTAAACTGTGGCTGCAACGTTGTAAAGACTTTCATTTACATGAGATCTCAGCTCAGCTCAGCGATAAGAGTTTGATTTTATAATTTGAAGGGACGAAATTCAAATCTCATTCACTTTTAATTAACTATAAATTGAGTGCTTTACTCTATTTTTATATTTTATGTGAAAAAACTTTATGTTTATGTTTATATTTTTTTTTGTTTTTTGTTTATTGTAGACAGACAAAGCATCATTGCTAGCAGAAGTGATACAACATGTAAAAGAATTGAAGCGTCAAACATCATTGATAGCAGAAACAAGTCCAGTTCCAACTGAATGTGATGAATTAACAGTAGATGCTGCAGATGATGATGAAGATTATGGATCAAATGGAAATAAGTTTATCATAAAAGCCTCACTTTGCTGTGATGATAGGTCAGATCTTTTGCCTGAACTAATCAAGACATTGAAAGCATTAAGGTTAAGAACACTCAAAGCTGATATAACAACACTTGGAGGACGTGTTAAGAACGTTTTGTTCATTACTGGTGAAGAAGATGATCATGAATATTGCATTAGTTCAATACAAGAAGCACTCAAAGCTGTGATGGAGAAAAGTGTTGGAGATGAATCTGCTTCTGGAAGTGTCAAGAGACAAAGGACTAATATAATATCAATATCTAATTAATTAGAATTGATTAAATTATGGTCTTTATTAATTTTATCTAATTAAAGGCCTATTATTATATTAGTATATGGTACTTGGTTATTATATATTTTTTATTTGGAATATTTAAATTTTTATCTTTTTTTTTGGGGGTGGTTTTCTTTTTCTTTTCTTTTTTCATGGTGTGCTGTAAGATGTTGTTATGTATATGGTCTCGTTGAACATGATGATGAGACAATGAGGTAATGATAATTTGGTGGTTTTCTTTTTACATGTGTGGTTGTTGCTTGCTTTACACATTTGAGAAGGTGGAGCTAGCAGAAATGAATCCATGTTCTAATAACTGACTTGGTGAATGAGTGAGTGTGACTTTACTTGCAAGAATCCTAAAATAATTAACTCATATATATTCATGAGTAGCTTTGCTTGTGACCTTTTTGTTTTGGTTTCAAGAGTTTTCATGTAAATCTCTTTATGGCAGCACAAGTGCATGACATTATAATTGTGAGCATGGGAAGGTGAATGGATTCCATGCACTGATATCAGTTCAGAAAAGTCTTAAAAACAATATTAGCAAAAGCATGTTGATATATGAAGATTGTAATAAAACTGGGGTTGTGTTAACCAGTGCCCCCGGGCATTAGTTAAGAAAGTTAAATATAGAAATTTTTTATTAATGACAACAATTTTTTGACTTTTCTAGAGTGGAACATTCCATTTTTTTATCATTTCTCAATGCAAAGTTTCCATATTAACCTCCTTAACTTGTGCCCCGAGGCACTAGTTAACATTTCCCATAAAACTATCATTCATCCTCTCTTATTTCTTACAATTTTTATATTTTATTACCACAAATTTATTGCTACAATCTTTTCTCTTGATCTCTGAAAATTTTGTTGGAGACTCTTATTATTAAGTACTAAGGGAAAGATGGACACTAACATATCTCCGCCTATTTACATTTTCCATTTGTATTATATTATTTTCTTTACAAGAAGTATTGTATTGATTTTAATTGAATTTGTTTATTTCAATGTTATAATGTTTATATTCCTTCAACTATGGTGTAGATTTAATTTAAAATTTAAAATTGAAAAATAATTAAATTGTTAATGGTACAAAGACATATATTTATATTCAAAGATTCAAGACATCCTAAGTTTAAGTAACTACCACATGTTAAGAGCGTAGAATAAGTTTTGAAGGATGTGGTTATATTTGAGAAGTTATCAACATTCAAAATTCAAAAGATTGGAAGAAACTTGCAGAAGAAGTTTTCTAAGTTAGTTAGAATACACCCATGCATTATAATAGGAGTTAGTTTCTTTCATTTTTCTATAAACAATAGAATTTTACTTCCATGTTAAAGGAGTTCATTTCCATTATCAAAACTTTTCTACTTGATAACAGATTTGCCCTCGTGGGATAATTATCATACTGATTGTTGATTTGAACGATGTACATAACTCAATCTTATTTATAATGATAACAACAATATCTTTTTTTTTTCCTTCTATGTTTTGGTATTTTTAAATGTTTGTTTCTTCTTTACTTTATAGCAATTTCTTACCATTAGGTGTTTCTTGCACCGTAAACTAAGATTTGAGGCTTTAAATCTATTAAGCGTGTGCTTGACTATCCGGTGGACTACCACTACCTCACATTTGATATTCTTTTTACCGTGAAATAGTAAAGCTACTATTTGCAGCTTATTTGGATTTTCAAATTCTATTATCTACCAAAGTTGTTACTAGGTTGAATCACGACCAAGTCGCTCTCTTTAAGACGTTTCGTGACACTGCCCAAAATTGTACAAGACATACTATCAATCACGCCGCCTACAGGATAAAATAAGTCCAACTACGTACAACTGTTCGATTAACCACTACACTGTAGAACACCGTTCGAGAATTACACCTCGAATATGGTACTAAGACCATTCTTTTAATACTGAAACCACTTTAATATGGTACTGTTACCACTCTATTATGGTGTTGAGACCACTCAAATATGGTGTTACCACCATTCTAATTATTAACTTCTCCAACTATGATACTATGATCACTCAAATATGGTTTTACATCATTCTAACGTCTAACTTCTTCAAGAATCGAAGAAGAATATATTTTAAAATCATTATTTATTCCGAAAAATAGACTATGATCTTAAATTATTATTTATTCCGAAGGACATAAAAATATCGAAGGGACTATGAATTTAAGATCATTCTTAATTCCAAAGGGACATTAAACCGAAAAGGGATTATCGTCTTAAGAACACTCATAATTCCGAAGGGACAGAAAAAAAAGGAGATGAAGAGAAGAAAGACACGTCAACACAAGTCAAGAAAGGAAGAAGAGAGAAAGAGTTCCCGACAAACTCTTTGGTGTGATTTTTGAACTAGGTGAGCTCTCCTTTTATATGGAGAGTTTGTAACTAATTTGGAGAAACTTAAGAATTAAGTAAACTTAAAAATTAAGCAACCCTCAGATCAGCTCAAGTAACAAACTAATCAGATAAGTTCAAAAAGAAACAAATTCACTAACGAAGGAAAGACAAGAAATTTAGTTGGATTATCAATCTTATCACAACAAACATAAGTTAAAATTATGCGAAGTGATATCCATGAATAAAAAATAATAATTACTTTTATTTTCGTCATTATCGGATATTTAAAATTAAATATCACTATTTAAACACTATTAATGTGTGTGTTCTATTTTATGTTGGACCCCCATACTCTATTTTTTTCAATTCACACAACACTAGATTAAAGTTTAATTACTTGTGTTTAATCTTCCAACCTTCCAATTTCTTTCCAACTTCACACCAATGTTCCAACAACTTCTCTCTCAACGTGACTCTCTACCATGATTTTTTTCATTTACCAAACACACACTAACTAAAATCCTCGTAAGGATCTGACTTAAATTCTAGATTGATCATTAAGTTCATTGGTTAAAGCAATAAATTTCCACGACATCAAAATTCATTTTGAACTTTATATCTCAGCAACGTGGAACTTGTTATTTTTTCCATTATAAGCTCACAACACATGGAAAGATAAGGTTAAAAGGGGTTCCTACTTCCTCGCCTTAATATATTTGGAAAATTACTATTGACACATTTGATAAGATTGAAAAACACATGTAAAAGACGAAAAGCTCTGGTGGCAGTTACTGCCGAATTATGAATGGAACCGGCGGCAGTTAACTGCCGAGGAATCCATCAGCAGTTAATTGTCGATATGTATTGATACAATCTGGCAGAAGCTCTCTCATCCATTATTACTCTCAAAATCTCACACAATTTCTCCAATCTCTCTCAAAAACTCTTTAAAAACTCCACCAAATTTATTCAACAAAATCACAAGTAAGTAAATCATAGTGCTATTAACTTACATTTTAGTTGTTATAAATGTTTTTTTTTTTTGTAGTTTTTGAGTAGATTTTGAGTAAAATTTTTTTTTAGTTTTTGAGTAGATTTATACGTTATAATTCATTTTTATAGTAGATGTAAGTAGATTAATTTAATTAAAATGTTTGCATGATGTTTATGTTGTAGTTTAGAATTTTAGGGTTATTTTTAATTTTGGTGTTTTATATTTATTTTTTTATTTTAGTTTTTAAGTAAATTTACATGTAAGAGTATATGATTTATTTTAAGAGTAGATATAAGTTGAATAATTTTGTTATATTTTTTTCATTTTTATGTTTTTTTTTTTAGAGTAAAATATTTTAGGGTTATTTTTATGATTTTTAGGGTTTATGTATAATTTGCACTACAAGTGTTTGATGAAATGTATGAATGAGTTTTTCATTAATTGTTTTTAATTTCTTATTGTGTAGATTTGATGCAATGGCCGATATGTTCGACGTTCATGCACAATTCAACAGTGGAGAACCTCAGAGGTTGAAGGTTCGGCACCTTGGTGTCACGTTAAGAGGTATCAAGAATCAACTGAATGAATTCAACCAAGGAGTCAACCCCGAAGACACAAGGAGGGTGGAATACGTTCAGTATAAACGTCCAATACTCGACGATGGGAGAATATCATTCAGTTGGGTGGAATTAACGAATGATGAGGACGTGAAGAGCATGTTCCAGTGGATCGATATGCGTGTAACGTTGCCGAGATCAACTGAAGATATTATCAAAAGTTTGATTCCGCCAGAAGATCATGATTAGGTAGGAATGCACCTTTCAACTACAACAATTGTCTTACTCTGAAATGAGGTGATTCAAACTTGTTGAACGACATTTCCCAAGCATTCTCCCGACATTCTGATTGTTCCTTTCAAAAGATTAAATTCTTGTTAGGCTGGTTTAGATGAAGGTATTGAAGTGTCAAGGAATGGACCTCATTCTTTTGACACTTGAATACCATCATTTAAACCAAACCTAACAATAATTTAATCTTTTGAATGGAACAGTAGAAATGTCGGGTGAATGCTTGAGAGCTGCTGTTTAGCAAGTTTGAATTTACCCCATTTCAGAGGTAAGACAATTGTTTTAGTTGGAAGGTTCTAGTCGAATGTAATGTAATGTAATGATAGGACATATTTAGGAACTTTATGTAATGTAATCTAATGTAATGTAACTTTTAGGTTATGATATCGAATTCCTTCATAAAAGTTGAGTGTCACAGAATGCACCTCATTCTTTATGTGATAACTCGTCTTATATGAGGGAATTTGATGTGATAGCATATATAGTTGATTCATCATAATACATGTTATTCTGAATGGAACAATAATTTATTTATTCACTTTTCGAATTTATTCATTCATTGCGCAATTTTTATTCGAATTGACGTTAGACTTAATTAGTCTTTATTCGAATACGCGACTTTAATCGAAATTATTCAAAACACGACTTTATTCAAAGTACCATAATGTCAAGCAAAATGTGCGCGACATATAAAAAAAACATAAAAAAAGATCCAAAACAATTAGGCATTAAAAGCTATTACATTCAATCATCTTCCTCGTCACACAAGTCAATTGAGTTCTCCTCGACAGTCCTTGGGGCACCTTCTTTTGGTTGAGGACCAAAATAGCATGTCCTCCCGCTCCTCCTTAGTCTGGACTGATTGTACATCGGCACCTTCGAACCCTTCTTTTTTACGGAACCATCACATTCAATTTCGTGTCATGTCACAAGCGATTTTGCTTTCTTCTTGTCATCATCCTCCTTTTTGTTCAACTGAACCTGATTTTGATTCTGAGACATATCTACATAGAGAAATTGGTGATCAAAACATAAACTAAACAACAATGCCATAAAATCAAAACCTAAACCTAAACTATCATCAAAACCGACACCTAAACCTAAACAATTCTAACAATTCTACAACAATTCATCAAAACATAAACCTAACAATTCAATAAAACTTCTATAACAATTCTAACAATTCATAACAACCTAAAACTAAACCTAAACAATTCTAACAACAATTCTAACCTAAACCTAAACTATCGTAAAATCATAAAATCAAAACCTAAACCTAACAATTCTACAACAATTCATCAAAACCTAAACCTAAACTATCATAAAATCAATAAAACCTCTATAATCGAAATTTAACAAAAAAAAAACTAACAATTCAATCACAAAATAGCAATGCAATAGGATTCAAAAAACTTACTTGATTTTGTGTTTGAAATTGGCTTGGAATGGCTAATGCTTTGTGAAATTCACACATATGGAAGCAAAAAACGCAACAATAGAGTTTTTTAAACTCCTATGTCTAGTCTGTTCTTACAACAGATCATCGGCAGTTAACTGCCGAAGTTTTCGTCGGCAGTTAACTGTCGCCGGTTTCATAATTCGATCGTTAACTACTGCCAGAGCTTTTCGTCTTTTACATGTATTTTTCAACCTTATCAAATGTGTATACAACAATTTTCATACATTTGTTTGGATAGATCCCACTGCGTTCACCATTCACCAACAAAGATGATGATACCAAATTAAGTGGACATAAGTCGTAACTAACCCATTTGTAAGGAAGGTCCAATTGGACCAAGACACAAGATTTCTGCTACTTCCCCAGCACAAAACTCTCGCGCCCTGCAGCCATACCGAAAATGTCTCTGCGCTAGTTAACTAACGCATGTGTAAAACAAACATGTCTTAATTTTACACATGCGTGACTTAAGTTACGCCGCATGAGTTAACTCATGCATAGTTCAATGGCTAGAAGGATTCGTGGGTGGAGATGAGAGCCAGAACTGAAACCATTGCATGTTGTCTCAATGTCTCGTCCTTAGTCATACAACACACCGACTCCACCTATTTTCTATTGTATCACACATTAAATTCGACCGATCCTTCTACCTTTTCATATTATTTTATTTTCACCAACTTTTTAAGACTTCCCAAGGTGGCACCATCTTTAAAGATTCATCAATATAAATACACTGCTCCTACTTCCTAATGCCATCACAATCTCTTAAGAGTTGAGACACACACACACAATATTAAGAAAGCCAGAATGAAGCTGCCTCTCTTCACCATGTTGCTATTCTGTTCCCTTCTTCTATGCTAGAATATGGTATATAAGCTGATACAAGTAGCGTGAGTTATATAAGCTAAAATTGCAACTTTTAGAATTTGTAAACTAGCTGAGTTAACTCACGCCTCACGCATGTGTTAATACTTAGCGTGAGGCAGAGTTTTACACTTGCGTTACTTAAGTCACGTTCCGTTAGTTAACTAATGCATAATTTTACACTTGCGTTAGTTAACTAACGCAGGAGTATTTTTGGAAGTTCAGCTGGGTGGGAGCGAACTGTGTTGGGCGAAGAGCAGTAATCATAACATAAACATCAACATATACACAAGCCCCAGTGCATAAGCCTGCAGGGAATAAACCAAGGAAACTAGGAAGACACAACTCCCTAGTAACCAAATGGCCAACAAATAACAGCTTACACCAGAAAAAACCAGTAACAGTTGCGCAAGAAAGCAAAAAGAGCCAGCAACAAACTAAACCAACTGAAGGCTAAAACAAACTGCCATACAGTTAGGCTATTTGTACGCCACACCCCAAAATCGAGCAGCTGCACCTGAACAACTCCTACCTAGATAAACAGTCTCTAGGATTCCAACATCATTCGTAGAATATAAACGCACCAATTTTCAATCTATTGAGACACTAACACCATGATAAGCTCTTTACCGCGTCAAAAATCTCACCCACCTCCTTATTGACTCCTTTGAATATCCGATCATTCCTCTCTAGCCAAATGGTCCAAATGGTAGCATGTAAAATCAACAACAATCCTTTCCTCACTTTTTTAGCACAAACCTCGTTAAACCAACAATCAAGGTGAGTAGCCAAATTTGGAGGAGTAATAAGGTTGAAGTTCACCCAATTCAACACCATAATCCACACTTTAGCCTCAACCTCACAATGAAGGAAAAAATGGATTGCCGATTCCTCCATCCTACCACAAAGGACACAAAGATGCGCCTCCCCCTCCACTCAACTCCCTTCTCAAGACAAGACTAACCCGAGTCGGGATACAGTCTTGAAGGAGAGTCCAAGAGAAAGCTAAGACTTTCAACGGAGCTGGACTCTTCCAAATAAAGATTAACACCCTTTTTTCCTCTTCTCCGATAATCATATCGGTCAAATCCAACCTTTCAAGTAAAGAATAACAAGACTTTACCGAAAAGAAACCCCCCTCCTCAACATCCACACCCAAGAATCACATTCTCCAATCTCCTCAAAAACACCTATACACGTTAACAAATCATTCACGAGGCCTAATTCCCACACAAACAAATCACGCCTCCACAAGAATCTCCGCTCACCACCACCCTCCACCATTACACACAACTCACTAACAACCGCCTCTTTTTGAGTTGACAAAGAATAAAGACGTGAGAAAGCAACTCGGAGAGGGAGACCCCCTACCCACGGATCGGTCCAAAACTTCATAGATATGTCATTCCTCACCTTTCGAACCACTTCTCGATTAAACGAATTAACTCCCCGAAAAACCTCTAAGGCCATCAAATCTTTCCACCACAAAGAAGCATACGAGGGCCAAGATTCACTACTCCCATCCATCACCCCATACACCCTTTCACCATATTTCTCCTTAAGGACCCACTTCCAAACTTGATCATCTTCACCAAGAAGCCTCCATCTCCATTTAGCTAAAAGACTTAAGTTAACTAACTTAATATCTCTAACCCCTAATCCACCTTCTTTCCAAGGAGAACACACCCTACTCCACTTCACCCACCAAATCTTCCTACCTCCCACCTTTCCTCCCCAAAGGAAATTTCTTTGAATCCCAATGATCTTTCTCACTACCTTTGTCGGCATTTTTAAGAAGGATAAATAAAAGATCGGAATCGCATTCAACACCGAATTTAGAAGAACAATACGTCCTCCCAAACTCACATATTTATTGCCCCAAGAACAAAGCCTCTTTCTTAATTGACAAAGTAGAGGTTCCCAAGTGGAGAGTTTCCTCGGAATCTCCCTTTTATTACAATTTAAGAAATCGGAAGCCATATTCAAAAACTCCATCTCCACATTCACACCCATTAGGAAACTTTTATGAAAATTTACCTTTAACCCGGAAACCATCTCAAAACCCCGGAGTAATGCCTTCAAGGTCCAAAGGTTGTTCACCGACGCCTCTCCAAGACAAATTGTATCATCCGCATATTGTAAGTCAGAGATAACCGTACCCCCCCGTCTTCACTCCAAGGCCCTAAACAAACCTCTATCAACCGCATTTTGCATGAGCCCACTAAAACCTTTCGCCACTAGAAGAAAAAGGAAAGGTGCTAACGGATCTCCTTGCTTTAAACCCCTTTGAATATCAATTTCCTCCGTTGGGCTCCCATTTACTAGGATAGACATACTACCCCCAAAAACACAAGCTTTCATCCAAGTCACCCATTTGCTACAAAAACCCACTCTAACACTCTAATGAGCATATATTCTAAAAAACTCCAATCCACTTAATCATAAGCTTTTTCAAAATTCACCGTCAAAATTAATAATTCCCGTTTCCTTGTGTTTATTTAACAGTTTGTATTATCCAATTTGTTTGACCAACACTTTTGTATTGACCAACTAGCTTAGATTTTATGTCCCTGTAATTTTTCTACTTATTTGTTTTTTTTATTAATCGAATTTTTCGTATGCTTCAAAAAAGGTAACAAGAAAAAGTCTTCCAACAAATTATAATGTAAAGATGATATAATATTATTATACGATAAATTTTGGACAATTCTTATGAGGTAAAGCCTATGCTAACTTTAAATAATTATTGATAATTTATCCAACGACCAATAAAAATTAGCTTCATAAGTAAATTTGCAAGTAGTATCTGGTGTTGTCTCCGGTGCAAGACCTGTATAGGTCAAGCACCCGTGGGAGACCTCCAATATTATTTTTTTGGTACAAACTCAATAGGGACCATCAGATTTAATAAATGGTTGATATTTAAAAAATTGGTGACCTATTAAAATGTTATTATTTAAACATTAATTTGATTTTTTTAAAAAGCAATGGAATTTGGAATTACTTTTGCTTTTTAATACTGATTTAATATAATTTTCATTTAAACTAGCGTTCAAATGAACACTTTTTTCGTTTGTCTATTTTTTTACGACACTAATGTGTGTCAATTATATACAATTTTTTTTATGAAATTTTAATTTAGATTAAAACTATATGTACTAGCGAAAAGACGGGCACGTCTTTTTATTGCATTAATGTCTGAAAATTAAGAACGGTGTTTTTCTGGATTATACTTTTTGTTATATCGTTGGTATCATTGAAATAGATAATCATGGTTAGTTTGGTTTGTTATAACTTAAAAGCAACAAACATTTATATTTTGAGTTTTAATCAAAATCAAAATTTCATAAAAAAACCGTTCATAATTTTCAAACATCAGCGCAATAAAAAGAGCGGAAAGATAAACACGTGAGTGCCCGTCTTTTCGCTAGTAGTATAGTTAAATATTTGTGACTTTTAAATAGTAGCAAACTATGTTTATCTCCTTAATATAAGGGTATAGCTTGAATGACGAAAAATTATGCACAACAAAATCATGTATTCTCATTATATTTACTAGTGTAAAAACGGACACTCACGTTCCCGTCTTTCCGCTCTTTTTATTATGTTAACGTTTAAAAATTATGAACGGTGTTTTTTTTATGAAATTTTAACTTTGATTAAAACAAAAAATATAAATGTTTGTTGCTTTTAAGTTATAAAAAACCAAACTAACCATGATTGTCTATTTGAATGACACCAACAATATAACAAAAAGTATAATCCAAAATCTTTTTTTTTTACAATCTTTATTATAGAAAAAGTTGTTTGATGGTATAATTGAGATAATGTAAAAGTAAGTATAAATATACTTATCTAATTTATTAAAAGTAAAAATATAAATGTAATTTAATAGAAAAGACGTTTAATGAAAATGAAATTTAATTTAAGAGAGGTTTAATAAGAAAATATCAAACTTCATTAGCAATTGTAACAAAAAAAAATCCATTCTAATGTTTATAAACGGTTCCTGGAATTTTCAAATTTTTTTAAACAGTTCTCAAAACGCTATTTAATAAAGATAATTCCAAATTTGTCAAAAAAAAAAGATAATTCCAAATTTCATTGCTTTAAAAAAAAAATCAATATTAATGTTTAACCTCTTAAAAAGAATATTAATGTTTAAATATTAATATTTTAGTGGGTCACCATTCCTTTAAATCTCAACCATTCATTAACTTTTCATTTAAATCTAATGGCCCTTATTGATTTTGAAGAAGAAAAAAAACATATTAGAGGTCTCCCACGGGTGCTTGACCTATACAGGTCTTGCACCGGAGACAACACCGTAGTATCTATACAAACTAACTTTTATTTCCCTTGCAAAATTGCTTATGTAACTAATTTTAATTAGATGATAGGTAAACTATTCACAATTCTTTAAAGCTAACCTAAAAAAAACTCTTATAAACAATGGTATCAATACAAACCAATATTTTATCTCAGATTGAATTGAGAGACATCAAAAGCTATATGTAGTATTTCTAAAATTTGATTCTTATAAATATTGATATTGTTTACAAATTCTCGTGAACAAACATGTGTCTTGTGTGCGACATGATTAATACCAACACTAGTTAAACCAAACATCATATATAATAACTATGAGAATTTGATTTAGTAGTAAAAAAGACATATCTTTAACTATACATTTGATTATTGAAAGAAAAAAAACTATACACTTGATTAGACAAGAATAGATCCTCAACTAAAGGAGTGGACCACAAAGTTTATGCCACCCCATGTACCATTAAATCCTCAATTGAAAGCAACTAAAGCAATTAATCCACGTCAAGATTGATTTATTATAATAGAAAGTGGTGACATCCAGATGATAGCATCTTGTGTTAATAAATGATACAGTACATTGAGGGCCAATTAGATCCAATGAAAGTGATTGATATATGTTCTTTGTCTTTTTATACTAATTCGATTCGATGAGTGGGAGGATAATCAATCCATTGTAATTAAATACTAAATAATGATTTTTCTACCCCTTTTTTTAATTTTTTTTATAACACAGTGGATTTTACTATTTAGCTCTCTAATAGTGTGAATTTAGCTATGCTAAATAAGTTTATTTGCAAAATAAGAAAGGCAAAAAAGTATCACTTGGTAGATATATTTCTTTGGTCAAACTTGATAGATAAATGTATACTTCTTATTTTGACATTTTTCAATTCCTATAGTACCTACACAAGGAGCTTTCTCAACAACAAAACTTTATTAAGATACAACTCCCAAACATATTTTCAATTTTTTCTAGGCCCCCTCATAAAATTCCAGCTAGCTTCATCACTGCACTATTTGTGTGTGTTATGAATGAAATATGAGATTAATTTCTATGCACTGACGATATGAATATTTGTTACATTTGCATTCAATCAAATTACACTAAATGTCATTTATATAGATTAATTCTTAAAATATCTCTAGAAATATTTTTATCGTATAATTTGATTGGATGCATGTGTAAAAAGAAATTACATTGTCGATCTATACAAATTAAATTCAAGTAATATTGTTTTTTGATGGTGTTTAAAGTTCGAACTTCAGACTTTACATATATTATATATGAATGAACCATCAAATTCGCCCCTGAATTTTCACGCGTCGGCCAACTTCGTCCCTCAATTATGCGAAATATCAACTTAGTCCTTGAATTTGTCAGACGTCCATCAAAAAGGTCCCTCCGTCCAAGTGCTCCGTTAGCCATGCTGAGCTATCGCCCTGCATGCTGTGTTGTCTTGTACGCGTGGCAAGAAGGAAACCACGTGTTCAGGGACTAATTTGATTGAATTGGAAAAAGTTGAGTTTTCACTTTTCAGTTTATTTTTCTGCTTTTCCCATTTTGCCCCTGCATTAGCCATACTTCC
>Ga0315914_1001940_pt1 | contig 31555 bp, 18 predicted proteins | sample MpolenodulesMG_FD_203920 | JGI IMG/M metagenome (GOLD analysis project Ga0315914, IMG submission 203920) | Medicago polymorpha root nodule microbial communities from Los Angeles, California, United States - elongated nodules | ecosystem: Host-associated > Plants > Roots > Nodule | place: USA...
ATTTGCCTTCCATATTTGTTGACGTTCATTGTACACTTGCTTGATATTTTTCATGCAATGTGGTCTTTTGTTCTTCAAATTTATCAAAATATTTCTTGGAAGCATCTTGCTCTTGGTCAAGTCACGTACAATCTTCTTGTTGTCCTCCTTTAATCTACCGACAAGAATGTGTCCTTCTAAAGCCGGCTCCATCGCATGGTTGTGAACTCCATTAAGAATGTTCAATCCCCATTCCTTTGTTTGCCTACTAAGATATCCACTAACCATGAACAAGCACCCACATTTTTTTTAGCCCGTTGACACATGCTTCGGTTTTTTTTCGGCACTTTGTGAGCTCCACTCCTTTCACACACTAGTCGCAACATTGGATTGATCAAGCTTGATCTTTGTGTAACAATTGTAAATCTCGCCTTATTTGCTTGACGACGTGCCCACTCAAGAAATTCTTCTCTATCTTTCCATTTAACGTCGTCTGAAAAAACCTAGCTGTGTCAACTTCATGGGCTTTAAGTGGGAGGACACCTGAGTCAACATATTTAGAAGCTTCAACATGGACGGAAGCTCCATCAATGTTTGGTTTGGCTTCAACCTTAGGCGGTTTAACATCTCCGGATTTTTCGACAATATTTTGTTTTGTCTCTCCCGGATCATCTTCCGCGTTGTCAACCATTACTAAATTTAAACAAGACAAAACTATGAATTAACAACTAACTAATGCATAAACATCAATGCCATAATGAATGAAAACAAAAAAAAAACAAAGAAAAAAAAAATTGTGGAAAAATGGCAGTAGCTCCATTTTTCTACGTTTTTCCAAATATTTCCCAAGTAATCCTTGGCACTTGACTGCCGAAATTTACTTCGGTAATTTACTACCGAAATTTTCTTCGGTAGTAAAATGCCGATGAATCCCATAACAGGTTTACGTAAATTGACGTAAAAATCTATAACAACAGCTAAAAATGAACGAATTAAAATGCTCAATACCTGTTTTTTTACGTCAAAAGTGTGTTGCTACCTCCTATGCTTGATGCTTCAATGATTTTGGAGCAAGATTTGATGAAAAAAATATTGGATTTGGGGATTAGATGAAAGTGGTATGGAAGTTGATGATGAAATAGTGTGTAGGGGAGCAGGTGGCTGTTTCATCTGATGAAACATTTTCTCGACAGTTAACTGCCGAGGAAAACCTCGGCAGTTAACTGCAGCCGGTTTTTGAATTCCTCGGCTGTTGTCGAGGGGCATTTTTATATTTTATACGTGTTTATCTGCCTAACAAGATGTGTGAACAATAGTTTTCATAGGTCTGCTACCATAGGAGACATGCTCTTTTTTTTTTTTTTTACAAAAATGAACGTGGGTCATTGGATAAAGGTTAATCAGCCCTCAAATCAAAATGCTTACTATACACCTTCAACATTCAATTGCTTTCTTTCATTTTAAATTAGTAGTGTATTTTTTGTGTTGTTCGGGTTAGACATATAATTAAGGACGACAAGAATTTTGTATGCAGCGTATCCAATATAAAATTTACCACAAACAAGTACAAGACATATATCTTAATGGGATACACACGAACAAAAAAAAAATTTACGTACTCGGAAATTAATAGATACACATGCAGATGAAATTAACATGATTTAATAAAAAAATATTGACAAACTGGATTTAATAAAATTATTAACACAAATAGAATAAAATAAACATTGTTTTAAGTTTCCGAACTCGCAAAAATTTATATATGTTATTAGATTAGTAAAATTATATGATTATCGTATTCCTTAAATAAAAAACTTCTCGTCAATAAACATTTCTTTAAGTTCCCAAACTCGCAAAAATTTATATCTGTTATTAAGTTAGTAAAATTATATGATTGTTGTATTACTTAAATAAAAAACTTCTCGTCACAAAATAAAAATCTTCTTGTTATTAACAAAAGATGATTATTTCAAAAAAAAAAAAAGATGATGGTAATTTTGTAACAAAACTCATTTTCCTATCTATCATAAACATCTCAACAATCCATATCTACTTTAATTTTATCGTTCAAATATTTTATATGTTTGTTTTTATTTCATGACGAGAGTATTTTTATTTCATATAAAATATAAAAATGTTTATTTTATGTTATATGTGTTAAGTGTTTTATCAAATCCTGTTAATTTCATCTGCATGTGCATCTATTAATGTACGGATAATTAAAATATTTATTTTTATTCGTATATCAATTAAGATATTCGTCATGTACCGTTCCTGGTAAATTTTATATTCAGATATCTTGCGTTCATAATTTTGGTCGTCCATAATTATGTCTAACCGAACAATGCAGAATAAATACACTACTAATTTAGAATAAAAACAAAAAAGTAATTGGGTGTTAAAGGCGTATAGTAAACATTTTTGATCAAAGGGTTGGTGAACCTTTATCCAATGGTTTATATTCATTTTTGCATAAAAAAATAAAAAAAAATAGTGTGTCTCCTACGGTAGGAGACCTTTATTCAGGTCTCCCACCGTAGACAGAGCACGTAGCACCTTTATGTTCACATGTATATAACACGTGTTGTTTTACAATTCACACGTGCTCTCTCTCTCTTGTTAGATTGGACATAAATTCATTTTTCTTCCTATATTATTAAAAAAAAACTTCTTCGATAAGTACGCAAAAACTCTTTTCTCACACAATATACAAGGAAGAAAAGAGGACCGCGTGACATGCGTGTGTTGAAAAGCCTCTTTCATATATATAATTTTTTACCGTAATCTAGTGGTTAGAATTCATCTTATAAGGTGAATAAATGGGATGTCCGAGGTTCAAACCTTAGACCCTACATATAATAATGCGTTGTCGTATCAACTGAGTTAAAAACTTGGTTCTGACATGCCATTAATATTAGAATAATAGTAGCAACACACATTTTAATAACACTTTTTAACCCATTATTTTTGATTGGTTAAATCTCACATGGGTTCCACCAAATCAGGTAAGACCCATGTAAATTTGGTGGGATTCATGTTATTTAAACCAATCAAAGAAAGTGTATTGAAAAATGTGTGTTGCTAACATTTCTCTTAGTATTTTAAGCATTTCAACCAATAAACTGCAATAGTAATCCAACCCAACATATTCGTTTTTTTAACAAGGCAAAATGAGATATATATTAACACCAAAAAATAATTCCTCTTGTACAAGGTGTACCAAAGAGACCATTAAAAGTTTACAACAATACAAGCAATAACAAATTGCAAAATCTACCAATGCCCAAACTAGCAAAAGGGCTTTGTCACCACATATGATTGCCAAAAAGAACGTTAGCATACTTAACCTCAGCCACCAAAAAGAGAGCAATTTAACTTTATCTAAGAGTTGCATAATAGGCTTTTCTTTGAATTTAAATAGCATGTTATTTCTTTCTGTCCATAAAACTCACACCGAAGCGAGCCAAATGAACTATAAGAAATTACGACGGGCATGATAACCTCTTGTGGAATGTGAAAACTGAATAAAATGATCCATAATATGTCGTGGGTCAACTGAATAAATGCCAGTCCAAGACTAAACTAGCTGGAGAGAGAACTAAATAATGCACAATGAAGGAATAAATGTTGAGCTGATTCAACTTTACCGCACCCACTCACGCAATAATGAGCTTCTTGAGAAATAATCTCGCGTCTGACCAAATTATCCTTCGTCGGCAACCTGTTACGCAAAAGACGCCACACACAGATAAACACCTTCAAAGGAACTTGTTTATGCCAAACGTTATCCAAAACCACATCCAAAGTGTGACCCTCCTAATTTTTGTGCATCAGATAGACACCACAAATAGTGTAGCCATCTCCTAGATTAGGAAGCCACCTCCATTCATCTGAAATATATACATGTAAAGAGACATCAAGTATATAGCCCTACGCTCCTCTACCAACTCTTCCTCCCATGCCAACAACCGATGCTGCCATTTTCAAGCTTCTCCCCCTTCACCCCAGCCTAAGGAGAACATCTCAGCTACCGACTTTCCTTTAAAATCAGATAAAAGATAAAGCCGAATAAATCTCTCACATAAAGGAACCGCCCCTATCCACTTAATAGTCCAAAAAAGAGTATCAACATCATCACCCACCTTCCTCCTTACATTCTCCTCAAACCAACTATCCCCCTCTACTCCCCACCCATTACGGATTCACCCCCACCTCCCTCCATCAAGAAGAGCAATCTTTACCACCTTGATTCAAGTGCCCTCCCGCCACTCCATATCGGGCTGCCAACACCTTAAACCACAACCCTTCTCTATCAACTAACATCCTCTAACACCATTTGCCTAACAGAGCAATATTAAAATCGGTCATATGCCTAACCCCAAACCACCAAACTCCTTATTCTTACAAATAGACTCTCAATCAACCCAAACAATTTTTGAATGTTCTTCACACCCACCCCATAAAAATTTATTAAAAATAGATTCAATAGAGGTGATGATACCTAAGGGAGCTTTGACGAAGGAAAAAGCATAAACAAGAAGATAAGATAGGACACACTTTAAGAGAATTAAGAGACCACCATACGATAAATTATGACTCTTCCAACCAAACAATCTAGATTTATTACGAGCCAAAACCGGATCCCAAAAAGTCAACCGTACAACTTTAATTAAGAATCGGAAGACCCAAGTACAAAAAGGAAACCTTCCCAATTTTGTAATTAAGAATCGCTGCCACCTCAGACAACTACGAGTCATTAATATTAATTTCCACCAACATACTCTTACAGAAATTAACCTTCAAACCCGACATAACTTCAAAAAGAACAAGAAGAACCTCATCTATAACACCCCAAATTTCTATTAATTATTTAAAAGAGGTTAATTTATGATGATGATGATGATGGAGAATCTTTCATCCCAATTTTGAAATTTGGATCGGAAACTCCATTGAAGCTCCACAAATCGACTATTAGAGGCATGTCTTCCAAATTGCTTTCGACAACAGGTTTTCCTTCACCCAACAATTTTGGCTTGTTGATAAGCTCTTTTGTCGTTCCATGTGGTGAATCCACATTTCCACCATTAACTACACTCGTCGGAGGTACATCAACCGCTTCGGTAGAGAGAAGAAACACATCCCTAGCTTGAAGAGCAACGTCCAACGATTCTATGGAACTATCATCGAGTTCCATCAAAGAGAGTGATTCTTGATCAGGTTCTTCGTCTTCATCAAATGGCAATATAGCACAATATTCTGGCTTAAAACACCACAAAAACGAAGTTGTGAACGTATCCTAACTCACCTCCGAATGACGAGGAAACCACCAACGCCACCATTTGAGAGCACATCCTCTCATTGCCGTTGCAGCAAGAGATATCTTCTCCTTCTCATGTATGGTGCGCACTCTGAAGTATTTTTCAGTACAAAGCACCAAAAAATAAGCATCATATTGTTCGTCAAATGTTAATATTGCCATTGTTGCAGAGGATATGAGATTGTCAATTAAAGCGCCAATGTAATGGTTCTAAAAATTGAGAGTGAAATAAAATGGATAATTGCAATTGATTATTAACTCATGATAAAATTGATAGATGAGAACCAACTAGAGTTGATGTCCTTAGTATAAAAAGAGAAAGATAAAGATAAAGGAAGAAGATTAAGTCATTACTCGAGAATACCAAAGGAAGAGAGGAGAAACATCATCAATATTCTGCATGCCCTTCTTGTTAACCATTGCCCCATTTTATAGAATGTTAAGAGAATATTATCCCTTAATTGTTGGATCAAGTGACACATATCCCTTTTCTCTAACCAATTGTTGATTTCACTTTGATGACTTGACTTTGCTTATATTTAAAGGATCTTGTTAACGAGTATCTCCGGGGCACTCTTTAAGTATTCCAAAAGGAGAAATTATTCTATAAAAAAAGTCAAATGTTTCAATTTCCAACGCATTGATTGCAAAAAAATTTAAAAAAAGTTACAATTTAAAGGTCTTAAAGAGTGCCTCAAAGGCATTCTTTTAACATTTTCCATATTTAAATCATAACATATACTACCACTTTTATTTCTTTATGCATATTTTTCTAAGGAATTTTGAGTTTCTTACAATGGAGATTTCAAATGTGGGTGTTATTTTTGATATGTTTATTGGATGTGTCTCGTTCAAACGTAATGACAAATTGTGGAAGGATATTACTACCACTAATCTCCAAGTAATATCTTGTATTTATCTTATTTGGGTGATTAGAAAAAGGAAAATACAATGGGTGACTATGTGCCATAGAATTATGTTAATGTTAATTACTACCCGTTCTACCCATTGGTTTCCCTTCCTCGTGGTTAGCCGACGGATCTCATTAGAGACTCATAGGTGGCATAATATCCTTCATATCTTTTTTATCTTCTTCTAGTAGTCTAGTGGTTAAAGTTCACACAATTAAATATGGAGAAGTGGGGTGTCTGGGGTTCGAACTCCGGCCTCTGCATAAATTATGTAATGTCCCTGCCAACTGAGTTAAGCTCACAGGGACTCCTTCAATTTTCTTTAATTCTCTATTTTTATATAGAAATTACTCAAACAATCTTGATACAATTTAATTTTATACACATAGTCTCTCACGTAACCCCTCCATTGACACATACAAGCATTGTCGACTAACTCTACAAACCAACACATGTCTTTTCAACGTGTTTTGTTCTTACTCGCACACTTTTTCAGACACTTCTCATAAGGTCATCCATTCCAAAATTATTTCAAGTCTAGCACGCTTCACTGTGGAGTTCCTTATGGAATGACAACTAAAAAAAGATGGATCTTGTTGATATAGATAGAACTAAACAATTCTTATAAGTCTTCTTTAATCATGCAATCTCATACATGCATGGCCACAAGATCCCTCCTATTCTGATGTGGATTCGGTTCATCTAGAAGCTAACATAAACCGTTCATAGTCATGCCTTGTGCACTAGCGACAAGTTTGCGTCCTCGTAAACCTTGGACGTTACATGTCCACCGGCTTTCACTTGGTTCATCCCCGAACCACATCGTAGAGGGAGAGGTATACTCTAATACCACTTATAACATCGCACTACGACATTAAGCAGTGACGACTGACCCTACAAAACAACACAAGTCTTTTCAATATGTTTTGTTCTCGCACGCTTTTTGGATAACTTCTCAAAAGGTCACCTATCTCAAAATTGCTCCAAGTCAAGCACGCTTAATTGTGGAGTTGTTTATGAAATGGCTACCTGAAAGAAGTTGCATCTTATTAGTATAGGTTGTACCAAACAATTCTTATAAGTCTTCATTTAACCATGCAGTCCCCTACATGCATGATCTCATGATCTATCTCATTCTGCTGTGGTTTGGTTCGCCTAGAAGGTGCCAAAAGCCGCTCATTGTCATACTTTGGACACCGACGACCGCTCTTGCCATCGTCAGTCTCGGGCGTTACAAGTCAAGGTTCGAACCTGGGCACTTCACTTATTCACTTAAGAGATGAATTTTTAGTCATTAGACTACTTGATAAAAAAATAAAAAATACAAATATAAGTGTATAAATATATATAAATCTTTAAAATTAAATTAGATGGAAGAAATTCTCCTCATTCCCTTTGCATCAAATGGACCAATAGAGATTCTTCAAGCACTTTTACCCTTCAATCCATTCCATAGGATTCGCCGTTGAAAGCTGCAAAAGATATCCATCCTCGTTTCCTGTCCAAACCATATTCAACATTTTTTAATAACGTTGTGAAGTTTTATTAATTATGCCGCGTGAAACAAAGACTAACTACAAAGTTTGGGGAAAATCATAGTGGAATGACATGTGCTGTGAGTTGTCACAGTGCGGTCATCTCAAAATACAAGATAATCATCATCGAGTTCTTATTATAAGAAGAAAAACAAAAAAAACATCAAAACCAATGCATTAATTAATCTAACTTTTAAATATTTTTACAAATATATCCTCATTAAAAATTGTGAAGTATTAAATACACTTTTTAATATTAAAAAGACTAACATTAATTAAAGGGTAGAAAAGTTTTTGAGTAAATTACACTCTCTTCCCCTTAAAGATGTTTGAATTACACTCCCCTCCCTTCTTATGTTAAAATATACACTTCACTTCCTTGAAAAATAAAAGTTATACTCCCCTCCTCTATAATATGTTTGAATTAAAGGCTCTCCTTTAATAATTAAATATGCAATACACTTTAATCTATTTTAACATAATAATTTTTTTAATGATATATACTAATTTTGAACCACAATTTAAGAAAAATAATTTCATTTCTTTATAGTATAAATGCCAATGATAATTAAAGTTAAATATTTTGCTATTAATTTTATAATTTAGAGTATAAAATTAACTTTTAAATAACCACATTTTATTGTCTTTAGTAATTTTTCACATATTTAAATTTTATTTTGAGTTGTTTCATATTTTATAATAGAGTTTAAAATTATATGTTAATCAAATTATGAAAAAAAAAACCAAAAAATATGTATTCAAATTTTGGTTATATTAAAATAGATCCGCAATACTATTTATTTTCGAAGTGTGTTACATTATTATTTTTTTGCTAGATTATTAGAAATAAAAAAAAATCATTGAGGGGGTAAAATGTAGATTTTAACATAAGAGGGGAGAGAAATGTAATTCATGCTTCTCTTAAGGGAGGGAATTGAAATATTTTCTAATATGTTTTAAATAAGAGGGGAGGGGAGTGTATATTTTAACATAAGAGGGAAGGGGAGTGTAATTCAAGCATCTTTGAGGGGAGAGGAGTGTAATTTACTCAAAGTTTTTTAAACAACAACTATACCTTAAAAGTTGTGACATTTTTTTTTTATAAATATGACTAATTTTTTTTTAATATTTTCTTATATATAAGATTGGAGGGAGTACTACCTAATGGGGACAAAATGCCACAATTTTCACAATACATATTACACCTAGATAATTACATTTAAAATTGTGATTAATACAATTAAGTACATAATAAATCTAGATCACCTTAAAATTGTGAGTTTTTTTTTTTGTGGTGGCCGGGGCTTGAACCCCGACCTTACATATATTATGCATTGTTTATACCAACTGAGCTAAGCTCATGAAGACACATTAAAATTGTGATTAATCATTTAGTTAAATTAACTTTAATTTTGATCGTAAATTTATTTAATAATTATCTACAACCGTAGGAGAGAAGAGATGTCAAAATATATGTAGAAATGAGTGTACGATGGTCTTAGCCCAATAGTGAATTTCATGACGTGGGCTGGTTCTTTTTTTGGTAAATGATAAGTTATGCTAAAAATTAATTAAACTTGCTCAAAAAAATAAATAAATAAATTAAACTGTAAAACCAAGTTAACTTCAAATACATTTGTGAACCATTTCTAGAATGTTTTCTTTATTTAACCGAACATTTTCTAGAATCTTTATACAGAAGGGACTCCTTTTTTTCTTTGTTGAAATACGAATGTACTCCTAAATAGCATAGAAATGGCAAAACAATGGATTTTTCTTATCACGTTTTATCTGCCAAAAGCACCTGGACCAGTTGACTTGAACTATTACTCACCTTAATGTCCCATATACGACTTGTAATTTATCAAGGGCTAAATGTTCACACTCTACAATTATACAATTCAACTATCCCTGCCAAAAAATACTAACTTCAAATCAAAATATACGATACTAAACTCCAACCGTTTAGGTAGTTCAACACTTTAATCCACCCGATTCATCTTAAAGGAATTGAAAGGAAGCTTGAGTTGAGAGTCGAAGATTTTGTAGGTGTCCAATTTTAAGAGGTCTTGAAAATTGGATTGGATCGTGTGTGACTGTTTAGCATAAAAGATTAGGGAATCGAAGGAATCTTTATAATTATACATTTGTAAGCATTCTTCTCATCATAGTGAAAGACCGTGATATACGTGTTTTCTATCACGAAAATAGGATGTACCTCTAGCGATGATGAAAAGGATGAACTTTTATAAATCTCGTTGTTCTTCTCTTCCCTATCTTTCTAGATTTCCACATTATAATTGTATATGAATTCATTGTGTGAAGTTATCTTAATTTGATTGTAAGTTTACTATTTTATATTACCTAATCTCAATTACATCATTTGAGATTCTTTCAATTAAATTCTCTCATAATCGAAGTTGAAAGTAAGTTTCAAACAATTGATTCATATATTTTGGGTTCATTAGTTGTTAGTGTGATTTTTTGTTAATAGGTTTTGTTTGGAATAGTTTAGTTTCACAATTTGAATATGTGTATTGATTGTTGAATTGTATTATAAGATTCAACATTGAACCTATCAATTCATATTTGAATCTTTGATTATCTTCAATAGTGTCACGCTTTAGTAAAACATTTTGAAATCGAAAAACACTTTTCTCCCCCCTCTAGCACGCTTCTCGTAACGTCATATAGACTAACAATAGTACTAAACAATTCTTATAAGTGTTCTTTTAATCATGCACTCTCATATCTAAATGGTTTCAGAATCCCTCTCATTCTGATATAGATTTGGTACGCCTAAAAGCTGCCAGAAGCTGCTCATTGTTAAGTTAAAAATTATTTAAACCGTTATGCCAAGTTAACTTCAAATACAATGAGTTTGGTAACCCAAACTTGTGATCTAAGTTGGGGACATTAAGATGTTGGAAAATACTATGTCAAAAAACTTCAAATACATTTGTGAACCATTTTCTAGAATGTTTTCTTTTTTTAACAGAACATTTTCTAGAATCTTTATACAGAAAGTACTCCTTTTTTTCTTTGACGGAATATTGAAGGTACTCCTAAATATCATAGAAATAGGAAAACAATGAATCTTTCTCTCCGGTTTTATCTGCCAAAAGCACCTGCACCAGTTGACTTGTACTATTCTTCACCTTAATGTCCAATATACGACTTGTAATTTGTCAAAGGCTATACATTTTCACACTCTACAATTATACAATTCAACTCCCTACCGAAAATACTAACTTCAAATCAAAATATATAATACTAAAGTCCAACCGTTTTGGTGGTTCAACACTTTAATCTACCCAATTCATCTTAACCCATCCACCCCCCACTATTAATTTTTCAAACTTTAACTAACTATAACTAATTATGATACAAAACAAAGGAATCTAACTCTTAATTGCCATCTCATCTACCTCATCCATACTCTAACCCCTCTTTTCTTCTTTATTTGCACACCCAATAATTTAAGAGAAATGATATTTGTACAACAATTTCGGTATAAAGTGTTTTCGTTCATACTTATATTGTATCCTTATTGTCTCTTTTGTTTTTATCAACAAGAAAACAGAATAATAAAGTTGTTGCAAAAGTTGTCATAATTGTACAAATATCATTAAACCTAGAATTCGTGTTTGATTGCATTTGACATACTCTTAAAAAAAACCATTCCCACGTGTTAACTACCAAGCCATTGCCGACGAATAATTTGAACCACCCAAATTTGGACACATCATTGACTATAAGACTCTTGTTGAAATCATTGACAACTATAAAGAGAGAGAAGAATAGATAGAGAGTGAACGCCAACCAAATTAAGTAGCCAACCCAATAAAAAGGACACTTTTCATAAAACCATCCTTCAAAGCCTCATCAAACTCAATTTTGTCTCCATCATTCAATTGCTCATCAAATACACGTATAAAAATATCACCTAACTAACACCAAAAAATATTACATGTATAAAAAGCCTACAATAACCAACTCAAACTCAACATTCATCAACATAAAGTTTGTTCCACATTTCAAACATGAAATGGAACAGAGGCCACGCTATAGGCCATGGCTCAACATCCACCGTCAACCTAGCCACCGTTAACGGCGAAATCTTTGCCGTGAAGTCATCCGAGCTATCGAGATCAGAACCGCTAAAGAGAGAGGAGAAAATTCTATCTTCTCTATGTTATCCTAATCCTTATGTGGTTACTTATAAAGGGTGTGACATTACCATGGAGAATAACAAGTTCATGTACAATCTCTTCATGGAGTACATGCCATTTGGCACACTTAGCCAGCACGGTGGCATGCTCGACGAGCAAGCCATCGTGTGCTATACAAGGCAAGTTGTGAAGGGGTTAGAGCATTTGCATTCAAAAGGGTTGGTGCATTGTGACATCAAGGGTGCCAATATCATGATTGGTGAAGATGGAGCCAAAATTGGAGACTTTGGATGTGCTAAAAGTGTAAATGAAGCCGCGGCACCAATCCGCGGAACCCCGGTGTTTATGGCGCCAGAAGTGGCACGTGGAAAAGAACAAGATTTTTCTAGTGATATTTGGTCACTTGGTTGCACTATAATTGAAATGGCAACTGGTTCTTCACCATGGCCTAATGTAGATGACCCTATTTCAACACTTTATCATATAGCATATTCCAATGATGTTCCTCAGATTCCATGTTTTCTATCAAATCAAGCAAAGGACTTTTTGGGGAAATGTTTAAGGAGGAATCCAAAAGAGAGATTTTCAGCTACTCAACTTTTGAAGCATCCATTTCTTGGGGAGTCATTATGTTCTAATGATAAGCAAGTTTTGGAATCTAATTCAATATCACCAACTAGTATTCTTGATCAAGGCTTTTGGAGTTCTATGGAAGAATCAGAAGGCCTTAGCTTTTGTAGTTTGATTCACACAAGTTTTGAGAATTCTATTGTTGATGATAGGATCAGAAGGTTAGCAGGGGAACCCTGTTTGGCAAGGTGGCATGATGATGATAATTGGATCACAATTAGAGGGAATGAAGTTGATGGTTTTTGCAATTGTGGGTCAGAGATAGGTTCAACTAGTGATGAGTTGGTAAAAAGTAGTGTGAAAGATAGGATCAGTGGGCATTTTTGTAATGATCACATTCATATTTGTAGGGTTTCTAGTTTTGTAGGTAGTAATGTTAATTTTCAGCCAAACATTGTTAAGATGCTACTTCCATCAACATTAGATGTTTTATAATTCAATATTAAATAAATATTCAAAATTCTAATTTTCAGCTCTTTTATTTTATTATGTGGTACAACTATTTTACGATTGTTCAAATTCGTGTTCATATATCATTCATTACTCATTTGTGATCACCTTAGGCAATGATTCTCATATGAAAAATTTGATGCAAATTGATAAATTTTAATCAACAAAAGATATTTGGTGTCTAAGATACACAAACTAATTAGTTGTTAGGTAATTTATGATATTCTACATATAGAGATCATGAAGGATTAATTTTTCTAACAACTTAGAACCAGCCATTAAGTACATCTTAGTATCATTAACTAAATCTTAGTGGTTGTTAATAAGTAGTTAAATAGATAATCCTTCCTAACAAAGTGGATATCCCTCAATTATTCACCCACCAATAAAAAACACAAGCAGCCTTTCAATCCATCTATAGGGGTAGTCATTATTATTCAAGAATCAACAAAAAATTCTTTAGTCAAAAAGTAAATTCAAATAAGATAAAAACAAAGGAAACATAACAAAGTGGGCATGGTTGGTCCCAATTGGTTGCATCAACACTAAACCCTCAACCCCTCACCTATTATATAGACTAGTTGATTCCAATGGACTTGAACCAAAGGGAACCAAAGTGGCCATCCTTCATAGCAATGTCTCTCACTATCTTCTATTAGTGATTTTGATTTGTCTTCTATTGGTAGGTTTATGTGAATAAATTTCACAAACCCACATGTCGGTTAGAACGTAAATCATCAAACTCATTAAATTGTACCTAAGATTAATTAAAGGGCCCCGGTTAAAGCATATAACGAATATGCAGCAGATATTACGTTTGGTGGGTTTTCTGCCAATCTATTACATAATTATTAGAATACAGCGCACACAACAGGACAAGTTGAAAGGCATTGGAATCGAAGTATTTGGTCAACCCCCACTATGAATAGAATATTTGGAGGCTAAAACTAAGTCAACCAAAATATAAATCAAACTTAATCTTCTAGACCACGAGCATAGTAGTTTCTCTGAAATCTCACCGAGAAACTTTAAAGTCTCTTTAATATTCAAGAAGTAGACAACCTTTAGTCAAACACCAATGGGTTAGAGGGGAGTACAATGGACCGTCCCATTGAGTCAAGAGCAATTATATAAATGATTTGTACACCATATTTTTGCTTAATATTTTAAGATATTAGGTATACGAGTTCTCTTAGTTATTTGAAGCTCAATATCCATTATATTTTTTATGTTTGAGTTAACTTTCCGATTCTCAGCGGAAAGGAGTTTTGGTAATTTTGAGTTCAACTAAGAGATACATAAAGTTAAGGCAAGAACTGTTTCACCATGAATCGAACTCAGGTTCCCCAAAACAATTTGACATTTGGTGGAGTTCTTAGACACCTCAAAATTATTTTTTTACCTCAAATATCTACTTCTGATACATACGTCCCCGAGGGTTAGGGAGTTAGCTCCCGGAAGGCTGTTTTATATGACATAACAGTGAGCAAAACTGTCAATTACGTTATTTTGGTGTTTCAAAGTTTCTAAAGCACCCAATTTGCCCTCCAAACCTACTTTTCACCCAATTCTTGATATTAAGGTGTAATTTGTTTTGTAATGAATTTATATATATGATTTAAGTAATTTATGACAAACATCTGTACTTTGTTTACATAATTTGTTCGTTTAATTATTATTTTTTAGTTGTTGAAGCGTATATGTTTGACGTGGTTGTATATAACATATAGAAATGTTAATTTGTTGAGATTCAAATAATGATACAAATAACATTTGTCGTGCTCATATTTTCTACACACCCAAGAGATACCTCCTAAACACTTCGGTTTGTATCTCCGAGACATTGGTTTGAAATCTTCTTATTTTTCTTCTTCTTGAATTTGTTTCCCAAACCCTTCGGCTTGTATCTCCCGAAAGTAGGTTTAGATAGCAAATGAGGTGGTTTGGAAACATTGAAACACAAATAACGTAATTGACATTTTTGCTTTTGTCATAAATAACAATCATCCAAGAGATAACTCCATAGCTCTTCAAAAGATAACTCTCTAACCACATGAAAGGTATCTATCAAACATATACTATTAAAGGAAAAAAAGAAATTTTGAAAGGGCCTAAAAAATATTGAGGGGTCTAAAAAGAAATTCTCAGTTCCTGTTATCAAGGTGTATAATAAGATCAAGGAAATGCTTAACACTCTTGAATGTCCTAAGAAATATACGTTTAACTTGGCTGATCTTGTTAAGCCTGATCCTCATCGTACCGAGTTCTTTCTCGGCACTCTTCTCAATTTCTGTCTCGACAGGTTTGTTTCTTCGTAGAGATATCAGTAGGTTCCGAGATTATTATGAATGTTTCAAAAAGGTCCATGACACTGTCGAAATTTTACTTGCTTGTACTAGTATGAGAGTATGTTAGAGACTAAATTGATAGTAAGTGGTTAAATATAAATACCGAACTGATCGTAAGTTGCTAAATTATAAGGATTTGATTGATAGTAAGTGGTTAATATAGAGATCAATTTGACGGTTAAATAGAGTCGGAATTTTTTTGAAATATTTATAGTCTGAGGGACCTATTTTAGAGCACCTTACAAAGTGGACATGCACTGGGGTACACTATGTCCAATAAGAATTGAGAATTCGACGCATTAATTTTAAAAATGTTTACAATTCATGCTTAAATGGGAATATGATAGATTCTTATTGGATGGCGGTGCTGTTAAACTATTTCTATTGTTGATCAATCATACCTACTAGGTATTTTAGGAAATCAGATTCCTTGTGGTCAAAGATTTGCCGCATTCAACACATTTGTGGTCGTTGGATTGAGATCGGAGTCACATAGTCTAGATTTCAATGTAGTTATTAATTATTTATTTATTTTAAATAGAAAATTACCGAGTTTGAAATCTGGACAATCCAATCGTGATCCAAGAACCATGTAAATGCCGACTGTGTGAATGTCAAACATTGACAGCAGGCTTTTCTGGTCTGTATTTTAAAGTCATGCACATGATTGATTGTGATGTGCTTACGGTGTTAAACTGTGTACATTAAATTCTTTTTAAATAGCAGAGCTGGGAGAATGAATTCCATATCAAAATATGTAGACGAATTCAACGCCTTGGAACAGAAGATAGTGGAGATTGAGGAGAATAATAAGATTACGCAGGTTTATAACATTGAATGTTTGTTTCTTCAATTTTTATGTGTGTGTTGGTATTGCTGTTTCATTGATTGGTTTTCATTTGGTTATAGTTAAAATTAGCGATTGCTGAATCCTTTGAAGCGAGAGAAAGGGAGACGCCATTTGTTCAGGAGGTGGATGTAAAAGTTAAAGAGCTGCGTCAAACTATTCCAAACCTGAACAACAAACAGATGTCGTTGAAGACTGATTTAAAGAAGTTGAAGGAGAAGAATGTGGAAATGGATGAACAGGTGATCTTTTTGTCTGATGAAACCAAATCTTAATAAGCTTTGACCAATAATGGAAGCTTAGTTAACATAATGAGTTACATAATCTTACTTCTTGATGCTGTGGTTTTTGAATTGTTATGGAAGAAAAATCAGTAGATGCATACATATATAGAGGTTTATGTGAACAATTCATGTGAGATTAGGACATTGAACCTTTGGGTTAGTAGAGGCATAGAAGTTTATGTGAATCATTTATGTTGGATTAGGACATTTAACCTCTAGGTTGTGTAACTTGCACATATATTGCAGGCTGCTATTATATGGACTGTTCATTGTTCATTGTTCATTTTTGGTTTGTAACAATCAGCAATTATTAAAGCTTAATTTGATTAGTTCATGATTATACTAATTCCTGTGCTGGTACTTGGTTTTATATTATTTTACTTGTCGACGGTTCTAATTTTTATTTTCCTCTTGATACCTCAGGTTTCTGATGCTGAATATAAACTGATCCAAAATGTTCAAGAGAATGCAAATTTACGTTCGAAAATTGCTCAATCACCTGATAAAGTACAGGTATCTTCATTTGATTCTTCAATAATTAGAATAAGTTTCTAATAAAAAACATTCATGTTGGTTACTAGCTTATTCTATTTGTTCAAAAAAAAGAACGAAAAAGCCTATCCTATTCACAGAATCAAACTTTTTGCATTCTTTGCTACGAAATGTAATGTACTTTTCGATTCATCGTCCCATCGTCCCATCTGCCTGTGTGAATGTCATATTTGCATTTCATTGGACTGTGTTGTTATCACAGTGGAAAACATTGGTAGCTTGAAATAATCATGCTTTTCCTAAAATCAACGTGCGCTCAATTGATGATATTTTTTACTGAATGTCCAGTGAAGGCTGAACTGATGATATTAATATTATGATGAAAAATGGCGGTGGAGACTATTTTGAAGATGTTTTCAAGTGTGATAATTGAATTGAAAAGAAAATAAATTGAAAGCAAGTAGAAGCTAGAGAGACAAATTAATTTTGACCATACAGATTTTATTAATGTTAAGATGAACAAAAACCGCATGCTTATTTTAGATGTTCTTGCCGTGTAGAGTGATACATGATCTTGTTTTCCTGCCTCTACCTATTTAAATTTGCTTTCCTTGTCTTGCATATAGAGGGCTTTAGAGGAAAAGAAATTAGCTCGAGACGTGGCAAGAAATTTTGAAAGATTAGCCATGCACAATTTCCATGAGAAGACTGCCCTCGTCGAAGTTTTTTCCAAGGTTTGTGATCACAGGACAGTACTCCCTCCATTCCAAAATATGGTGTTTTTAGAATTTTTATTCTGTTTCAAAACAATCTGTTTTTTTTTTAAATATCCATGAGGTATGATTTATCAATGTTTTCTAATTGTCATTCAATTTTCAACATTCTTTATATTGGTTAATCATGTATGTGTGCAGTGCACTGATATTGTAGCCATTTGCTCATTCCATAGTGAAATTTACAATAAAATTATCTGTATCTCATCGGTTTATGACTTCTATTCATAATGTAATGTTTTGTCCTAGTTAATATAGATCACTTTATCAACTCCTTTTCAGGTATACGAAAAAATGTCAGAGCACAACAAGCAAGAGCAGGTTATACAAGAACATGTATTCCCTGTCTTCTGGTTATTTGACTCGTGCTCCACTACCCCTTTCATCTGTATATCGAAGAAGGACAAAAAATATTCTTTTTGTATTTTGGATTTGAATGGAGTTCATGAGGGGAATGATGTTTTAGAGATATGAGATGTTTGACTATGGTCTGTGCTTTTTCCCTCCTCGGTTGACCATATCGAGGGGTCGAAAAAGCAGTTGGAAAAAGAATGCAGTACCATGGCAGAGGAAGGAATGAAATACCTATACAGTAAAAAATGGAGTCAAAGATATGTGACATAGAAATGCTGAGGCTGTTATATCAAAGGTATATCTTCAATTAAGTGTAATCGGAAAACTCCATTCGAAACTATAAACACTAAATACATCCATAAATAAAGAAAACATTACTTCATATCTGAATACTTGCTATTTTTGAAGTCATAACTAGCATTCTGTAGGCACTTTTTTACATTTTATTTCTTAATAAATCATGTAAATTCGATGAGAGAATAAATTGTTATTTTGTCTATAATCGTCAGGTAGATGCCGTAAATAGTAGAATTACCTCAGAAAAAGAATCTGCAACAACTAAAGTGGATCAGTTAGATAGTAAAGGGACAGAGTTAGTCGAAGGGGTACGTGGCTATTTATCTTCTTATGGAAGCCTGTGTGATCGAATATCGTCCTTGGCTTCAAAACTTCATATTGCAGCCATACCTCATGTGAGGAAAATGAAAATTAAAACTGAAATTCAAAGTTGCTCTATGTTACTTGCAAGCTGCAACTTTCCCATAGATTTTTATGTTTTTTTACTGTTTCTCATGTCAGATTGAACCTTGTTCTCAAGACTGTCATGTAGAATTTCATTTGAGGGATTGTTTTTGCATTGCTTATTGTGATAGTGAATGACAAATATATGAATTATTACGCTTGCATTGCTGCAGTTTCATAAGGATGCTAACTCGTTCGCACGTGTGATTGAATCTTGGCGAAAGAGTTCGACAAATAAAAGGTCTAGATTTGACAATTTGGATTTTGTTTAATCATGGACTAGACTTGCGCTGCAATGTATAACACGCTATCATCAAAACCCTGGTATGAATCATAGGGCAATTTATTTTCCTTTGTTAAGATAGATATAATTGTGTAAAGTTGTATATATATAGCTGTTATGTTTGGTAGATTTTCAAATTATTGTATATATCTGCTATTTGGGATATTTTTCTTGCTCAAATTAACAGTGTTGATGCTTTAGGCTGCAGCAGATTGCGTTTATATTTTTCTTGTTTCTTGTTTTCACTTTTACTTAGTGAAAAAATAAACCATTTCGAGTGATTTTATTTTTTGATTAAGAAGATACATTCGTTCAAATTGATAAAATACATCGAAAACAACAAAAATATTGATTTGTTTAAAAAATAATTTGATATATCGTTAGAATACATATCAAAAGTGCTAATGTATATTAATATAAGGGACTCCTCTAGTACTATTCAACGCCATTATCCATTATAGAAAAAGTTTTCACATTTGATCAAAACTTCTCAACATTTTTAATGCATTGACACTCTTCAAACAACGAGCCTCTTGTTCTCTCATATATAAGGACCTGAGCATTTTGAAGAATTTAATAAATAGACTTCAAATATTTTACAAGTGTCAAAACTCTGTCAAATTCAAAAATGCACAAACAATAAGAATTTTTTTACAAACTTTATATCTTGGAATTTCTAGTATCAAACGTTACTTGAACTTTCATTTTCGTTTACCACTCTCTGAATACAAAGTATAAACATAATCAAACTAATTGCAGAAGTTCTCTTATCTGAGGTAAAGAAGTCTCAAACTTATGTGTTTAAACAGTTGTAATCTTGTGTAATTATAGTGAAAATTCTTTTGAAATGCGATGAGAATGAGCTAACCTCAAATTATGGAATGGACGTAGATAATTGCTTGTATTGTCTTTCTCCATTTCTCTAATCCTCTTTGATTATCATAGCTGTTTTGTTTAACTACTTAGAAAGAAAAAGATTTTTTAGAAAAAGAAAACAAAATTGAACTCCCTCTTCTCCTATTTTTGTCACTTGTTGGTATCATAACGCCTGTTGTGTTATTCAACACGTAACCATGTAACAGATATAAGAACATGAGAAAAGTATGTCTGAATCCACTTCCACTTCCAATCATTATAAATATTCACATCCAAAGTTTTGTTTTTGGAAAGATTCCGTAAAGGAAATTAAAAAAATAAAAAAATAATCTTCTAGCGAAAGAAAAAATTCGTCTCTAAAATTTAATTTTACTATACTGAGATAAAATCCATTACTAGAAATTAATTTTACTGCACTATCTAACATGGACATTCATCATATATATATATATATATATATATATATATATATATATATATATATATATTAACTTCTACTAAGAGATTTTGTTTGTCAATAAACTAAAATTTAATCAAAAAGACTCTGAAATGATTGATAAAGAACTATAATCCTTGCTGTCATGCTGCCGCTTCCACAGAGCAGTTGATGTCCTTCACTGCATTGAAATAACTTGAGAAAAACACACGAGGTTGGAGTCTGATTGTAACGGATATATCAAACCGAAAGACAAAGAGAGAGAAAGAGAGAAAACAAATACAACAATTTATACTGGTTCTTCCTGCATACATAAGTAGTCCAGTCTCGTTGCACTTCTAAGGGATTTCGCTATAACCACACAATATTAAAATTGCTCAAGGACACTTTCAAGAGAATTCTAAATACTCAAACACACAAGTAAGAGACTTTCAATACTCAATCGCAATTGAAAGTGACTTTCAATACTGAAGTACACAAGCAAAAGACTTCCAATACTCAAGTATACAACCAAAAGACTTACAATGCTCAATCGCAATTGAAAGAGACTTCTCAGCGCTCAAGCACACAAGCAAGAAACTTCTAGATACAATGTAGAAAAGACTGACTTACAATTTCCAAGATACAAACTTTGATAAGAAATTCATAAGTATTCTTTGCACTTTTTGATTTGACAGAGTAAGGGTACAATTAAAATAGCAGAGTCTTGTTTTATTCTTCAAGTCTTCAGCGCCTTATATAGGCAAAGATTTGAGAGACGTTGGAGAAGAGTGTCAGTGCATTAAGAGTCGTTGATAAGCTTCAAATCAAGGACGTTGGATCTTTGCTGGATATGGATAGATATTCAAAATTCCTTTGCTGAAACTGGAATTATTTGTTCATTTTCTTTGTCCTTGAAATTTCTTGTTTGTTCCTACACGTGGTCGGAAGAGGACAAACTGTACTATCAGACAACTACAAAAGAGGACAGATTTGACGTGGTGTCCGGTCTCTCTAGATTTTTTGTACTCTAGAATCTGGAGGTCTTTAAAGTCTGATGGTCTTCAGAGTCTGATGTAGATCTTTAGCTTCTGAGTAGTATTTACTTCTTATCCAAGGTGTTGACTTCTAGTTGACCTTTCTTCAAATCTTCTACCATAGTATTTGAGTTTCTCTTGTGCTTCTGATGCTCTTATACACGTTCGCACCTTGTTAAATTTTAATTTACGGTTTTGCACACTTGAACATATATTAACGTATCTAATTTTTCTTTAATAATTTGTTATCATCAAAACCTTAGAAGAATTGTATAAATCAATTTTGTTCCAACACGGCGATCATCTTCAAGCTCATTCTGAATGATATATTATCTTTTGTTGTTTTGATTTTTCTTTTTAAATATAGATGAAATTTTTGAATTTTGTGGTTTATATTTTTAGGGAAAAGTATAAGAATAAAGAGAAGTTTTCCCATTTCAAGATTAGCATAATTAAGTTTCTAATTGTAGACAATATTCGTTGATCTACAAAATGCTCGTTAGTACTACCAAGAAAGATCGTTAGCGATAGACATTGAATTGAATCCAAGTCACATTTTAAGTGAAATATCTAATGACATGTTTTATGACTCATCTCAAATGGTGCTTTATGAAAGCAACAAATTTATGCCTTTAAAGAAGTACTTCCGAACTATGTGTTTTTTTGCTGTTGACAGTGATAACCATCTAAAATAAACAAAAGCTAACTAAAACTCACTAGCATGAACCATCTTTTATTGGCTCTATTTAGATATTTTTTCTTCTTGTGTGGAAATTTTGACACATTGAGTCCTTCAAGTTTTATCTAAATACCAAATCAAGTTGCATCCATCAATATCCGCTGCACCTCTTGGTATGACTCAATGATAGCTAGCATACTAACAGAAGAGGAAGTAGGTTGGAACCTTCTCATATGTAGCCTAAAACAAAATAAAAGCAAACCATGTTACTAGCTACACCAAGATGAAATGATATGGCCTTTGCCACAAATTATTTTTATATTCGGCCTAATTCGTTGCGAGTGGTACTTGTGATCGATAGACTCTGATATCATATTATATTTACAAAATCGACTTGTAAACTGATTGTTCAATTTTAAACCTCATTTGAGACCTTTTTTTCTCTATTTAACGTGGAATTTGAGTTTTTCTAATATAAATTAAGAATTAAATATATTAAATATATTAGTATATATTTAATTATAGTCCGTTAGATGTCAACTTAGTGATAAGAGTTTGACTTTTTAACTTGAATAGATCAAATTATCTCATATGGGTCACTAGTAAAATAGTCATAATGTTACCGTTATTAGTAACAATTTCTCAATTATCAATTATATTTCAAAATATTTAATTACAATAGCTAGATAACCCAAAATCTCTTGTTAGTAAATTACAAATGGATATTTTTACATTTGATCTACAATTACAGAAGTTGACATTTCTAATTAATAATCAGTTATTGTCCATCAAGTTGCTTCAATAATATTTCTTTGTTTTGAATCAATCTTGCCAGCAGTTTGAGGCATCCTAATGTTGAGAGCAGTGACAATCATTAACATAATACACACCAAAACTGAGATCAATGATAAGATTAACATAATAACATGAGCCACGATTCCCTTAACTTCATGTGCATATTGTGCTGAAGCTATTGCCAAAGCAGTTAGAGGAAATGAATAAGCCCACCATGCCACACTAAATTTCCTCATGGATTTCTTAAATAGCAAAGGCCTTGAAACCTGATTATTGTTAAAAAAAAAACACAAAGTTAAGTACTAAAACTTTTTTTATTATTCAAAATCTATGAAGCACGACAAAAATTGAATATCCGACACAACGCTGACATAAATATATTGATAATAATTTGAGAAAATAAATGATGTAATTAAATATGTTAGTTTCATGTTACATTCATCGGACACGAGACACACTTTCAACCATAAATGTTGGTGTCTGATGCTAGTTCAATACTACTTTCGGTCCTATTTATAAAAGAAAATTGGGTCAATAAATGTTAATTTATCCAATTCAAAATTCAGTTCAAATACATTAAATTTTATTGACTTAACTTTTGCTTTTAAATAATACCAAAGTAGTTATCTGTCCTAGATTTCTAATTGCCTCACGTGAACTATGAATTGCCAACCATACAAAAGTATTGAGTTGGCATTAACACAAGATCAGGAGGGACCACCACATTAAAATTCCTACATAGCATTTTCACATGAACAAAATCACATGAAATGTCCAAGTTAATTATCCACTTATATTGTAGCAAGGGTCATAGTCAATTTATACATAAGGGACCAGCTTCCTAGTTTCTACTTAGATACCTCCAAAAGATGAAAAAAACAAATCAAGCTTGTCAATAGAATGGAACGTAAGGAATTTGACAACATCAGTTCAATTTTTTGCTTTTTAGCTCACACCATCATTTTTCCTTAGGAATTGCAAACAAAGAATGAATTTGTAGGGTAAAGTCCATCTCAAATTTCAGGCTATTCAAAATATATTGAGCTACTTATCGAATTTTAGGCGTGATCAAGTAGTGTGCTGCGAGTCTCACGTCAAATTAAATATAATTTGAAAACTCTATTTATCATAAGGTGGGAGACATATCTCACCTTATTATAAGCTGGTTTTATAGAGTTAATAAAATTAGTTTCCAAATTTTAAGAAAAAGAGGAAGTGAAATAAAAAAATGCTTATCATATCAAACATAACTATTAATTTTTTTAAAAAATAACTACTATAAAAAAGTATTCAACAAACCAAACGGCACTATTTACTTTTTATTCCCAAGACCTTTTACTTATTTTTTTTAAATTACTTTTACTTGAAAACAGCATACCAATTGAACACCAACTCTCTTAGTCGCCGTACGACTCGTAATAAATCACGTTAAAAAATATGGTTAATTCAAGGTCATAATAGTGGTTAATTCAACTAAATGAATTAACCACAATTTTAACGTGAATTGAATTAATCATTTGCTTAACTAAATTAATCATATTTTTTCACATGATTAACTAGGTGGCGCAGATGTATGAGAAAGTGGGTGTCTATGAAACATTTCTGAAAAGAAAATTACCAGGGACAAGAAAAGGAAGAGGGAGAGAAAGAACAACATCTTGGAAGCAGTATCAAAGTAACCACAAACAGATTGCCAAGCCAAACTAGCCATACTAGGAGCAGCAAAGAACAAGAAGAACACCGGTCGCAACATCGCCGGAATCTTATTATTCCCCGGCAATCTCTGATATAATGTAACAAAAACCACCAAATAATGTGCAATACCAAGAGAAAAAAAGCATATTGCACTCTCTTTCCAACCCATTTGTGCAGCAGCTTGTGCAGCAACCAAGTTACCAATGACAGACATTTGACTCGTCGGATTCGCAACCATCGACAAAAACATCTTCCCTTTTGTAAACCACTGACCATAAATTTTCACATCAAGAATAACTACAGGAACAACAAACAATAACCAAAGGATTTTGTAATGAAGTGCTGCAGGTGGTACTATTGGTGATGATTGTAACAAAAGTAGCCAAGAAATCCATGGAGCAAACATGTAGTTTACACCAATTTGGTTGAAGAATTCTTCTTTAACTTTATCAAAGTGAAGTAAACATTTTAGAAGATAGAGAAGAGAGAGTGTGAGTAGTGTGAATAAAGCTAGTGACCATAAGAGAGTAAAAGCTGTTGAGGGTATCATTGTAAATATGTGTCTTAGAATATGTGCATCTTTGATTGGTTCAATTAGGATTTTCCATAATAAGGCTTGAACTGAGAGGGATAGACTAATTCTAAAATATCCTGCATGGATTTTTGTTAGGATGATAGATAATGAAGATTGGTTATTGATTTTAGAGTTGAAATTGGTTTGATTTTTTGTGAATGGAAGATCATGATGATCGATTGGTAGTACTATGTGTTGGTGTTGTGGTTGTTTTTCAATGTCACCCATTTCAAAGATGCTATACAAGGTGCAATGCGAGTAGATTTATAGAGCAGTTTGTGTGAACGTAATGAATTATTTATTTAATGGGTCATGAATATTGTGTTTACGATGATTGCTGTTAACCAAAAAGACGACCAGTTTGTTGTCCACTTGCCTCTCACTCATGTATAATTTTTTGTATATAGAGAATTTTAAACAAAAACAAAAGAATTCCTTATATTTTTCTCATAGGTGATTAGTTAGAATGTATGAAGCACTAACCTAATAAGACATGGACATATTGATAATGTTATTGTTAAAAATATAGATATAAAATATTTAAATAAAATATGAACATTAATTATAAAATATTTAAATGTAGAATTAAAATATATATGTTCATCTAATCAAACAATTTGTTTCATAAAAGAATCTAAAACAATATTTGATACCCATTTCCCATTCATCTATCTATTAACAATTATCTTTTTTTGAGCAAATTACCAATTATCTATATATAAATGATGTAATCAACTTTAATATATTTTTAATCATGTCGTTAATCATGCCTCTACACGATCATCTCACATTGATGTGTTTAATGAGTGTCTAATATATGTCTATGTTGTCTGATATGTATCCTACGAATGTCAAACACCAAAGCATATCAAACATAGGGGCGATCCTATTATCCTATTACCATAAGTGTGTGTGCTTCATATATTAGAATTGGATTTTTGAAATAAAATAAGCTAACTATTTTCTTTTTTTTTTTTTTTGGTACAAAGAGCTAAGCTAACTATTTTCTACCTCTAAAAAAATAAAAAAGCCAACTATTCTCACGTACTTTATAAATACTATAGGACCTACCACTTATAATAATTGTATTGTATTTGTATGAAAACACTACCAATTTTATTTTTTTTTGTATTGTATGAAAAGCTACGACGAATACGCGGCGGCTTCACTTGTCGTTTTATGGGTTAGAGACTGTCCAATCCCCCCGAAGAGACTACCGAAGTGTTCCATTTTAAAAAATAGGGAAAATTACAATAACCTCCCCTAAAGTCTTTTCAAACAATACAAACACCCCCTCTAGTTTTAAATTAGATACTAACCTCGCTTAAGTTTTCTTAAAATAGATAGATACCCCCTTTACAATTTAACACTGTTAGCATCTGTTAAAAGTTAAAAGAAAAATGTATAGAACATCGTTTCCTTTGTAATGATTCTACATCATAGTTCCTTCTCCACACATCCTGAGTAGCAAAGTAGTGGATCACTTTTACACGAAATTCTCAATTTTGTTCTTCCTGATTTTCGTTATTTCTTTTTCTTGTTTTGTTTTTTTGCTTTTAATTTCCATTATTACATGCCTCTCGTCAAAATATTTCCTTCGTTTCATGGTTTTCTCCAGTGAGCTTTGATATAAATTTCTCTGTTTTTCTGTTGTTGGAGACTGGATGATTAGTGGCTGATACAATGGATCAATTTTAGTAGGCATAAATCTAAAAGTGAAGAAGCTTTTTCAATTTTTTGTTTTGGTAACAAGCGTTTTGATTTTTTATTTTATTGAAAAGGTAGTTCAGTTTTTCTAACGGAAGATTGACAAAAAGATAACACCAGGGGGGTATTGCTGCTGAGTGAAAAAACTGAGGGGAGGTGGATTACATTTACATAAACTACAGGGGAGGTTAGTGTAATTTGCCCTAAAAAATATCAATAATATAATTAATTTACCAAGTTTTTATTAGCTTGATAAAAAAAAGAAGCTCAAATAACTTAGAATGAGATACCAAATAAAACTAATGTGGTCGGTCCTAATCTATTAAATGAGAGAAACTCCACATTATTTCTAAATTCTCTTTTTTCTTTGGACAGCCCCAAGGTTGTGCCATGCGCCTGTGCGCTTTCGTCAAAATCTTTCAAAAGACAACAATTTTATATCAGATCCGTCCAGAAGAGAGTGGCTCATGAAAGCGGCGCCTCATGTCTAACAGTCTTCCAGAACAAGCTTTCACCACTGCCTACGGTGCCTTGCGCACCATTCTTGATTCCTCAACTTTTTGACACAAACACTTGAAACCTAATTTTAATGCATAATTTGCAACAAAAAATTAACGTAATACATGATAGTCTACAAGAAGTGCTTGAAATACTTGTGGATCATTACATTAGGTTAAGAGATATAATGTTGTATCGACAATATATCTTCACTAAAAATTAAGACATTTAACATATAAATAAACTCATTATGTATGTTACTTTCACCGGCCGGGGTCGGGCTTCCATCTAATTTTTTTATTTTTAAATCTCACTAAACATTCAAGTCAAATGATATGCTTCAATTTCCATGAACCATTGACAAATTTATTTTTCAATATTAGATCAAAGTCACATTTTTCTTCTGATTTAGACAAATTAATTTATTAAATCCTTTTTTGGGGGGGAAAATCGAATTTAGCGGACTGACCCACCTCAGGTGTCTTTTGCGACCTTCTGTTTCTTGGAGGGTTCAAGCATGAGACAGAAGAATTGTTAGGTGACTTTGGTCTTTTGATTGTTTGTATTTGCTTTTTCCAACTATACACGTTCTTGAAGTGTACTATTTTAATTAATAATAATAATAAAAAAATAATACTTTTGTACCAAAAAAATTTAATAAAAATAATAATACTTTTAAATGTTTCCATGTTAAAATCGGGATTTTGCTTCAAGTCGAAAGAGATGAGCAAAATCGACAATCGTAAAATCGCAACCAAAATTGAAGGATTTTACTCAACTACTTTTGTAGAATCGATATAAGAAATTGTAAAATCGCAATCAAAATCGATGGATTTTACAAAAAAAAAATACTAAATATATGTTATAAATGGTATATAGTCATAAATGATTTAGTTTATTAGAAATCGTAAAATCGCAATCGATGAATTTTGCTTATTTTAGGATTCTACTATGGATTTGAGTCGTTAAAGATGAAGAAAGTCGCAAAATCTTAGATTTTAAGATTTAAGTTGGGATTTTGACAACAATGCTTGGTATAAGTTTTCAACATCTCGAATAATATTCTGGTTTATCATTATTTTCTAAATCCAGATTTGAAACATGCATGTTACATATAATATTGCTTCTATGTTCCTCCTTTGAAAAAAACTGAGTATGAAAACTACAATACCAATGTTTGTCTTGTGGTCACCTACCAGATCGATCAGCCAGCAAGAGAAAGATGTGATCCAATAATGTTTAAATAATTCAAGACATGCACATGAGAGATTCACTACCTTTGAAATTGCAATCCAATAATGCTTTACATTTTCTACAGCAAATATATGCATCAATATTACATTGGTTTGACTGAACGGGATTCAGATTCTTTGGCCAAGGTTTCAGGTTTGAACTTAATGGATGGTTAGGATGGAAACATATGGTTGGGAGAGGAGACCCTATTAAAAGTGTTTTTTAAAGTGTAATTGTTTAAAAAAGTAAATCTTCGTATAATAATATAATAATGGGTACATATTTTCTAACTCAACTGGCAAATGCCGAAATTGTAAGGTCGGACATCATGACTCGGGTTCAAACCCGGGATTTTACAGTTGTGTGTGAGTTTAATTTCAGTGGTTTACCATTTCATCTAAGACTTAAATGGTACATAAACAATAAAATGAAGTTGAGACATATTTCCTCATAAACATGCACTTGAAGGAGGAAGTGTGAAGACCCGAGATCAAACCCGAGACCCCAATAAAATGAAGTTGAGACATATTTCCTCATAAACATGCTTAACCTATTTGGCTATAACGACGAGGACATGTGAATAACAGGACACAAATTAAAATTTCTTTAAAATGGCTATTGAAACGATTAAACAAATTTAAAACACGCGGATGAAAGAAAGGTTGCAGAAAGTAAAATCTTCAACATGCATGAACACTACAAGAAAACTTACATTTTGGGTAGGAAGTTTCATACATAAATGATTATTATGTCTCAAATTACATTATATTTTTAAACAGATTAGGGACTGACTTGAAATTTGTTCGAAGAATTGAGATGGATTTTAAATTTGTTTCAAGAATTGAGACGAATTTCGGACAAAATTCATATTGTTGTTTACTTTTTTATTTGTTCATGAATTATGTCCCAAATTTGTGCAAAATTCATAATGTACTGGATTTTTTTTTTTTTTAATCAATTCCGTTCCAAATCCGTGTGAAAAATTGGGATGTATTTGAGATGAAATGAATAACATTATGCATTATTTATTTATTAATCAATCCTGTCCAAAATTTTGTCCAAAATCCAAGTTTGGAACGGAAGACATATTTTATGCATTATTTACTTTTGATCAGTTGCCTCAATCTCATGAGAAACTTAGTCTTTGGAGAGACTTGAACATGAAACCTATCAATATTTAATAGAATTTTGGAGAAATTCTTGTGTAGAAACGCACTTAACACCTGTCATTTACAAACAACGAATAAGAGTGTGACACATAATTAAAACAACACATCATTAAAAATTGAAAAATAATTGTTTAGTAAAAAAAATGAAAAACCACTCCTTCTCTCTCCCATCATCCATTTTTTCTGGCATATATGGTTCCCCAACAATACTATGCTATTTTTCCTTCGGATCTACCATGCTTCTAAGGCAAATTCATCTTGTTAATGCAGCCTGATAATCCATCTTGTTTTTTAATTTGAAAATACTATTATGTTATCTTGCCATTCAAAAAAGAAAATAAATATACTGATGTTTTTTTTAGCAAAACGGGGTTAAAGAAATAAAACAAAAAACTGAAATTTAAAACAAATAAATAAATTTGTAAGTAAGTAATGGCTAAAGTAAACTATAGCAACAATACAGAAGAATAATGCTTATGTGGGCTAAACTCTAAAGTTTGATCCATCGATGGGTAAGATTTTGGGTACCCATTGCATGTGTAGCCATATAGCGGTAGTCACTGCCTTTATGAACTATGAAGTGAACAATGGTGAAAGAGATGAATTTTTGGGTTGGATTTAAGGATAGCTTTAATAGGAAGAAGATGAAGATTTTTTCTTCTTCTAAGTAGTAGTCTGTTCATTGATAGCAACAATGATCTTGAGCCGAAAACAATGGTTGAAGAGAGAGAAACAACGGTGGAAGAAAGAGAAAAGAGGACTCTGATTTTTAGTAAATTTATTTTACTTTTTTCTAAGTTAATTATGTGTCACACTCTTATTCGTTGTTTGTAAATGACAAGTGTTAAGTGCGTTTCTACACAAGAATTTCTCAGAATGTGTCTCCTGTGTTTCATTATGTTGTAATGTGTATTTATACAATGATTGTAGGTTATCTCTAAATAATATCTAATAATTTATACAATGAATATTTTATATTCTAATACACCCCGTAGTCGAAACTGGAGGTTGTCGAATGTTGAGACTATCTCTGAAATCATCAAACAACTGCAGCGGAAAGCCCTTGGTAAATATCTCAGCTATTTGACAACGGGACGGAACATGTAAGACCCGTACTTGACCTTTAGCAACCTTGTCACGCACGAAGTGAATATCCATTTCAATATGTTTTGTGCATTGATGTTGGATGGGATTTCCTAACAAATAAACAACGCCGACATTGTCATAGTAGACTAAAGTAGCTTTTGTGACTGGACACTGAAGTTCTAATAGTATGTTTCGAAGCCAACATGATTCAGCAACAACATTAGCAACACCACGATACTTTGCTTCAACACTAGAACAGGATAAGATTGGTTGTCTTTTTGCTGACCAACACACCAAATTATCCCCAAGATAGACACAAAACCCAGAAGTGGATCTCTTAGTATCTGGACACCCTCCCCAGTCCGCATTAGTATAAGTGGTGAGTGTATTTGAAGGTGAGAAAAACACAAGAAGGGGGGTTTGAATTGTGTTTTCTTTTTCTTCTCCTAAAACTGAATGCACTGTTCAGAACCTGATAGAGTTCAGCTCCTGAAGTAGTGATCAGAGTCCAAGCGCAACAGTTAAGTAGAGAGAGAGAGAGAGAGAGATGTTGAAGCAAAAATCTTTTTGATGAATGTTTTAATGATAACAAACCTCGTGGAATAAATGATAAGTTTTATGAATGGTGATCTACTGATGTTTGCACTTGAGTTTTTGTTAAAAAGAACAGGAATC
>Ga0315914_1001942_pt1 | contig 31551 bp, 11 predicted proteins | sample MpolenodulesMG_FD_203920 | JGI IMG/M metagenome (GOLD analysis project Ga0315914, IMG submission 203920) | Medicago polymorpha root nodule microbial communities from Los Angeles, California, United States - elongated nodules | ecosystem: Host-associated > Plants > Roots > Nodule | place: USA...
TGAGAGGCGGTGGGAATAATACCCATGGTCAGTGTGGATAGGAGGAGGTAAGAATACTCATGATCAACCTTTGAAGTGGAGTTGCAAAGTGAAAGTCATAGTGGATGTACGCATTTGGAAGTTGAGGTAGAGAAAGCTCAGCTTAAGGTGGAGATGAAGACATCGAGAATTGTACGACTATGGAGACCTTGGGTGTTATGCTCTAGTTGTGAGCAAAGGAATTCTTCATGAAGACGGAAGGCATTCCGGAGTTTGAAGAATGTATGGCATGACTTGTGGGATTACAAGAAAATACCAAGGGTAATTGGAAGCAAGTGAATCTTCAAGAAGGTGGAAGGCATTCCGATGGTTGAAGAGGTTATGGTGTAGACTTGTGGAACTACCTAAAATTCCTAGTGTAGTTGGATGCAAGGATGGTATTCAAGAAGGCGGAAGGCATTCCGATGGTTGAAGAGGTTATGGTGTAGACTTGTGGAACTACCTAAAATTCCTAGTGTAGTTGGATGCAAATATAGTCTTTAAGAAGGCGGAAGGCATTCCGATGGTTGAAGAGATTGGGTGGAAGCTTGTGCAGCTACATGGTGTAGTTGGAAGCAAGGGAAGATGAAGCATGGAGAGAGCAGCAATGTGATTGATGGTTAAATTGGCATCATCACTAATTTAGAGTCAAGATGGAGATTGTTGTAAAGTGACTCAAAATTGGATTTTTTTGAAGTGCCAAAATCGGGGCCCGATTTGGTAAAATCGGTGGCCGGTTTTGATTGGTTTTTTCAGCCTTTGCATATGGCATTTTTCGGTGACCAAAGGAGGGAAATCGGTGCCCGGTTTTGCGAAATAGAAAATAAAACAGAAACGTATTTTTGGGCTGAGATTTGTTCCAATTATTTGAGGGATACTTTTACTATAAATATAGACCTTGAATCAGATGTAAACCTTGAGAGAGAAGTAGAGATCCAGAAAACAAGGGTTTACAAGCCAACACTAAAATTAGGGTTTGTAGAGTTTGCTCTTGGCAACAAACACTAGGGTTGAGATTAATTCACCTTGGAGAAACACTATTAAGATTGAGTCTCTTGGTCACGAGAAGATATTGGAACTTTGCATAGAATTAGGTTTGAAGACTAATTCTTGTAACTTATTTTGATATCTCTTTATAAAGTTACTCATCATTATAGTGAAATAGATGGGCTCTCTCCCCCATACTAGGTCAGTATTGGACCGAACTGGGTAACCAAATTTTGTGTGTTCTCTCTCTCTCTCTCTCTTTCTCTCGTTGTTTTCTACTTTTGCTTGTGTTTATAATTGTTACCCACGTTGTTTTAGTTGCTTGATTATTTTGCTCCACACATCAAGTATTTTATTGGTGTGATTTTTGACGAATTCACAATAGAGGGAAAGGAGATGGGAATGGATTGACTTTTCAATTGCGTCCCTATGGTTAGTAGAGTTACCTCCCAAGCACATACACCTCTAGTATTAAGCGTGTTCTAGTGTCTCATACCGTACAACACGTTTCAGACAACTCTCTAAAACAAACTTTTTTTTTTTTTTGCTTGGACACACTTATATTCTTTAGACACTTCTCGACAATTCTATTGGATACATATGTGCCGAAGTAGTGATGATCAATGAAAGGGTTGAAAACGTTAAACTCGTTAACATCATTGTTAATATAGTAGATGGATGAATTAGGTTAAAAATTGTCATATTTTGTTTAAGAATTTCTTTTACCAAATTGCTCAATTTAAATTGCTCGTGAACATCATTTTTGAATAGTATATTCTCAAATTCTTATAGATAATATTCGTATTCTGTTTAATTATATATATATTTTTCAAATATCGATATTTTATATTTTTTTAAATTAGTAGCATCGACGTATATGTATCCGTGTAATGTCAAGTGTCCATAAATAAGAGAGTTGTATTAACCTGTTAAGATGGTTATTGAGAATTGTGGAGTTCCATTAAAATAAATGATAAATTACTTGCATATCAAGGGAGAATTTTATTTCCCCGACCTGATCAAGTATGTCTTGTATATCTGTACTTTCAATTGTTTTTTTGTTATTTGCGTTTAACTATTGTTTGTTACATGTAGAGGAGGAATTTGATAGACATCTTGCAATTGCTCTATCAAAAGAGGGTTCGTGTGTTGATGAGACTTGGTTGTACTTTTTAAAGCTAAGTTATCTTTTGAGGCCATAAATCTAATTGACTTGGTGGTTGTGTCAGACATACCAAATGATGGATGTTGAAAGAAGTAAAGAATTCACAAGAGAAATAAAAGAACCAACAAACCAAAGGATGTCTACACCATCTGATTATTCCAACGTTTTCTTTGTAACAGGATCTTCGTTTATCAAAGCCAAATCTTCAGATTAGACTACAACTTGAAGGATTTGCTTTCAATTACTTCAAATTAACTTCAATCCTCTATGCATTCACTAGAGAGTTCCTTAGATGATCATTTAGAATGATGGCTGTTTGCATTGTATTGTATACTAGAAGATACATATATAGTTTGAGGCCTCTATAATTATCAAATTGTTCTTTTACGTGCTTTTTTATCATTAAAATCAAACTAGAGATTAGATCATCTTCATTCTTACAAGTTATGAATAAGATAACTTTGATGTCCATCCCATTCCACACGATCCAAATACCTTTAGAGAATCCTTTAACTTCACACAATAATTAATACTTTAATCTTATCTTGATAGTATTAATCCTAGTTTGGCCACTTATTGTGTCTCTTGCAAAAACACCAAATCAACCTTATTATTCCTACAAAAATTAATAAGTGCTCTAAGGAAATTCACATCTATAATCCCAAGAAATCACAATCATTTTAAAAAACCACAACAACAAAAAAAGGTCTGATTAATTTATGCTCAATTTCGTGTCATTGGTCGAACCCAATTCGTCCATCCCATGGGTGTGTGTGTTGCACCCCCTCTTTCTATACAACGAATGATAAAATATTTCTCTATTATTATATAATATTGGATTCATCATAGTTTTTGGTTTCTGTATTTTGCTCCCCTCATTTTAAAATCAAATATACTTCCTCCCTATCTAAAATTTTTGACTTAGTAATTAAAATGAAAATAAAAATAATAAATAGGACATAGTAATTAAAATGAAAATAATAATAATAATTAGGACTTAGTAATTAAAAAAATAGGAAAATAAAATTCAATATTTGTTTTCATGATCACAACAAATTAAAGTATGTTAAAGGAAATCCAAAATAGTGATCAAAATATTAATTTAATTGATAAAAAATTATGAGTCAAATATAAAATAAATATTAAAATATTCCAAAATTTAAAAGTAAAAGTTACTCTGTAAAAAAACTAAAATTTGATTTACATTCATTAAATGGAAAATTTCTATTATGTTAATTGAAGGTGTTTTTGTTTTTTGTAAATAAATAAAAATGAAAATAAATACTAGTCTGAATGCTTAATCGAAAAATGTTTATATATTTTTATAAGATGACAAAGACAATTAATATTATGTTTGAATTTATAAATGAAAAAATAATAATTAAGAATTTTTTTATTAGGAAAACAAAAGGAAAAAAGTAATATGAAAAATAAAAAAGGAAAACAACAAATAAAAATAAACACAAAACTATAGAAAAACAAAACTTAAAAAGATTCTTTCAAAAAAAATCTTAAAAAGGAATTATGAGTGTAAATTTTAATGAATGTAATAGTGAAAAGTATTTAATAAATAACATTAAATGAAAAGTAAAATATAAATATGGCTATGACTATAAATAAACATATATAGAAAACTATGTATAGATATTTTAAAATAAAAAATAATTTTTGGTTATCAAAAAAAATTAATTGTAGTCATAATAAATGAAAGTTTTAATGGAAACAAATTATAAATAATTATTATTTCTAATGGTTTTTTTTTTACTGTTTTCTAGTGGTTTTTTTAAAATTGTCCCATATGAAATTTTAAATTTCTCCCACAGTTACAAAGTCAAGCCTTTACTATTTAAGTGGTTATAATTTTGTTAACCGCTTATAATTTTTTCAGACATTCGAATGCAAAATCATTTAAGAAAAACTAATCAACCTGAAACAAACTTCATTTTTATTTCACTATGTTGTGGAATAAAACTTTAGTTCGTCATGTTGTGGAAGTCTAACCAAGTATCCACGCTCTCAATAAAATAAATTATATATTTAGTGTATTATATTATGTAATGACGACAATATATTAAAGCGTGATAATTTTTGACACGTGTCTTTCAATTAGTTTTCAATATAACATACAAACATAGACATTATAAAATATGTGAATATTATATTCCTAAATATCTTCCTTTTTGAAACCAAAAAAAATATCTAGGGTTCAAACAATGACTTAATGAGGTAGTAGATACAGCTCTATAAAAGCCACATACGATTCAAGGAAAATAACACAAATGAAAAAAATTGGGTTCTTGTTACTTTGTTTTCAATTTTGTGTGATCATGATTAGGAAACATGTCGGCGCGGAAAGAAAGAAGGGTGACTCAAAGGTGAGAAAATCGCAACTAGGGTGACAAAAATACCATGCCCACGGATATCAGTGGGTAAAATCCATCACGGGTACGGGGCGGGTAGCTAAACGGGTATTCACGGGTATAATAAACGGGTATTTGACTACCCATTATTATATGGATACGGACACGGATTTGATTGTACCCATACTCACGGGTACTCATACCCAATAATAAATTAAATAAATTATTAAAATATTCTTATATATCTTATCTTGTTACTTAAAGTTGTTACCTTATTGAAGGAAATTTTATCGTCTACCTAAGATTCTTCATTAATAACCTATTTTTGGTTTTAATTTTTTTAATTCATCTTATTAAGTTCACCGTTTCTACATCAATCACATCATAAACCATATCATATGGATTATGTAAGAATCATGAATTTTCTATTGATTATGTATGATTTAGAAAATTTTGAATAGATTATGTATGGATGTTTAAAAGTTGAAGTTTTTTGATAATTAAAAAAAAGTTATTATTTGTACCAAAAAATAAATAAAATAAAAAATCCATGGGTACCCATGGATACCTCAATACCCACGGGTATCCGCATAGTGGGTACCCACGATGGTACGGGGCGGACACGGGTATCATATTTATCCAACGGGGCGGGGACGGGTATCATACTATTTGTACCCATGGATACCCATTGACATCCCTAATCGCAACCCTTTATGATATTTCAGTAATTGTTATAATTTCCAGTATTTGTTCCTTCTAAATAGATTTCACATAATCCACAGGTATCCAACCAAGTGAATGAGGGGAATACGAGTTCATCTGTGATAGATGAAACGAATAACGCGAACCAACAGAGTTTCATCCTACATAGGATTATTGAAGTTATGGCCCAATTAGAAAATATAAAACAAGACAATCGTAAGGAGCTGGATCTTCTTATGATCCGGTGCCTACACAACAAAGATATGCTTTGCCAAAACGAAGACTGCTGAAGATTCAATTGAATTTACTGAGTTGATAAGAAGTTGAATGAGATTGATAATAAGATCTCCGAACTCAATCAATCAAATGTTGTTTGAAACTACCTATAGTGGTTTTGATGTTATTTGAATTGTAAGGTGCATTTGAATAAAACTCATGGATTTAAATAAAACTCAAAATAAACTTTGTTTCTATACTTCTTTTATCAAGAGTCACTGCTAAAATTTGATGATTTGAAGCAATAGCTAAAATTTGATGATTTGAAGTAATAGATATTTTCTGTATCATTATAATTTTTATCAAAATATAAACATAGTACGAGAATCAAGTACTTCATTTGTCTCCGACTTCTCTCTTCTCTCCTTCAACCCAAAGTAGGTTTCCACCAACCCCACCACCCACTCTCCCCTTCACATCCAAACGCCTTAGATCTAATATAGCCCCTAGCCTTAGTGGTGCGCTCTGCCTTATCCGCTAAGGGTGCTTTGACCTCCCACAAATTTTCCGTGATTAGAAGTGGTTCCATTAATGAGAGTGCTTTTTCGTTTGGGGATCCATTCGTTTGAACCATTAACGTGTGTTTATATGGTTGTTGTTGTTGTTGTTTGTGGAAAGGGTAAGAGTCTTCGTTCTTGTTCTGGTGAACTTTGTTTATGGACTTGTTGTTATTAACCAGAGAGGGTCTAATTTTGGCTTCTCCTTCACGGATTTGTGGTCTTCTCTGGTGGCCATGTGTGATTTTTTAAAATCTGATGTCGTTTTTCTCTTGGAGGTGGTCGCGGTTCTGGTTATATCATGTGAAACCGATTGTGTTTGATGTTCATGATCTATGGGTCTCTGATATTCCTGATCTTTTGATATTTGCATATCTCAAGGCTTCAGATTTGCCGGGTTAATACCAAATTAGATGGATTCAGGTTGGTATAAAACTTAATAATATCTAAACATTCTATGTAAAAGAGTAATAAAGCATGTAAATTTTGATCAGATAAGTTCAATTAAAAATTTAATGGGTTAAATTTTACTGCACTACAGTTAGCCTGTTAGAAGACATGTAAATGACTTTTCAGTTTTCAGAAGATTTACTTTGAAGAAACAGCCATGTTAGAAGAAATTGTACACTCCTCCTCAACGTACCAATCGCCGCTGTTGAAAGGATCATGTTAACCTCAAAATGATACAGTACCAACACTGCAGACTTTGCTCTAGTGATCCCAACATTAATTCGACGGATGTCCTCCAGAAACCCTATACCTCTTTCTTTGCTTGCTCTGCCACAACAAAATATTACAAGGTCCTTTTCACGGCCCTGAAAAGAAAAGAGAGAGTACACGTCTTTAGTCCCAAATTTAATGCGTCAACTGTGTAAGAAACATATTAGAGAGGGAAGAAGCCCAAGTTACTGCAATCTTTTAAGTGACAACTACGATTCTTTCTATATTCCAACCCTGCACTCTCCCTTTTGTTTATTTACGTTCCTCTTTCTAAGAGACTATAAGTTTAAAACAGTTTCTGAACATGCAAGTTATTTTCATAAGATTTCCCGAAAACTTGCACAAGTGCTTATGTTATAAGATAAACTCAAATAGTTCTTTCAAATGCCCTTTACACTAATACTAGATGTCAGGTTAATGATGTTCCAAATGATTAAAAATCAGAACCATATTCAAGTATTCGCAATTATCTAGTGTTTAACAAAATTCCAAAAGCAAATATGAAACAGAAGGATACCATATAATTAACATAAATCTGGTTTACCTGGCAATCATCAACAGTACGTATATCCACGACTTTATCTGCTGAAACACCAAAGGTCTCTTCAAAACGTTGTTGTAAGAGCTTGACTTGTTGATTATAGGAGAAAGTGTTGCCAATTTTTTATACATGAATAAGACAAAATCTACTTCCTTAACATTTATCCATCAACCACTCCCAGATGGCTTAGCTTCTTCTCCCTCATGTATATCAAAGAAGGAGAATGGGTCAAAGCAGTGGTACCTATGCCATTCACGTACTGTCTGTAATTTCACGTCATCCCCATCTTTCAAGTAATCGTCATAAAACTCCTTAGAGGCATCTGTTTGATCATAATATAATAAAAACCACATTGAAAAAGTGTCCGTAAATTCTTATAGATGGAGAAAACTCAGAACAAAGATGAAAGTAGGCAATAGAAGATAGAAACATTTGATGAGCTTTATCTATAAAAATTATACAGGATTAAATCTTAGATCTTAACTTATTACCAACACACTCATCCTTGACAACTAGACAACCTTAGAATTCCAACCTACATTTTCTTTAATAGTCCTACGTTCCCAAGTAGGCTAATATGAGTCGGCATTCTTCCACATATTAGGCTTGCATATTGACAACTAATACATATTTTTTAATTCCATTGGGCTGACTATTGCATAAAAGAAAGAAAAGAACAGTATCTTCAGTGTTAGACTAAATTTGAATAGGCTTCCAAGGAAAGGTTTCAAAACAACAATTATTATAAATTTGTTGCCAAATAGTCTTTTGTAAGGACAAGAATAATTGTTGGTTATATTTATTGGGTCTTGCTAACGAGTGCCCTAAGGGCACTCTTTAAGGTTTCCTAATTAAGAAATTATTCTTTGAAAAAGTTTGACACTTCAATTTTCAATGCATTGAATGCACAATTTTTCATAAAAATTTACTATATAAGGGTCATAGTATTTGTTTGTATGAAATAGTACAGACAGATGAGTCTGCCAAATAAAAATACATTAGAATTTAGAAGTATCTACAATTTTCAAAGCAAAATATCTCATGTATCAACCTTTTGATATTCATTTTTCATCACAAAATACGCAAATAGTGCTGAGTTCTATAATGAAAGGAGCGACAAATCACAATTGAAAATACCAGAAAAACTTTTTTGCATTGACTGGCCTTCCTCCTGTTCAGAAGTAACATGTCATATAAGGAGATGAAGTAAATCAATAAGATAGGCAACCTGCTCATTACAAATATTAACAAGTTAACAGACAACTCAACAAAATAGCCAGAAATCGTTAAATGCTTAAAATATGTACGGTACTCTAGACTTTTGGGTTTTCTATAATTGCTCTCTGTAGATAATACATCTATGCCACTTCCTAAAATAATCGTGTTATGTCCGATCATTTTCTCTTCATTCATCTTGTTCTCAACATGGTGTCAGCTATCCATCAGGAGTCTTGCTTCTAAATTAGAAAGAAAACTGTGGTTTCAAGATATCAGGGGCATATGCTTCTAAGTTGAGCGGCTCTTGATTGTGTTTGGGCTCTGCTACTTAATGCAGATACGGACTTCATAGTGGTATAACACTGAAACTGTCGAATCCATCGTGAATGGGTTCAGGCTTTGCCGGTTACCCGGTTTCAGTTAGGATTTGATAGAATGATACGGTCTGTAGAGATTGTGTGCCCAGTGTCGAGAACCGTGAATTTATAGTAACAACGAAACTGCTATACATGGCCAATAATACTGTGTTTCATGGAGGCAAAACATAGAAGCCATATGCCTTCTTGTTGGCAATAGCTTGAAACAAATGCCCCCTAAATGTTATAACCTGGACGACCAGGTTATAACATGTAGAATATTTAAATGAATTTTTGGGCATTTAGACACGTATGTATAAGTTTGGCACTTACGAAACATACATATATACTGTTTTATTTCTACATAAACGAAAGTTGTGTGCTTCCAAGGCTTTGTGTCCACAACTCTAACTTTCCTTTTGTTCATTCTCTCGAGTGCCCAGCTAGGACTATATCATTTGCAAAACACATACATCATGGCACCAGCTCTTGGGTATGTTTAGTAAGTAAATCTAGACTTGCTGACAACAATAATATCATTGCTTACGTCTGTCTTACCCTACCTTGAGTAGGTTTTGAACCACAACAAAAAATGTAACACACAATTACAGGCATCTGATTCTTGTAGCTTTGAAAGCACGGTGTGATCATTTCCAAATTATAGAATTCATACGTCCAAAAATACTTTCCCAACTTCAATATTTCAAAATCAAAACTTATCAAAATTCATAGAACATAATTTGCAACAACCTGAAAGTTGATGAAACTACAGAAGAACATTAATTTAAAAGACACAATATGACAAAAGCCATGTCTATATACATGATTGAAAGCAAGTTACTTCATACTTGAATGATTTAAAACAATAATAAAAAAAAAGGTCAAAGTTTGTTTGTTGGAATGTCAATTGAAGGAATGGAAATGGGAATGGAGAGTGAAATACAATCATTAATCCGTTTGACATGTTTGGTGTGATTAGGAATGTAATGACTTTTACATTGCATCCATACGGTTAGTATAATAGAAGTAAAAAATATGACCCAATGAAAACTGACGAGGAATACCTTGTAAGAAAATTGTATCAGTAATTTATGGAGAGGACATAGATAGGGGAGTTGTATTAACCTGGTCAAGGTGGTTATTGACAGTTGTGGAGTTCCATTAAAAGAAATGATAAATTACTTTCATATCGAGAATTTCATTTCCCCAAGCACAATCGTATTGGATGTTTGAAGTAAGTGTCGGTCCAAATTTTGAAGCAAGTAAGTACAACATGCAACATAAGAAATTACAATGCAATTGCAGAAGCACATGAATAATCTCCACCATCAGGTAACAGGCCATTGTTGGCCATTTCCGTTAACAAGTTTAAAACGACATCCATGTGACCTTCTTTAAAATTAATTCGAACAAGTGCTTTGGATAGCTCGGCATCATTGAGCGTACAGCTGTTCAATATATTTTGCATTACCGAACTCAGCTCACCATTCATCCCTTCCTTTGATAGAGCTTTGATGAGAGCAATTACAGTCACCATATGAGAAACAAAACCGCAATGCACCATCTCAGTATACATATTATATGCCTTACGAACATTACCATGTCTACAGTGTCCGTGTATTATTAAATTATAAACTGTTCCATCAGGCTTAAAACTCCTCTGATGCATTGTCTCGAAAACTCGATCCGCTTCATCCATTAAACCCTTCATGCAGAATCCTTTAACAAGACCAACCACACTCTTAAACTCGTTACCACTGCAGTTTTCGATCAGAGTTTCGTACGTCACGTCGTTCGGTACAGACTCGTCATAAAACAACTTCAGAAGAAGCTTCTTAGCTTCTCTTGTCCTAGCTTTCTTATTGAGTCCATTAATAAGTACACTATACGTAACAACATCAGGCAAAAAACCCTTCTGCATCATTTCATCATGCAAATCAAGAGCCTTACTCAGTTCACCTTCAACACAATAACCATTCATCAAAGTAGTATAAGTAACCTCATCAGGCGATAAACCTCGGCCCAGCATCTCCCGGAAGAGATCAAAAGCTTCCGACAGTTTTCTCTGGCGACATAAACCTTGTATGAGTGAAGAATATGTCACGGCATCAGGCAAAATTCCCTTCTCAACCATCTCCAACTTCATTTGAAACGCTTTCCCTAGCATCCCATTTCGGCAAAACAGAGATATAACAGTACTATAACTAACAACATCAGGAAACAAACCCCTCTCAACCATATCCTTCAAAACTCCAACCGCTTCCTCAACTCTCCCCAAACAACAAAACCCATTAACAAGTGCATTGTAAGTAACGACCGAAGGCACAAATCCACTATCAACCATTTCACTCAAAACCTTATAAGCCTCATTCATCAACCCTTGTCTACAAAACCCATCAACTAAAGTAGTATAAGTTATCTCATTAGGACTAAGTCCCCTATCACGCATAAGACTCAAAATCTCCATCGCACGACTCAAATTATTAACCTTACACATACCATTAATCAAAGTAGTATAAGTAACAACATTCGGCGACAAACCCTTACCAGACATCTCATGAAGTAGAACAAGCGCCTGATGAAAATTCCCATCCTTACAAAACCCATTCACAAGCGTGTTATACGTAACACAATCCGGACTCAACCCCTTCAAACCCATCTCCTCAATCACTTCCATTGTCTCATTCATCCTCCCTTGACCACACAAACCATTAATAACCGCATTATACGAAATCAAATTTGCCTCAACGCGTTTTCCACCCATAATTTTCAACAAATCGAACGCCTCATCTAACTTATTCTCCTTACAATAACCACTTATCATAGTATTATAAGTAACCACATTCGGCAAACATCCTTTCGTCTCCATCTCATTCATGAGACGGAGACCAAAATCAAATCTCCCCGCGGAAACCATTCCGCGGATCATTACATTATAAGTGTATATATTCGGTGACACATTTTTTCTAATCATGTCACAAAAAACACGGTTAGCGTGTTGAATTGATAATAACGGATGGGACCCGCTGCGTATGATTGAATCGAGTATTGAATTGTATGATAACACACCTGGGGAGAAGCCGTGGCGGGTAGCGAGGTGGAGGGTGTGAATAGCATTTTCAATGAGGTTTAATTGGGAATATGATTTGATGAGTAAGTCGAAAACGGCGGAGGATGAGTTAGTAGTGTGATAGGTTTCTTTGATGTGATGGAAAAGGGTGGAGGATGTGGTGGTGATGGTGGTGTTAGTGGTGATGAGGTTGTGAGCGAGGGTTTGAGCTGTTTTGAAGAGATGGAAGCGGGTGAGGAGGTGGAGGGTTAAGATTTTGATATGGGGGGTGAAAAAAATGTGGGCGTGTGCCCAGTAAAAGAATTTGAGGAGCAAGGGTTTCGTGAGTTGAGGAGTGAGGAGGAGGTGGGTGGCTGCGTCGGGAGTGAAGTGGGTGGCGAGGGATGGGAGGTTTTGTGGGTGGCGGGTTAAATATGTGATTGCTTTTTCGGCTAGAAGGGTGGGGTTGGGTTTGGGGGGTGGCATTATTGGGTGGTGGTGGTGATTGGAGTTTGTTAGAGTTGGTTAATCACCGCGGCGGTGCTCACGGCGGATGTTGGCTGTTGGTTGTTGGCGGGAGGGGCAGCAGAGATGAGAAGAATGGAGGCGAGCAAGATAGAGGAACATAAAAATGTTTTTTTAAATGTTTTTTGGTTCTTTTAAATGACTGAGAAATGTTTTTTGAAAATCAATTTTGGAGACCTTACAAAATTTTAGACCTCAATTTACCCACAATTAAACCATTCAATTAAGATCGAATGATCTAAATTTTAATTTTGAATTTCACATATAAAAAAGTATGAAATTCAAATTTGAAATTTAAATTGTCAGATCAAAATTAGACAATCCATACATATTGATTGGGTGCAGTCAAACTACACTCAATTCAAATCACAACATTTTTACATGGTTATTTCATTTCATATTAATAAAGATCAAAGGTAATAGATTTCTTGTATTCATAATGACAGGGGCTATACTTATTTAGAATTGAGCTAAAACTCTCATTGTGAAGTCAAATATTTGGGTGTTTATATAAAATGGTAGGGGTGGACAAGAACTTGAGATCCGTCTGAAATCGGTAAACCCGAGTGCCAAAACGGACAAACGGGTGGGTTGTAACGAATCATCGGATTTTTGGGTGAGCTTTTTCGGTTTCCAGTGAATCTAAATGGACGGGCTCAGATGTAAAAAACACATCAAATAAAAACTGAATTCGACCGTCAGTTATTGTCCATTTTTTTTTTTTTAGGAAAATTATTGTCCATATTCTATACATATATTCAAATGTTATACTATAGGTGTTTAGGTTTGACTAGACAACTCACACTTTGTCGGTAGTAATAAAATACTACACTCTAGAAAAAAGTAACGATCAGATCTCATTGAAAGTTGTAGTAAATTTAATTTTTATTATCAATGCAACAAACACATTACAAGAACAAATTTTAATTTTTACTGAGTTTGAGTCTAAGTCCTTACATTTCTCTCCTCTCTCAAGAGACCACCCAACGTCTTCACCTTACCCTCTCTTTTCTCACGATCTCAGATATGAAAAAGAGTTGTCCTCGCTATTTTGTGCAACACCTATCATTTTCAGAAATCATTTCCAGTCGTTGTCATCGGGCTTCATATTTACTACAAATTAGATCTATTTATTTATTCTCCTCCTTTATTAGGTCAGTTCCTTTAAGATCTACTGATTTGAAACAAAATAATTACATCTCATCCCTCTTTTTCCTACTCTCGACTTATTTCTATGTTTTTTGTTCTTAATGAAATAATGATTATGGAGATGATGATCCAATGAAGAACCCGAACAAAACCATCCGAAAAACCGTCATCCGTCTAAACCGAAATCTGACGAAACCGAAGACACTAACAGACGACAGTGAGTCTATATTGTCCAACCGTGGTTTCGATCGGATTGACAATTTCGGTCTGCCACCGACCGAAGCTGACCGTTTGTCCACCCTATAAAATGGTGTTATAGAAGTATCATCTATCTTTATTTCCATTTTTCATGGGCTCCACTTGAATAAATTATATTAAAATAAATGATTTTTTTTGAAACATAGTGTTACATTATTATATGTGAAATCTTTTTTGTAAAAAAAAGTTAGATTACTTCTTTAAAAAAAACGTTAGATTACTATGTTGGAATATTAGATGTTTGATTGGAAAAGTTGTTGCAAAAGTTGTTCAAAAATTTAAGAAAGTGCATTTTTTTTCTTAGAAGGAGGGTGCATTTGATTGAGTGTGTAGAACAATTTCTTCCTTTCTAACTTACACGGTTAAGATGCAAAAATGATTAATTTAGATAGAAAAAACTTAAAAGACCAAACTTTGTTATGTATAAATCATTTGGTTTTTAGGAGAACATATCTTTAACGGAGCTCGGCTAAAAGATTAATAAAATCTAATAAAAAATTATTCTCACCAACTTAAGAGACCAATATGAAAAAATAATATGTTTAATGGACAAATAATTTTTAAGTAAATGGGTAATTACCCTCTGGAAATTGTAAGTTTTGTTAATTACTCCCCTGACATTAACAAAATTTCAATTGTCCCATGAAAATTGCATAACGTTAATCAATTTACCTCCTCAATCAAATTCCTTTGTTAGTCAACATGACGTGGCATTTGACTGTCTACGTAACACTGTCACGTCTCTGACGTGTCATGCCACGTTACATGTAGTAATTTTTTTTTTGAAAAAAACTCTGCATTTTCTTTGCGGTGATGAGCAAATCCTCTCTGAAATTTTTCACTTATGTGCAAAATGCCCAATCAACTTGAAAATTTATATTTTTTTTCTTATCATTGACTCAAAAGATATTAAAGACAGACAATTAACAGTTAGTTTTAATACTTTAAACTCTACAAGCCCCTAAACACTAAGTCATGGTGGAAAATTCATGTCCAAAGGAGGATGAATATATCTTTTGCACACACAAATATATTCACCCTCCATTAGGCATGAGCTTTTCATGTGCTTGTTAGTGTACATAAATTCACATATCAGGTATTGGTTTGACTTTTGAGATAAGAGTTGTAGCCTCTCATGCATAATCTATAAAGAAAATCCAGATTTCTTTCAGGAGACATTTTACTCATAAGTGTAAAATTTCAAGGGTATTTGCTCATAACCGTAAACAAAATGCAGATTTTTGTTTAAAAAACAAATTAAAAAAAAATAAAAAATTACCACATGTGAAGCATGACACTTGGCAGTGCCATATAGACAGTCAAATGTCACGTCATGATAAGGAATTTGATGGAAGAGGTAGATTGATTTGATTGATCAATGTTATACAATTTCAGAATAAGTTATGCAATTTTGAAAGGAATGAACTATTTACTCAATAATTTTATCTAGAAATTGAAAAGGAGAAAAAAAAAAAAGGACCATTCATGTTCTCAAGTTCAAAAATATAGAAGCCGAAGCAAAACAAGCGAAAGAGTGAAACACAGCATTCGTGTCTGAAACATAAAGCAGCAGAATGGGTGTACCAAAGACGACGGCGCGTGCGATCTCACAAGAAGCATTCAACGATCTAGTCTTCGAAAACATCAACGACCTCGAAATGGACCCCACCGAAGCTCTCCATGATGCCATCCAAACTCTCACTCTCCAAGGCGTCGATCTCTCAGGTCCGTATCACTAACACATTTCATTACATTCAATTAATCCATTTTATCAAATCATTACTCGTATCAGTGTCGTGTCCGGTGTCCGTGTCATTGCTTCAGACTTACGATTCAGTCATTGTTTTAACAGGTATTGTGACGTCGCTTCCCGGAGAGAGTAATCCGGTAATAGAGTGTTTAGAGAAGATGAAACGGTTTGAGAGTGAAGAGATTACATTGGATGAGATTGTGGAAGTGTTTGATAAACTTGTTGAGTTGTGTGGTGGTGAAGATGGGAATGGAAATGCTGCTATTGCGACAAAAAATGGAGGTGTTGAATTGGTTTGTGGTGTTTGTAAAAAGATAAGGAGTGGTGATGGATCTAGAGTTGGTCTTGTTTCGGGTTTGAATGCTTTAGCATTGTTGCTTCATGGTTAGTTTTTTGAATTTCTTCATATTTTGCTCATGTATATTTGTTGTGTTTATGGTTACTTCTTTGATTTGGTTCTTTCTCTTGATTATGTATGTTCATTGTGTTTTTGATATATATAGAGGGGGCTTATTTGAGCTTATTAACTGACCTAAGCACTTATGGAACTCTGTTTGGGAGAACTTATGAAAACAACTTATTTCATAAACTGTTTTCAGCTTATTTTTATTAGTTCTCAAAAGATAGCTTATGAAAAGAAGTTTTAGCTTATACAAAAACAATATAACTTTGTTTTGTCTCTAGTTATATTAATAGCTTACATATAAGTGCTTATGCTATAAGATGTAAATTAAGCTGATAAACGATTATCTTTTGGATTTAAAGGATATGTACAGTTTTACCCTGATATTAAATGAAGTAAATGAGCATTTTGATTCTTGAAATTGTGAGGGTCAGTCAATTTAGTTCTTAAATTTACAAAATAACAAATTAGTCACTTAAGTTAAAGAATGTCAATCAAGTTAGTCCCTACACCAAAAATATCTCTTTTGCAAAGATTGATCAAAACCAATTAAAGACATGCACATTGACTTCAATAGTCTCTTGCTGTATCATGACAAAAATAGAACCTTTAACATTATAGTGCAAATTTGGAAAAAGGACTAAATTGATTGATATGTTCAAATTAAGGGGCTAAATTGCTATTTTACAAATTTGAAGGACTAAATCAACCGACTCTTCTCATTTTAAGGATTGAATGCTTATTACTCAATGAAAATGTACTATACTACCACATCATCACACTTTTGTTAGTGTATTTTGTAATTGATGGCATGAAATGGAAAAAATGAAGCTCTCTCATTGAATGTCAATGTAAAACTGATTTTCATATTGTATGTCCATTAAACTTATTGTATTTTTGTCACAAATTACCTAAATTCAATTTGATATCAGTTAAATGACTATGCAGTGACAGTTAAAAATGTTTTACCAATAATATTTCAGCATGTAAATATTTGTTAAGATGTTTTAGGAAGTCATATAACAAAGTGTTATTATGGTGAGGTATGATTGAACGAGTGTGTAAAACTCTTTTACATGCTAGTGTATAGTCATTATACTCATAAGCTATAAGTCCCTACTCCTTAGCATCTCGGGTGAATGATAAAAACTTGGACCTATTCGTGGACTTGATAATGTTTTTGATTTGATTTAATTGTTTAATAATCCTGAAAAGCAGTGTAATGTTGCATAAATTGTACTTTTGTTTTTCCTATAATATTATAATGTTTGTACCTCTGTTGCTGCAGATGTTCAAAGTACAGGAACATTCCAGAACAGTAATGGACCAAGGATTATAATTGGTATCATAAATGATAACAAGCAAAACATTGATGTCTTAAATAGTAGCTTCCGTGTTGTGGCTTCAGCTGCGACTGGTGATGAGATTGTCAAAGACTCATTTATGGAATTGAAAGTTGATGAGCTAATTGTGGAGATAATGTCCATACATAAGAACCCTGGCATTCAAAGTTTATATGATGCTATTCGTGTACTTTTGACACCTGATGACAATCGTGTTCTAGCTTCTCAAGTAAGTTAAAGCAACTTGAATTTGCATACGGTCTGCTAAATTGAAGAAATCTCGTGTCATGCACACACACACACACAAAAGTAGAAGAAAAATGTGATATGAACTTAATTTTGGTGAACAGGAGGGTCTTACAAATTTTTATAAAATTACTATCATTTCAGTTTTGTGCACATCACAACTTAAAACTATCCAATACATTCGATTTTCAGGTATATGGGTATGCACGAAAATTCGCCAAGATTGGAATTACAGATGCCCTTGTGGATTCTCTTCACACAGGACTTAGCTCACCTGACCTTGTTTCAGCATGCATCACTTTAAAGGCCACTGCAGTAAATGTAAGTGAAGTAAAATCTAAATCTACATCAAGAAAATCAGTATTTTAATTGTATAGTTTTTGGATTCTCTCTGTTCTTATATACACACATTTTGCGGTTGTTTTGCACAAGAAACAATTTTGATTAATAAGAAAATTTCAAATGTACTGTTACTTTTCCTTAGCCGACTCTCTCTCTCTCTCTCATCTTAGAATAGCCATTGAAAGCCTAAAAGCTTTTCTGCTCTGTTTATCTCTGTCTATATGATGCCAAATGCTGAGTTACTGCAATGGTTGTCATTCATTTTCTTGAGTTGGATAACCTTGGTGGCAACCTTCTGAAGGCATCCTTCTAAGATCTATTTCTTCATGAAGAAACTGGTTGACAATGCAAGTGGTCATATTAATGGAAAAAACTAACTTAGGGCCAGTGATGGGTGACACTTGCCTATGTTAATTTATATTAGACAATGACTTGAAATTTTCAAGAGTTTTCAACGAGGGTGACTTGAACTCGAGCTTTGTTATGTTCCCACCCGTAGACTTTTAATGTTTTTTAAGGTTTAGATTTAGTATGTTATGTTGTGTCAGGCTGGTCATAATCATCAAATTGAAACACTACAAGCATACATTGTCTCGTATTATGTCTGTTGAGTTTTTATATTCTGTCCGCAGGATGAAATATGTAAATCCATTGCTGAAAAAGGTGGTATTGATGTAGTCCTCAAATGTATAGATGACAGTGGTGAACAAGGCAACACAGATGTGGCCAAAGTTTGTTGCTCATTACTTTCAAAGGTATAAGTTGTAAATGCTTCTCTAGAAATGCCGCTTGGACCTTTTATTTTTATTATTATTAGTGTCAAGATGGGCTCTAACATTTCTGTTGTTGGCAAGAAACGATAAAATAGTAAAAAATAATTAAGTAAATAGTAAAATGGAAGAAAAAATGTTACATCAAAACACAATATTTTTTTATACAAGGTCAAAATAAGGTTTTTTTTTTATAATGTCCAATATTGTTCCTGTTGTTGTGGATTGTTCTTATTTTAACCAGATTTAACTATTTTTTTATTGATAACTTAAATAATATGATAAAATAGTTAAAATGGAGGTAAAGATTGAAGAGATGGTCCAGCCCAAAAAAATTGTATCCGCTTCATATACCATAAAATATTATTATCATAGTCGTGGTGGTCGTCGTCATCATTTATATTTATTTTTTAACAATTTCTAAGCAAAATAGTAGTGTTTTTCACAGCCATTGGTTGTTTGAAGCGATTGATTGAATTTTCTCCTTTTTAGCAGTTTAATGGTTATTGTGTCACCTTTTCTTCTTGAGCTGAAAGTTTTCTTGGAATATTTATAGTTCACGTGTTTTAAATTTTTATCACCAGTACCAGAGTATGATTTAATATTTGTGTCTCAGATATCCTGTTCATCTTTTATTTGTTCACTCAATATAAAAATATGTATATTACCCATTCTTTGGGGAATATATAGCTGATAAGCTTGCATAAAAGCCTGAGTTAGAAGCCAATTATTACATAATAAAAAAAAGTAGTATATATACTGGATAAAAATCAATTTCATAGCAAACTATTAAACCAATAATTGTAACTCCCTCCCCTTCTTTCCTCACACAATCTATTTCGTTCGTGATGCTCAAATTTGCAATCTATCCTTTTAAACCATTCCACACCTCCCTAATTCTGCAGCAGAGACCAGACCCTACACACATGTACACACAAACACAAATAAAAGAATAAAATAATAGTACTTCCTAATGGAAAAATCATACCACCACTCACTCCATGAACACTATATGTCGCTGCTCTAGAAAACCACGAAGTTAAGCCAATAAAAAATCCAATGATAAATACTAAGGCGAAAACGATGATGACTTTCATATCCGACTCCAATTGACATATTATAGACATTGATATTGCAAAGGTAAGTATGAATATCTTCAGCCGCACACAATGATAGGAAAAGGCATCAAAATGGCCCAGCCCCAAGATATTGGTATAATCTTAGGCTCATGAAATGGACCCCTATAAGAGGAACTAGTGATACCATCAATGTAGTTGTGATACTAACTATTTCACAACGAAACTTTGCACTCATTTTGTCAGGACAAAAGCACGCTATGAACTGCTGAAAAAGCACCAGTGCAATCCTAAAACCATCCTGTGAACCATGAAAATTAAAAAATGATATGAATTAGAACAAATAAAACAAGGTGTGTCACAATTCAATATAAATCAAATAAAGTATAGCTAATTAATTTGTAGTGTCTCTTACATTGTGGCCTGACGAAATGGAACTAATTTGCTGAATATCACTCATTGATAAGTGATAGAAATTAAACAATAAAGCTTAGAGTCTTTGATATCCTTGATGAAGAAATCAGAAAGTAATTAATGTTCAATGCTTGACTGACTCTAAGTAACTCTCAATCATGTGTTAATACTAATACTAATGTAATTGTATTCTGTATTTTGAAATAGGAGAATACATTATATATATACAACAATAGATATAAGTAATGTGCAGAATATTAAATTAATTTCAAACATTAATATGAGATATAAGAGATATGAACACATTTGTGCTGAGTGATTTTACAAGGAATAACAGTTTTAGTAAAAAATAAAAAAGATTTGGCCACTATCATAAAGAGATTTTTGGTCCTTTAACCGACCTCATCATCCAATTGTTTGTAATTGGAAAATAAAAATCTCCTTATAGTAGTGGCCAAATTTTTTTTAGTTTTTCTAAAACCGTTACTCCCTATAAAATCACTCGCACAAATGTGTTAATATCTCATATTAATGTTTGAAATTAATTTAATATTTTGCACATTACTTACATCTATTGTTGTATATATAATGTACTCTCCTATTTCAAAATACATAACACATTAGATTAGTATTAACACATATGATTGATTGTTACTTAGAGTCAGTCAAGCTTTGAACACTGGTTACTTTCTAATTTCGTCATCAAGGATATGAGAGACTCTCTAAGCTTTATTGTTTAATTTCTATCAATTATCAATGAGTGATATTCAACAATTCAGTTCCACTTCGTCAGGCCACAATGTAAGTGACACTACAAATTAATTAGCTATACTTTATTTGATCTATGATTGAACTGTGACACACTTTATGTTTTATTGGTTCTAATTCATATCATTTTTTAATTTTCATGGTTCACAAGGTTGTTTTAGGATTGCACTGGAGCTTTTTCAGCACTTCAAAGCATGCTTCGGTCCTGACAAAATGAGTGCAAAGTTTCGTTGTGGAATAGTTAGTATCACTAGTTCCTCTTATAGGGGGGTCCATTTCATGAGCCTAAGATTATACCAATATCTTGGGGCTGGGCCATTTTGATGCTTTTTCCTATCATTGCGTGTGGCTGATGATATTCATACTTACCTTTGCTGTATTGATGTCAATTGGAGTTGGATATCAAAGTCATCATCGTTTTCAAATTAGTGTTTATAATTGGATTATTTATTGGCTTAACTTTGTGGTTTTCTAGAGCAGCGACATATGGTGTTCATGGAGTGAGTAGTGGTGTTGTTTTTCCATTAGGAAGTACTCTTTTTTGATTTGTGTTTGCGTGTACGGTCTGGTCTCTACTGCAGAATTAGGGAGGTGTGGAATGGTTTAAAAGGATAGGTTGCAAACATGAGCATCACGACGAAATAGATCTTGTGAGGAAAGAAGGGGAGGGAGTTGAAATTAATGGTTTAATAGTTTGGTATGAAATTGATTTTTATCTAGTATATATTCTCCTTTTTTATATTGCTTATAGTCGGGATTTGACTCATCTAAAGTAAGAATTTAAAGGTCACTTTAGTGGCGTTTGATCCCAATAGTTGAAAGAGTAGGTCACTTTAGTGGAGTCTGATCCCAATAGTTGAAAGAGTTTCCTTTATTAAAGTCATTCAATTAATTTACTATTATTATTTAGTAGTGAAACTCTTATTGCAAGTGCATGTTTAGATTGACGATGAATTCGACAAAATCAGGATGTGCCACCATGATTTTGGCAATAAATACTCATCAGACTTTTAACTAAATCACATTGGGACCGTATGATTTCACCAAACACCCATAAAATCCAAACACACTCTAAGAGTGTGTTTGGATGAGGTAATTGGGAAATCTTAAAGAATTTAGAATTCTAGGCAATTCAATTAAATTGCCTTCATTTGTAAATATTCTTGTTTGGGTTGACTAATAAAAAATTTCAATGTCATCATTTTTGAACAACTTTTATAAATCTTAATTTTTTTTTGGGCCAAATTGAAATTATTGGTCAATTTGCAACTTTCGAGAAAATTTTGAGGGACCAATTTGTAATTTCCAAAAAAATAGGGGTCAATTTGCAATTTTTGAAAATTTATTGGGGTCAATTTGAGGACCAAAATGCAAAATTAAAAAAATTATAGGGTAAATACCTCTTTTCGTCCCTGTAATATTAGCGAATTCCGGTTTTAGTCCCTGTAAAAAAAAGATTTAGATTCTGTCCCTGTAATTTCGGATTCTTCCACTTTTGGTCCCTCCTTTCATCACGTCGGCAGAATCTACATAAATTACGTCCCTGTAATTTCAGATTCCTCCCACTTTTGGCCCTGTAATTTCATATTCCTCCACTTTTGGTCCCTCATTTTACGTGCCATGTATGTAGATTCTACTGACGTGGTGGAATGAGGGACCAAAAGTGGAAGAATCTGAAATTACAGGGACCGAATCTAAATCTTTTTTTCTAAAGGGACTAAAACTGGAATTTGCTAATATTACAGGGACGAAAAGAGGTATTACCCAAAATTATAAGAATAAAGAAATTTGAAATCTTTACTTTTAGGTGTCATTTGAAATTCTCTAAATTTAACTTGAACAAAATACTTCATAAGTTTTCATCATTTTGAAAATTCTCCAAATTATCATCCAAACAATAGAATTCACCTAAAAGTATTTGAGTTTTACATCACCTCAACATTTCACCATCCAAACACAATCTTAATGATTGCTTCCAGGGCTCAAACACATGCACCAATGTCACATTTGCCTGTGAAGATATAGTTTGCCTGGCCTAGCTTTATATTTTACTTTAAATATTTAGTTTTTATTTTCTTGAATTGAATACCACTTTTATATGTTTAATTGATCAGCTGGCAGGAAGTGACGCAAACAAAAGTGCAATTGTCGGGAAAGGGGGTATGGATAAGCTAATCAAACTTTCAGCCAGATATGCTGACGATCCTACTGTTTTGCAAGAGGTAAGAACTAATGGAAATAGTTGCAATTAGTATTAATTAGTATCAGATGTTGTAGCAATCATATTCAGATTCACTAGACTTTTCACCCGTGCTGCTGCACGGGTCATATATAGTTCTAAACATTACCTGCACTTTTTATTAAAAAGATATAGGTGCGAAATATCATCCGGTCTTTTATAAAAACTCATGTTATACGTATATACGATTATTTCTTTAGTATAAATAAGCTTTTACCTGTAAGTATTTATTTTTTTTGGAATGAGCATATATGACTCTGTAAGTTACATAATCTATAAAAAGCAAAAATCAACCTTTCATTTGTAAACACATCTAAAAACTTGAAAGTGATAGTAACAAAGATGATTTGATTTCATATTTCATATTTACACATTTCGGCAAAATAATTATATACTACATTTGAAGTCGTATCAATGCAATCACCATCTTCATTGAAAGAACACTGACATTTTCCTATGATCATCACATTGATATACATTCTTGGTATTCATAACACTCACTCCAAATTTTATGAAAATTGTACCCGACTCAAATCTACGTTGAACTAATTACCAAATAGTAAGTAACTTTTTCTGTTCTTTACACAAAAAAAGTAGTGTGACTATGAAACAACAATGAATAAGCATGATCCCAAAGCAGGGACTAAATATTTTTGCTCGGCCTCATAAAGGCATTAAAAATTGTTTCAAAAACCAAAGAACATTAAAAAAAAATGTACATAAAAGAGAGAAGGATAGAAGAGTGGAATATTTCTTGAAAGGCTGAAGTGAAGGGCTGAAGTAAAATGAACATGAATGGATTGTGTGAGAGGGTTGGAAGAGGAGTATTAATATTAATCTCTTTGTAAATGTTAATTGTATTTATTTCTAGGAGTTTATATAAATGAAGGATCAGCTGAGTGCATATCACTCAAGCATTTCACAGATCCCTTAGCCTGCTCGCTAAGTCTCTCAATATGGTAGTATATATAAATGAAGGATCCACTGAGTGAATATCACTCAAGCATTTCACAAATCCCTTCAACTTCCTCAATAAGAACCTTGAATAGTTCGAACCATCAGTCTTAAACTTCCTACTCAAAGTATAGTGATTTTCATTGGCAGATTGATTTCATGGTAGTTTATATACTGATCTATTCTTCCATTTTAGGATGCTATTTACCTTTACTCATCCAAAATAAGAAGCTGTAATGAGGATTTACTTTGTAGTCAAACTAGATTGATATACTTGATCAAGTTATGGGTGTCAACACTTACAAAATTCAGTTATCTATGCTATATATAAAAAAAGTAGACCGTTTTGGGCCGACTTTTTCTCCTTCCAATTATACCCTTAAGCAAATTTGACTATCAAAATGTTATTTTGTTGTGTCATTTAAGAAGATAAGAATTTATATTACATTTGTTATATTTTTTTCAAAGATATTATATTTTTTATATTGTTGGTATCATTGAAAAAGATCAGTATAGTTTGTTACAATATAAAAGTCCAAAAATCTATTATCTATACCTATAATTTTGATCAAAATCAAATTAATTTCAATCAAAATTTCATAAAAACTACTATTCATAATTTATACGCAATAAGAGAGAACAGACGGGCGTTATTTTTACTGAACCAAAAAAAATATTTTGGTGATGAGATAAAATAACCTAAGTATGTGTTATTTTGACTATACAATATGTATCTAATTAGCGTTGATGTATCCTATTCAAAACAGGATCCACAAGCTTATGAATTTTTACGGGTTTGTTTCAATTCGACATCATGTGTTGTATCTAATTATCTTTTTATGTTGTATTGAATTTAGTTAAATAGTTTTGTTTGTACTGTTTTACAATTAGGATCTGGATAAAGATTTAGATAATCATATTTTTTAATTTCAAGTTATATGTTGTATTTTTATTGATTATTCACTGTAATGCCAGTACTCTAATAGTATTCATGTTCTATTTATTTGAGGAAAAAATGTTCTAGAGTAGACCATATTCAAGTTAACCAAAATGCAGGTAATAAAAGCAAAGGTGTAGGAGTAATAAAAATACTATTCATGTGGGTGTGAATCTGTAGAGGAGTATGTTTTTAAAATGCAGTTATAGGAATTGAAACTATATAATGTGATCAAGACCTATCCATGGCTATCATTATATCCAGCATATAATTTTTTTTATAATCTGTACAATTCTTGACATACCTATTATTATCCCTTAAGTTTGTATATGTGCGTCTTATATGTTTTTAATTTATTTGTGATACAGATCATGTCTATTATTTCTGTACTTTCGCTAAGATCCCCAGAAAATGCAGCCCGTGCCATTGAAGCTGGTGCTGGTGACCTTGCTATTCAAGCCATGCAGAAATTTCCTGCAGCGCAGCAAATGCAAAGAAACTCCTGTCTTATGATCAGAAATCTAGTAGCGAGAAACCCAGAGAACAGGCAAGTTCATAATGTGTGATGTTAACAATGCAAGACATATTTTTTAATAGTATAATCCGAGTTTTTGCTAGCCACGTGGCTCTATCTTATCACTTTAAATCTCCTGAGACACTTGCCAGCATTTGCATCACTCTTGCACCCGAACCCATTCACAAGGGTACTGTACAAATTTAAGCATGAGTGCTACACTTTTTTTCGTCTCCCTGTGTTATTATCCAATCCTTGTATTACAATGATGCCCGCTTACACTCTTTATGTTATACAGAACTATTCTGCTTAATAATGGAATTGAGAAACACATAAGGAAAGCAAAGCAAACACATGCCAACTGTAGGGAAGCTGCTACTGATGCCTTGAGGGATTTGGGGCTCGATAGTTACAACTTGTAGCTGATAAAATTTTCATCTCTGTTCTTTTTTCGTGTAACGTGTGACTGCATTTTTCTATCATGTGTATACCAAAATATATATATGTACCTTTTTGAACAGAAAAACCAAACATTAGAAGTCTGTGTGATATATTAGCAGGAGAGTTGAACTCGGGTGATCTCCTTACTAAATCAGTGTATATGTGCGATATTCACTCTTCTATCTATCATATTGCTTTGTTCAAAACCAAAATCCAATAGTTATAAGTGGTAAATATCATTTATGGGCAAATTATGCATATTCTATTAGGGAATTCTAGGGTGCACAGGGCGTTTAGGTGGTGTATGTACAACACTTGCATTTTCAATCACCAAACCCTATAGCAAATTAGGTGCATTGATTTTTTTTGCCTTTCTTCTCATTCTCAATCAGGGATTTGCGATGGTGGTGTTTAGTGCTTCTGTGAATGTTCTTTCGGAAAGAACACAATGCAGAAAGGGATTTTATTCATTCCAAGTTTGTCATAGTTGAGAAGTTGTCCAGATTTATGTTGATAAAAAGTTGCATGATCCTTTGGATTTCCTTAGCTTTTAAAGTATTGGCCCTGACAACAAGAAGACTGTCATTAGCATAAGATAAGCTAGATAAGCTATCTTCCGATAGTTGTGTAGCACTGAAATGATTTGATAAAGAGTAAAATAACAACATTATATGATTTGAAGCGTTGCTCAAACTGCATTGGTTACGAATGAAACTTTGTTTGCTAACAGCATGATATAATAGTGTGCCACGGCCGCTGCACAAGGCTTTTCAACTCATAGAATTCCATCCCATTGTATAAAACATCGATTTCAATTTTATTAAGAACATCATTGTTTACATCTCTATGCCTCTATCTACATCATTGTTTACAGCTCTATGCCTCTATCTACAACGAATGTAACTAACTTTAGTTCATAGAAATAGAATTGTACGAGTTTGATGTCACCATGTTTGCCACACGATATCTCTCTCTAGGATGAGTCGAACAATGCTATCATATCATTTCAGTGCTACTAAGACACCATTGATGAAGGTGGAAAGATATAGTGAGTATTGGAACACAACTTCCGATGGTTCAAACGCCATATATTTGGAATTTTAGTCGGGGAGGTTTAGCTCTATAAGCTTTGTTACCAAATAGGTACCCCAATGGAAAGAATAGGTAAGTGGTGCTTGTGGTGTAGGTGAGTAGCAATGATAACCCCCCCTCTCTTTCCACGGATGCTTATTAATATTAAAATATACTGATATGAAATTATTGACAGATCACACATGTTATATGACCTATGTGATAACTTTTTGTGAGGTTTTTAGTTCTAAAGATATGATGTTTATTAAGTGCCATACAAGCGCGTGCGTGCGCACCCATACACATGGTGTTTTTTATTGTGCATATTCTAAAGCATATGACAAGATTGAATGACCCTTTCTCAACATTGTGTTACTTTAGGGGTTTTCCCACAAATATGACTTCTTTGATCGTGATGTGTTAATTATGTCTCATTCTCTGTCTTGCTTATTGGCTGTCCTCTACGTTATTTTAATTCCCAAAGGATTTTAGACTAGGAGATACCTTTGTGTCCTTACCTCTTTTTGTTACTTGATTTTTATGCTAATGTAAGAAGACATCAATTTTTTTAACACTATATACATTGGATACTGATTCACTGCAGTTGACTGTTCACGTAGTCACTGCAGTCAAAACAATACTACTTGATGAACATGTCATCAAATAATAACTATAACTATATATCAACTATGAATATGACAAAACTACACTGTAATATTGGGAGGACCGTATTAAATAATCAAATGTAACCCACTTGGGTTGACCTAGTGGTATTGGCTTGAGACCTGGGAGTGTGCTCCTCCTCAAGGTCTCAGGTTCGATTCTCTCTAGTGCCAATTTGAGGGGGTTAGTTTAGCTTGTTCAAAAAAAAAAATCAAATGTAAGTTGTTGAGATGATGACTAACATCTGAAATAACATCTGAAATTTGCTAAAATAAGAACAAAGGTAAAAATATTAAAATTGCTATAAATGGAATTTGGAGATTTGTCTTGAAACCAGAAAAAACTATACATGTCTCTAATAAAGATATAACTTTTTAATAAATAATTGTTGTTTTTCAATAAAAACTTGCTAATTTTAGTTGCTTTAACATGTGCAATATTGCACATATTGCACATGTTAAACATACCAATAAAAAGAGTCTTTAAAGGATTGATGTGAAATATAATTGATAAGAACACATCGCATTAATTTGTAAAATAAATTAACGGGACTAAAATCATTAAAAGAAACCTAGAGAAACCAAATAGCTCAAACTATAGGGACCAACAATGTAAATACACCAAACAAATATTATTCAATAGCTAATATTAGTATAAATTAATAATTGCAAACATGAACTGACACATTTGATACATAATTTAGTTCTTTATACCACCATAGGTTTCATTTCTAACATGTGTGTATCAAATACTATAGTAAAAGATTTAATTACAAACATGAAATTATTGACAGATCACACATGTTATATGACCTATGTGGTAACTTTTTGTGAGGTTCTTAGTTCTAAAGATATTATATTTATTAAGTGTCATATAAGCGTGTGCGTCACACACATACACATGGTGTTCTCTATTGTGGATATTCTTAAGCTTATGGCAAGATTGAATGACCCTTTCTCAACATTGTGTTACTTTACGGATTTTCCCACAAATATGACTTCTTAGATCATGATGTGTTAATTATGTCTCATTCTCTGTCTTGCTTATTCGTTGTCCTTACATTATTTTAATTCCCAAAGGATTTTAGACTAGGAGATAGCTTTGTGTCCTTACCTCTTTTTGTTGATTTTCACGCTAACGTAAAAATACATCAATTTTTTTTAACACTATATACATTGGATACTGATTCACTGCAATTGACTGTTCACGTAGTCACTCCAGTCAAAACAATACTATTTGATGAACATGTCATCAAATAATAACTATAACTATATATCAACTATGAATATGACAAAACTACACTGTAATATTGGGAGGACCGTATTAAATAATCAAATGTAAGTTGTTGAGATGATGACTACAGTGACATCTGAAATAACATCTGAAATTTGCTAAAATAAGAACAAAGGTGAAAATATTAAAATTGCTATAAATGGAATTTGAAGATTTGTCTTGAAACCAGAAAAACTATACATGTCTCTAATAAAGATATAACTTTTTAATAAATAATTGTTGGTTTTCAATAAAAAAAACTTGCTAATTTTAGTTGCTTTAACATGTGCAACATTGCACATGTTAGACAAACCCTTTTAAATAAATAAAAAGAGTCTTTAAAGGATTGATGTGAAATATAATTGATAAGAACACATCTCAATAATTTGTAAAATAAATTAACGGGACTAAAATCCTTAAAAGAAACCTAGAGAAACCAAATAGCTCAAACTATAGGGACCAACAATGTAAATACACCAAACAAATATTATTCAATAGCTAATATTAGTATAAATTAAAAATTACAAACATGAAGTGACACATTTGATATACACAATGTAATTTTAAAAATTATTATTATACACAGGCGAAGTTGTCCCTAATATAGATATACTAACATCTACTTCTACTAATAATATATAAACATCAAAGTTCAACAAAATAAATAAATTAGTTTCGCTTTAATATATATAAACGAGTCGTGATGAGTTCGCATAGAAAAAAATCGCTATAACATGTATTCTCCATTTTTTTAATCATAATATTAGTGAAAAATTAACTTAATAATTTAAAAAATCAGTATTATACTCGGGACATGTTATCATTCGGTACAAATTAAAAATAATTATAATACAATAGACAAGTTGCCGCTGATCTAAATTTTAAGATAATTATTAACCATGTGACATGTCATAACAAATATATATTATAAAATATTTATTATACACGAAACAAGTTGTTACTGTGAATTTTGTAAATTATTATTATACACGGGCGAAGTCGTCACTGATACAAATTTACTAACATATATTTTCTACCAACAATATATAAAAATCAAAGTCCAGCAAAATTTCATAACCGTCCTTATTAAATCTCATGATCTCCTTAATTTCATGTGCATAATGGTCATCTTGTCAAATTTAATTTATTTATTTTTAAAAAAAATTAATTATGGATAATGTTCCTCACAAGTGTAACCAATTTTTTTTTTTTTTTATTATACATGAGATAAGTTGTCACTGTTTTTTTTTTTTTGAAGAGACTAAAATGAATTATATTATCAACTCAAAAGGCTTTCCTAGTACAAGGTGTACTAGGGAAAACAGAAACAGTGTCGGAACAATATTTACAAAAGGGAAACTATACAGAAAACAGTTAGACAAAAATAACTATCAACCTATGCCCAACATTGTGAACGGGTTAAGCCACCAACCATGGTAATTGAGGGGGAGTGTAGGGAACTTCTCCCTCAACCACCTAAATGCGAGTGACTTGATCTTGTCGACCACTTGACTTATCGAGCTTTCTTTGTCGTTAAAGTGTATGTTATTTCTTTCTTTCCATATTTCCCAAACAGTTGCATACCAAATCACCTGAGCGATTGAACAACGCGTCTTGGCTATACCACCGCTGACACTGAATTGGTTAAAATGATCCGTGACCTGAGCAGGAATTACTGCTGAGACGCCAAGCCACCTGTATATGAAGTACCAAACAGCCCTAAAGATATTACAATGTAAAAACAGGTGCTGAGAAGATTCAAACGAGCCACACCTAGCCACACATAGCATAGAATCACGATCGAGAACTCCACGCCGATGCAGATTGTCCTTTGTAGGCAACCTGTCTTGGAACAAACGCCAAGCAAATAAGACGACCTTTAACGGAACGTCCTTATGCCACAGTGAAGCAACATGAACAAATAAGGTTAAAGGAGGAGTAGCAGAGAGGAAATCATATGCACTACGAACAGAAAAGTCATTTGACGCTTCCAATTTCCAACGCCATCTGTCAGCCCTGTCAACCTGCAAACGAACAGTATGAAGTAATAACATCAGTTCCCCCACCTCCTCCTCCTCCCACACAAACAACCTCCGCCTCCACCTCCACGCCTCACCATCTTCACCCCACCCTAAGTGATACATATCAAAAACAGATATATCTTACAATTCTGACAACTCATATAACCTAGCAAACCTGGCGCTAAAAGGTACCTCGCCACACCAAACATCCAACCAGAAAAACGTATGCTTCCCATCACCCAGAACGCGATCCACATGATCACTGAACCAACATTCTCCCCTTAGAAGGGAAATATCATGCCACCAAGTGGAAGCCTCACGGCCTCCCGTCCTCAACCGCCCACCCTCCAAGCCATAACGGGCCGACAACACCCTAAACACAAACTACTAGTATCTGTCAACAACCACCAACACCACTTTCCTAACAATGCAGTATTAAACTCTCTAATTCTCCTTACCCCCAAACCACCAACCTCCTTACGCCTACACACAGTGTTCCAGTCCAC
>Ga0315914_1001943_pt1 | contig 31526 bp, 14 predicted proteins | sample MpolenodulesMG_FD_203920 | JGI IMG/M metagenome (GOLD analysis project Ga0315914, IMG submission 203920) | Medicago polymorpha root nodule microbial communities from Los Angeles, California, United States - elongated nodules | ecosystem: Host-associated > Plants > Roots > Nodule | place: USA...
ATAATCCTCTATCAAATCTTTTGTTCTAGACATGGAATTTAGGTTTTGATAATCACTTTAACTATTGGAATCCAAAGCTTTTGTATCATTGAATAGTTTGGGAAATCAACTATACAATGATACAATCGACTATTGCATCGTTTAGTACTTTGGGAAATCGACGACTGAACGACTCAATAGAACTCACGACATCATTTGGACACGAATGATGTTGTCGAGCAATATGTGATAATATCGACTAATAATTAGAATCCGCAACACTAATTCGAAAATACGTATGAGTAGGTTGATGAAGTTTAATCCCAGCATAGTTAACAAAAGAATGAGGTCCAGTCCTTGACACTTCAATACCTTCATCTAAACCAAACTAACAAGAATTTAATCTTTTGAATGAAACATTAACACTTCCGGGTGAATGCTTGGGAACTGTCGTTTAACAAGTTTGAATTACCCCATTCAGAGGAAGACAATTGTTGTAGTTGGAAGGTGCATTCCTTACCTAATCACGATCTTCTGACGGAATCAAACTTTTGATGATATCTTCAGTTGATCTCAGCAACGTTACCCGCATATCGATCCACTGGAACATGCTGTGCTCCCAAAACATGTTCTTCACGTTTTCGTCGTTCGTTAATTCCACCCAAGTGAATGATATTCTCCCCTCGTCGAGCGTTGGGCATTTATACCGAACGTATTCCACCCTCCTTGTATCTCTGGGGTTGACTCCTTGGTTGAATTCATTCAGTTGATCTTTGGGACCTCTTAACATTACGCCAAGGCACCGAACCTTCAACCTTTGAGGTTCTCCGCCGTTGAATTCTGCATGAACATCGATCCACCCGACCATTGCTTCAAATCTACACAATAAGAAATTAAAAATAATCAATGGAAAACTCATTCAAACATTTCATTTAACACTTGGAGTGAAAATTATACATAAACCCTAAAAATGATAACTACAACATAAACATGCAAACATCTAAACAATTAAGCAATATAAGTGATTTACATGCAACATTGTATAATTTCTTGCAAAAAAATTCAAAATTTTAACAAAACCCTAAAACTAAAAAAATCTAACATAATCATGCAAACACTAAAACTAAAAAAATCTAACATAATCACGCAAACATCTAAACATCATAACAATTAAGCACTATAAATCATTTACATGTAACATTCTATAATTTCTTGATAAAAAATTAAAATTTTAACAAAACACTAAACCTAAAACTTTTGGATGAAAAATACTAAACCTTATAACGGAGTTGGATGAAAAAGTGTAGTGGTGTAGTCATTTTATGATTTGAAGAAATTATTTATAACATAAAAAAATGACTAACTTATTAAAACATCCAACTTAAATATTTGGCCTAAATAACTAATTTAGCTTATATGTGAGAAAAGGAGTATTAGCTAGTTATTTGATCTTATACTTAATTTATATTGGAATAACCAGCTTCCTTGTTCTCACATACAAGTTAAAATAGTTATTTTTACACCTATTAAAAAAAAAATTGTCTCATTTAAGATTTTCTTAATAATAGTATCGTCTAATGTTTTTTTTAAAGAAGTCTCCTCTAATGTTTTAGAAGTAATAAAAAAAAGTTAATTGTATTTTCCAAATTACCCATGATATGAACTTTTTCTATGAGAATAAAAAGAGATTTTGAAAAATTAAATCTAAATTGATTGAAGTGTGTAATTAGAAGGAAAAAAATTATAAAAATATTAACCTTTTTCTTATATTACAGAGCAATAAACACCAACGTGGTGTTAGAGCACAAACATCAGTGGTGGCATTGCATACGTGTGACATTGTATGTCAGTATGGATACCACTAATTAAGAAGGTGGTAGTAGCATTGGTTGGAAGCGTGGCCAAGAATGGAACCGTATCCATACTATTTGGTTTTCAGTTTTTATCATTATTTTATTAAGGGCGTGCTATATGTTGCGAGAGGTTTGCTCGCGAAAATTTCACGATACAACATTTTGTCGTATTTCAATCCATTTTCTTCTAAGCTTTTGGATTAGTTATATTTCTTTCTTTCTTTGCTATACTACAATTGAATAGATAGAGAGAAAAAGGACCACGTCTGCCTCAAAAGAAAAATCCACCGCCACAATCACTTTTGCATGCAATGCCAGCTGCCATGAATATACTAAGTTGAAGTGGTGGTGGTCTCATGGAATCAAGGTGGGAAATAACATTGGAGATCAAACTCATCATAAAGAGAGAAATGAAATTAATTAAAGAATAAAAACCGGTGCAAGGTAATTTCGTGATGTACTCGTGATATGCAGTTTCGGGATATTTAGCATTATTGTTTTTATTAATAACTAGCTTTTGCCAATTCCAAGGATCCAATTGTTGGGAATGATCAAAGAGGAGATAGTTTTTGGAAGAGGAATGGTGAAACTTATAACAACCATCGCGACAAGAATTTTCAAGAGAGAAAACCGGCAGCACTTAAAGGTCGATGGCACAAAAAAATTAATCCATCTATTTAAAAAAGAACATGAGTTCGATTTTTAGAATCATCTGTTTGGGAAGTAGCCTAACCCTAGTGTAAAAGAAAATCAGATGTCTGGCTGGCACAAGGTTTAATCGCATAGCGTATCCAAAAGACAAACAGTGAGAATAACTCAATGATTAGTCTCAAAACTGTTACAAAAGGCATAAGCCGTGGGAATACTAGTAGCGAACTTTTGGGGGTCAAATATCATAATTACTGGAAAAAAGACCCATATACATAATTTGTGTTGCTTCTATTTGAGAATAGAGGAAGTATATTGGAAAGAATGCAGCTAATACAAACAAACTATCGATTAGGCATTTAAAGTTATTTACTATTAGCTATTGAAAAATTTGGACTTGTATATGTCTTTTCTCCCATCTTGGTATACATTAACCACAATTGTAAATTATACCCTATAGTGTTGCCTCAATGGTGTAACCATAGTGTAGCATTGAGAGAAAAACTAGTTTAGACAGCCAATTATTGTTGAAATTGTAACAATGTTGTAGTTAGTGTCTTAGTCACTTTGCCGGTTGTTGATATATATTGTTCAAATTTAGATTACGTATGATATGCTTGTATTTATGAAGTAATATGACTAGCTATAATGTTTGTGTGCATTATAATTATGAAATAATTTATAATAGACTTTTGTTCTAGAAAAGAAATTAGGTCTTGACAAAAAAAAATAGCTATCCAAAATAACAATAAAAATTAAAATAGCAGAGTCAAAACTCTAAAAATGAAGCAGAATTTAATCATCATCGTTTTCTTTATAATTCCTTTTGCTTTAGCTGATCTGAAATTAGGATTCTACTCCTCCTCTTGCCAAAATGCTGAGTCCCTTGTTCAGCAAGTGGTGCAAAAGCACTTCAGTCGAGACAGATCCATAACGGCTGCATTGCTTCAAATGCACTTCCACGACTGCTGTCAGAGTAAGCCGAGTCCATTGTTAAGCAAGTTGTGCAGAAGCGATTCGATCGCGACAAATCCATTATAGCAGCCTTGCTTCGCATGCATTTCCATGACCGTTTTGTCAGAGTAACAACTATCTAGCAAAATATATTCTAAATTCTAGTTTGTGAGTCTGTATAATTAGTTTTTGCAGCTAAGAATAAGATTCTTATCTAACAAAAAAATATTCATTTTAAGTTACATCAACTTTTGAACTACTCTTTTTGCTTACACTTCATTCGGGAAGAAGGGTATCTCTTTATGTTTGTGTACAATTATTATATATATATAAAAACCTGAAAATTTCACACACACATCCACGCATGCGCGCGCACACACTCAAACACACACACAAAAACATGTTTGTCCTTCAACAATATCATGTGTAGACATCATAACACTTGCTACAAGAGATGTTGTGGCCTTATCAAGAGGACCAATCTACAATATTCCCATAAATCAAATTACTATATATGATCTAATTTATAATTTTATAGTGAATATTTACGTACACTACCATTCTGCATTCAAGAAAAAGATAAAATATATCAGTCTAAATTTTAGTCTGCTCAATTGAATTTAATAATTTTTCAAAGTCTAAATCCATGGTTTAGTTTGGCGATATTATAGCTGCATGAAACTCGCAACATATTAACTAGCAATTCAGTGTGAAAGGCGGCAATTTCAACTATGTGAAACCTCTTTAATTTTCTTCATATATAAAGACATTAAGCCTCTTTGATTTGAGAAACATGAGATCAGATTGTATTAAGAAATTAAGAGAGGATAACAAGTCTCAAAATGAAGCAGATATCAGTCATCCTCTTTTTCTTTATACTTCCTTTGGCATTTGCTAATCTACAATTAGGGTTCTATGCCTCTTCCTGTCGAAAAGCCGAGTCCATTGTTAAGCAAGTTGTGCAGAAGCGATTCAATCACGACAAATCCATTGCAGCAACCATGCTTCGCATGTATTTCCATATGACCGTTTTGTCAGAGTAAGAACTATCTAGTTAAATATATTCTAAATTCTCGTCGGTGAGTCTGTATAATTAGTTTATGCTATAAGAATATGATTCTTTTTGCTTACACTTCATTCAGGAAGAAGTGTCTTTTTTTTTGTCAAACAAGAAGTATTTCATTATGTTTGTGTACCATTATTATATATATATATATATATATATATATATATAAACCTGTAAATTCCGCACACATGCACGCACGCGCGCTTACACTCAAACACACACCCAAAAACATGCTTGTCCTTCAACAATATCATGTGTAGACATCATAACACTTGCTACAAGAGATGTTGTGGCCTTATCAATAGGACCAATCTACAATGTTCCCATAAAGCAAATTACTATATGATCTAATCTATAATTTTATGGTGAATATTTACGTACACCACCATTCTGCATTAAAAAAGAGAGATAAAATATATTAGTCTAAATTTCAGTATACTCAATTGAATTCAATAATTTTTCAAAGTCTAAATCCATGGTTTAGTTTGGCTATATTATAGCTGCATGAAACTTGCAACATTTTAACTAGCAATTCAGTGTGAAAGGCAACAATTTCAACTATGTGAAGCCTCTTTAATTTTCTTCATATATAAAGAAATTAAGCGTCTTTGATTTGAGAAACACGAGATCAGATTGTATTAAGAAAGTATGAGAGGATAAAAAGTCTCAAAATGAAGCAGATATCAATCATCCTCTTTTTGTTTGTACTTCCAATGGCATTTGCTGATCTACAATTAGGATTATATGCCTCTTCCAGTCAAAAAGCCGAGTTGATTGTGCAACAAGTTGTGCAGAAGCGGTTCATAATTGCAGCTTTGACTCGCATGCATTTCCATGACTGTTTTATCAGAGTAAGAACTAACTGGTTAAATATATTCTAAATTCTAGCTTGTGAGTTTGTATAATTAGTTTCTGCTAAGAACATGATTCTTATCTAACAAAAAAAAATTCATTTTAAGTTTCAACAGTTATACAAAAGTTACATGAGAAAACTTAGTGAAAATGCTAATTGTTACTTGTACAAAAAGTTATAGTTTAAAAAATCAAAGCTTTGATCATGTATTACTTAATTGGTTTGTCAAACGATCAACCTCTGACCGCAGAGGCATAAGAAGATTAGGATCTATTAAAAAATTGTTTTGATTTAATTTTCTAATAGTTTTTTATTCAAAAGTTTATTTGTATCGATAACATACATATTTCCATCAATGTGTAGGGGCTGTGATGCATCTCTGCTCATAGACTCAACAAATAGCACCAAATCAGAGAAAGAAAAATGATGCAAACGAAACTGTTAGAGGCTATGATCTAATCAACGAGCCGAAGGAAACAATTGAAGTCATTTGTCCTTCAACAGTATCATGTGTAGACATCATAACACTTGCTATAAGAGATGTTATGGCCTTACCCAGTGGATTAAAATACAATGTTCCGTCTAAGCTTCGGAAGTTGTTTGAATCAGGTAATGATGCTGCATTTTTGGATTAGAATACTTCTTTTATTCTTGATAATGAATTTTACAAACAAATTCTTCTTAAGAGAGGTATATTGCAGATCGATCAGAAACTTACTTTGGATAAATCAACAAGTCCAATTGTGTCTAATTTTGCTTCAAATGGTGAGAAGTTTGTTAAGAATTTTGCAACTGCTATGATAAAGATGGGAAAAATTGGATTTTTGGTTGGAAATGAAGGAAAAATTCGGAAGAATTGTAGGGTCTCCAATAAACTCAATTAGCTAGAGTGGATCGCAGAGACTCTATTTTCTCTTTGGGCTGAAATAAAATTATTTAAGTGAAATAGAAAATAGAGTCTTTGCAATCCACTGTAGCTAATTAATTTTATTGAAGACCCTGCAGTTCATGCGGATTTCTCCTTCTTTTCTAGCCAAGACTTCAATATTTCCCATCTTTATCATAGCATTTGCAAAACTCTTAACAAACTTCTCACCATTTGAAGCCAAGTTGGTCACAAGAGGGCTTGTTGATTTAACCAAAGCAAGTTGCTGATCCATCTGCAAAATACCTCTCTTCAGAATAATATGTTTGTAAAATTCTGATCCAAAGATGCAGTATTATTATCTGATTTGCACAACTTCACAAGCTCAGTATCCAATATAGGAGGATCAAAATTCTTATAATTGATGTATCTCTGACCAAGTCCTAGAGACTGAAGGGTGTTAAAGGTTAATGATCATTATTTGAGTGAGATATGCATCACAATTCGTTGTAACTCTTGAGTGAAAATATTGTAAGGTAATACATATATTCAATTGAGTTACAAAATCTTATAATGGTATATAAGATAGTTAATGCATGTGCATAAGTATTCTTGTGAATATAGTCAAGAGGTGTTGAACTACATTAATATGTTTCTTTCAAAAAAAAAAAAAACTACATTAATATGTGTATTTTTTTAATCTCTTCCCTACGTGCTTATGTGTGTCCCATCATAGACCTTTAGACATGTGAGCAAGTTCAATAGTGTGCAAGGTTTTCTCTAACACTGCAATATGAAGTACTGATAACAAAGTTGGAGAGTTGATGTAGATTAGATTAATTTTTTAATTTAACTATTAAAAGGAATACCTTTTTATCAAATGGACCATTTGAACCATTCTTTTGACATGAGTCAAAAAAGCAGACATTCCACCAGTTTAATTATTTACGTTACTAAAAAGAAATACCTCTACCTAATAGTTTAATAAAAGGATCTTTTAATCATAAAAAGTAGAGCCATAAAACAAGGCTTTTTAAGACCCATGGAGACTTTGGTTATAAGTAAATAAGACTAATTGCTCCAAGAAAGATAGGAAAAAGTGATAAAGTAAAAGCACTTATGATCAAAGACTATGAGTCTTTGCCTTGTTAGAACTGCACTTAAAAGAATTTCCAATTATGACTTGCACTTCACTAGACAACAGAAAAATAAAGTAAACGTAAGTAGGGTAGTGTTTTTCCCTAAAGATAAAGGATAATGACTTAACCAGCTTAAAAGAGAGTTCTTACAAGATCAAATGTGACATACTACTAATTTCACCACTTTTCCCGTACAACATAATGCTTTCATGGGAAAAATCACTTTTAGAAAATGTATATTAATTTTCAACACTTTTCCTTGGTGCTCTTTTCTTGAATTGGAAAACGAATCAAAATTAAAGACCAACTAAGTTATGCATATGTGTGTCCTATGATAGTAATATTAGTAGTATCTTCAGTAAAAGTAAATTTTGTTCTGAACTGGATCTAAACTCATCCAAAAGAAACTTTACTGCAACATAACTCTTAGGGTATTCATCGCCGTGAAGATTAGACGGTGTTCCATCAATCACAACGGGGAATCGCTTGATGACCTTAACGGAATTTCCCTCCAAAACTCCGGAAAGGTTCCTCTATGAAAGGACATCCGCAACTAGGAGAAAGATATAAATCATTATAATAACTACCTCTCAATCTCATTGACTTGAACGTCTCAATGTTTATAGGTACAACACCCCACTGAGAAGCTCTTTCTGCCGTCATCCATCGCGCTCAAGCAAAGCCAACCTTTGTTTGCGATCCATCTCGGATCAATTTTGATTAAAATTGTTTGTGTGTATTGATTTGTTTACAACTAAGTTTGAAGTATAATAATGTCTCTGAAAGATTTACCAAGTTTGATGTAAATATTAATACACATTTTTCAACTCACCCAAACACTTGTATTTTGACTAAATAATAGGAGGCAAAATCAGTTATGGTATAAACCATATGAAATCAAACACATAATAAGTGTGTGTTTGGATAAAATTTTGATAGATGTGATTTTGAACATGCTTAATTTTGTATATTGATTTGATCAAGATTAAGTTTGAGATAAGGTTAATTTATATTTGTATATTTTTACTCTTAAAACAAGTTTGATGTAAGAGTTAGTATCGGAATCAAAATCAATTAGATTCAAAATGATCAAACTATTCTACTAGATTTTACTAAAATTCCATTTGACAGAAAACAAAATCAATCCCAACATATCTTGTGTGAATCCAAAAACACAGATAACTTCCAAATTCATTCTGATCCACATTGCACAATTGAATCATGAATTCAACATCTCAAACCAATAGATATTTGGCTACATACATTAATAACATCCTACACTTTTCTATTTACACCACTATAAGTGAGTAGTGTTGGAGTAGAAATAATCACTATCAGTTATCCTTTATTGTGTCAAAATAAAAAATCATCATTTTCAGAGATTATAGCTCAATACAAATTTAAGTACACAATTGAAATAAAATCTTACAATAAATACCACAAATCAATGCTACCTTAAAAAAACATTGCAAGAGAAACGAAGGCCAGCAATATGTACTAGTTTATTTGACTGAAAATATCAATGAAAAATTTAAAGCTAGAAAATTATTATATGCTTTCCTGGATTGTATGAGCATGCGAAATAGCTCCTGAGCTGGCTTCCAAAATCTGAGAGCCACCCAAAACACCGTCTTTTCCTTCTTCATTAGGCTTCTTGGTAGCTAATGTAGCCCGAATAGGACTTTTCGAGGCCGCATTTGTGACATCAGTTCTAATTGTTTTTCGAACCGGAACACACTTGTCTGTTTTGTCTTCATCTGTGAAAACTGTATCTCTACTGTGCTTTCCTAGGGTTGGTGAACCATTTCCTGAGCAGCAACTGTTACTTGTAGAGGAAGGCGGTGAGAGGCAAAGTGATGGTCCACTCCAATGTGATGCTGCTACAAGTTGTAAAGGTATATTTTGTGGCCGAATTCCTGGAATTGCCAACATAGGTGTTGGACACCATTGCATGGACGCCGAAGTCGGATGAACTGCTGCCATTGAAGCAACATTATTCCAACCTGGATTCATCGGTAGTACCCATGGAGAAACAGGATAACACTGCAACCAATTTGATGCATTGTGTTCTGATACTTCATCTCCTTGATTGCCGGTATTTGTTACAGAAGATCCACACAAGGACGGTTCCTCTCTATGTTGCACACAACTATTTGAATTTGCATCAGCACTTCTTTTCTGGTCTCTAAGATGAAGCATTGATTCCATTGATTCGCAAAGAGGGGTGTCAGGACCAAATTTCAATACAGTCTCGTTATCCGTAGATATGTGGTGGTGATCGGATGAGTTTGTAGTTTCTAGCCTCGTGGTTGGAATTCCATTCGTAGTTACTATAATTTGCCGGTATTGAGAGGCTAGGTGCTTATTCTTCCGCCTCCCAGCACCTACCGGAACATTTCTCATTGTTCCACCAGCAGTCCAATACCTTTGGCAGTTCTTGCAGAAATGTCGAGGTTGATTGACGTTATAGTTGTTGAAATAACAAAACTTGGTGTCCCAACTGTTGCATCGCGGACACTGAACAATCTTGTCTGGTTTCTTTAAGAGTTTATCTTGATCTGTATTACCGGTCTCCGTGTTATCTTCAGTGGGCTTGGAATTTACTATTGGCTCCTTTTCCTGTATAGACTCTTGTTTACTATCCATTGAATCAGAAGAGTTGTCTTGTTGCTCAGTTTTTTCTGCACAAGGTATTTCCACTTCTGTTTTCCTTGTACTGCTGCAAGTATCCTAAAATTTAAACCACAAATTAGTGATAAACTAAGCAAAATACAAACTGATAACATAATCTAAGAATAGACAGAAAAATGAAAGCAAAGAAACACAATTACAATATTAGCAAACACAATGAATTCTCGCATAACATGACAGAAGTATAACTCTTTGGGACCTCAAATTTTGCAAACATAATGTGCACCTATTTCACTAGTCCTGATCTTTTACTTCTATTGAATAACAATATCTGCCTCAACTTCTGCTTATCTCAGATAATTGGCAAAGTATTGAACTCAATTCATATACTTGAATTGCTATACAATAAGACTGAAAAAACATCAAAGGAAATTATGTATAAAATGCCAAGAGAAATCATCATAAAAAACACCTAGAAATTAGAGTGTACAAATGACTCTAACAAAACGAAGAGGATCAAGACCAAATCCTTTGGTTCACATCAATCCAAGAATTACAAAAATCAATTTGATGAAATCAGTCTAAATTAAGTTTTTTTTTATCTTTAGATATAACATCCATCTTCCATCACAATTATAACATAAAAAGAGAGAGATGCTACAATTCAAAAATGAAACAAATTCATCAATCATTGGTATAGCTAGCTTCAACTAAATACCACCTTTGTTTACATTATTTTGGTCTCAACCCTCTACTCTCTAGTAATCTAGAGTTTAGCCACGAAGTAAGTAAAGTTTGACCAAAGATTGTTATAGTCTGGATTCAAACTTTTGTTCTACCGAACAATTTGTCCTTAACTCAAGCTCATTAAAATAAATCTTAATAGTAACAACACCTCCACTAAGAAACAAAATTACCCTTCAAAATTGAGAAGATTTTGATGCTTAAAATGAACTCAAATAACCAACCAAAAATCTCAACAACCCCAAAAGAAAACAAACAAAATAAAAATCCAAAATTTACGTCCAACCCATATTCATATGCAACATACAATGAAATAAAAAGCATGATTCATGAAGAAAAACATAAGCTGAGAGGCTGAAAAGATTGTTATGTTGTTATTATAGTTATATATATGTACCATGGGTCCAGAATTGGCCGGAATTCGACATTCCGGCGCCGGAATCTTCCAACCAAATAGCATAATACCATGATCCTTCTCAGTCTCAGACATGTTCATATGTTGTTTCAAACTCTGAAGCTAAGCTAAGAACCTTCAAAAAAACAGAAGAGAAACAGAAACAGAGGAAGAATCAAACGTGTGAGTGTAAAAAACAAAGAAAGTGTTTCTTTTGTGTAACTAAAATTTGTTACAAAACAAGACAACTTTTGAAAGGGTAGAAAGAAAGAGTTGAAAGTTGCACTATAAACCCTCTGAAAGTAAAAAGGTTCCCTGCAAAAAGCACAAAGAACATGAGGCATCAAAAACACACACACATTAGTAATTTTTATTTTTATTTTTATTTTTATTTTTTATTAGGTAGATAAAAAAAGTATTCTTTAATTCTTTCCTTTCCTTTTGCAATCACAAAGTGTTTCTTTTCAAAAGATTGCCTTTTTATTTTTTATTTTTATTTTTTATTGAAAAGTGTTTTCTTTTCTCTTGATTGTGCCCAAACATGGGACCCTATCTATACATTGAATATAAATGCCTTCCATATCATTATGTTAAAGAGCTAATCTAATTGAAATTAAAAAGTTTTAGTTTTTCTTTCTAAAAGTAAAATCCAATCTATTTTACTTATAACCCAAACTACTAAACATCTTCCTTCTTCATTGATGTAAATGTGGAGTTTTTTTCACCTAAAAAATATAAAATAAGGAAGATTAGAGTAAAAAAATGTTCTCAACTTCTTTTATAAGTACTAAAACATTATTAGATTTTTAATTTTATTTTAATTTATAATTTTTTATTAAGAAGTAGTAAACTTTTCGCAAAGTCTTAAAAGAGAGGAAAAATCTTAAGTATAACTCAGTTGCTTTTTCGTATGATTCTTAACTAAATTCAACATGATTTTCTTAAATCCACAATTTTCTCAAAGTTTGTTATAACCAAAAAAATTATGTTATTAGTTAAAAATCATACGAAAAGTACCTAAAGAATTGTACTAAGTTTTGTCCTAAAAGAAAACCTACGTGTATACCACAAAAGAAATAATATTCTATAATATTTTCATTCTTTTTTTTTAAAGAAATATTTTCATTCTTATACTTTTATTCTTATTCTTTTTTAGAATAATCTTTGTATACCGACATTGTGCATTTGTTAATATATATTCAATTAAGTTAAATTGCAATAGCACTTTATAAACACCTTTTGATAATATATTATTGAATATATATGTGTGTATCAAAATTATAGTAATCATATATATTTACAAAATAATTAAGTCAAATGTTAATAATAAGTAACATTTAATTACAGGTTTAGAGTTTGGATTCAACTTTAAAAATGTAATAATGTTAAAAAAATTAAGGGAGATTTTTCTTTTATTGTAGTTATATCGATTTAAATGATTAATCTCTACAGTTATACATAAATGATATCTACTTCGTACAAAAATATCATTGACCAAATAAAATATGGACATGCTTTAAAAAAATAAAGTGAAATATGTATGTTTATCATAAAAAATAAAGATGATCTTGAAACACATTCTTTAACTCACATTGTTGGTTAAAACAAAATATAGTCTAGAATTTGAGATATGTATGCATGTTTGCATTTTCTGCTTTTGGCCACGCGCGTTTATTGCAAAAATAATAAAATAGAACAATGGAATAGCATATATGTAGAATATTATTATTGGCATTAGAATGGAAAAAGTGAAATATATGAAAAGAGGTGGAGATGAGAAAAGGAGAAAGTAAAAGTGCTAGCTAAGTTGGGGGGTGGAGACAGGTGGCAAATGAGTCAGCAAAGAGTGCAAATGATAGCCAAGAAATAAATTGGGTATTTCTTGAAGATGTGGATGACATCAGAAAAGAGAAAAAAAGACAAAAGTGATTCTTTCTTGATGCTTTTGCATTTGTTTGTTCCTGCAATTGCATTGCCGACTTAAACATGGCCCATGCTTCCATGCAACCCAACGCAAGGTTCACTTTTTACGCCGCCTTCCCCATCTTTGCCACATGCTCCTAATATACATGCCAATACTATTGGAGTATATCAAATTTTCTATATAATAAAATAATACATTTTCTTGGAGAATCTAGATTTGAAATGTTGTTGGGAAAAATACTTATGTTTTGTGCTTGAGTTATCTAAAATAAGTTACCTTTATTGAAATAAATTTTCGGCTTTAGTGAACAGTATTGTCAATAAGATTTCATCATCTTAATCTTTATATATGTTTGGTTTTACTTTAGATGAGGTAAAATCAGTTTTGAAAGAATTATTTCATAATTGAATAATTGCTTTTGACATGTTTGAATGATCTCGAGTGAAATTGAATTTGCCTTCAATTGATTCTAACTTGAAGTCAGAATTTGTAGTTTTTTTTAATGATTGATTAAAGAATTTGTAGTTTTTACCATATACAATTGAAGCATTGCTATTATCCTGATGGATTATATAGTGAGAGTGTCCGGAATTACATTCCAACCAATGAAAATGTTTACTGGCCGCAAAACATGGGGAGTGAGGCTCTTATTTTTTATTTTTTTATTAAGTATTCAAATAAAAATTTAATCTAATGACCTTTGCCAACACATTCAACAACAGTTCACGAAATAATTTTTCATTGGATCTATCATTTCTCATACAATTAATTTTTAGCGTTGAATTTATTTTTCAATTTATATTATATTCATCCATCTGAACATAATTCACCTTACATTCAACTCAATTACAAGAAGAATTAATTTTATGAAATAAATTAATTCAAAATTAATTTGTATCACCGTCAAACCGAAAATACATTTATATTTGATTTAAGGCACAACTCAATCAGTCGGCTTTATTTTACTCGTATTTGACCTATGTTTTCTGCTTTTAGCCTTTACTTGTGTTTTTTGTAGCTTATTTACTTGACAACCTTTGGAGGAGTTAAAAAAACTCACAATTGATGGCGTAATATTGTTTATAAAAAAAGTTGGGAGCTAATAGCCGAATCTTCAAGTTTGACAACAATTTAGCACGCGACAGTACCACCAACAAAAAATTAGCTTGTCTATCATGGCTACAATCGGTGCATGTATGCGTTTGTATTCTGACAAGAGTTTCAGCAGCATGAAACCTACGTCAACATCAAAGTGGTGCGACCCTTAACCACCAAACTACCAACCTCCCACTTTGGGAATACCAACTAATGTAGCTTCTCTTTGTGATGCAAGATAATACTTCGGTTGATCCACTTGAACAGCTCGTAGTAATGACCATGTATTTCATCAGGCAATAGATTGATATGAAGATACCTGACATTATGTATCAAGTCTCTCATCATCTAGTCGATATTGTTAAACCAATGGTTTGCAACGAGGTTTAGCAAAGTCTCTCATGATGCATCCTCATTTGATTTTACGCAGCAGAAACATATGGGTGATTTTTTCTAAAAAAAAAAAGTTGGAGGGCACAATCAGGAAGCTTCTGCAAGAACAAACAAGCAGTTGATTTTATGCCATGTTCATGATGATCCTATACCTAAGGATAAAAGGAGGGTAGCTAAGATCACTATGGAGGATATAGCATTGCTCCCTTAGAATTACTGTTAGGAATGACCAGGTGAAGGCACGAAGAATGATGAAACAGTAACCTTATCTATTTTTTCATGTCCGAGTGAAGAAATGAAAACGTGGAAGGACCATTTCATTTATGTCCTCTAGATTTTCTATTTGTCCTATCTTTTTTCTTGTGGGTCTCTCTAGACTTTATTTTTTTGTATGACATTTTTGTCAGAATTTTAGAAGCCATAGGCCATACGAAATCTACACTAAACCAAATTCAATCCAAACCATTCAATACCTATAACAAACCACATTAGTCTCCAAAAACATACTTAGAAAAATTATATTGACTTAATCAAAACCATACGAAATCCACAGTAAATCATAGTAGTCTCCATCGGATACTTTACAATATTCAAGCCAAAGTTCCTGTTTCTAGATTAATGATTCTTAGGATAATTAGCACTTAATATTTTAGTCTTTGTAGTTTTAGCCTAAGTATCAAGAGATTACTTGTAATGCAAGTCATCTAACCTCGTGCTTTCCATCTTGATGCTTAGCTATAAATAAGCTACCCTTGTACTTTGAGATAGTGAATGAAATCAATATTTTCACATTACAATGATGATGATGGCTAATTCATTTCAAGATCCATAATACATTTTAAGATCAATGTTTTCATTGAAATTCAATTTCAAGAAGGCATACAACTCGATTAGTTGGAGATAAAGTGAGTGAAGCCATAAGATAAAGTGAGTGAAGCCTTGCATATCCACAACATCAACGTCAACAACAATCCAATTGATGAGCTTGTTTCAAGGAAAGGGCCATGCAGGTCAATGTTCAAAGCAACAGAAATTGGCCAGCTAAAAGGTTTCAAGGTGAGTTTCAAAATTTCTTATCCAATCTTTCAATATGTGGACGACACCATAATGGTTATAGTTTGAAGCAAGTTGATATAATTTATGGGTTGTTAAAAGAATACTAAGGAGCTTCAAGCTTGTTTCATTATTATGGAAAGGTATACTCCATCTATCAATAGGAGGGTTTTCTTATAAATTCAGTGTTTGGTGTGTTTCCTTTATACTTATTTTCATTTTATAATGCTCCATGGGCAATGATTTAGAAGTTGATAAGGTTGTAGAAGGATTTTCTATGGATTGGAGTGCAGGAAATAAAATAGGTTTGTTGGGACAGGACGTGTATGCCAATCTGTCATGTACAACTCAGCTTATGCTTATAGTAATAATTTCCAATTGTTGGTGATTTGTATTGTCCTTCACGTAATGAAGTTATATGGTTATGTTCACTTTTGTCTTGTACATGTCTAATGTAGACATCAAACAAAAAGATGGTATGTAAGCTTACTATAAATAAATTAGGTATTAAATGATCGTAATCATCGTTGATTTTCAGATAACTTTGTGATTTTTGTATTATTTTTTGGCTTTAATATGTGTTTCGTCCCTGCAATTAGGGGTCATTTAAAAATTAGTCCATGTAATCGTTAATCCTAGAAAATTACCCTTGCAAAGTTTAATCATTTAAACATACCCTTTTCTCTCTTTGTAGCTGCAAGTTGGTTGGATTCATGGTTTGTTTCTGAAAAATTGAAGAAGATGAACAGTGCACCATATGCATTGTTCAAAGGAAGAAGAAGGATGATGAGGGTATTTTTGTCTATTCCCATGCCATTTTGCTAATTTGATGACGTGGCAGTCATTAAGTGGGTTAAGGGACGTAATTTTAAATGATTAAACTTTGCAAGGGTAATTTGTCAGGATTAACGATTACAAACACCAATTTTTAAATGACTCATAATTGCAAGGACGAAACACATATTAAAGCCTACTTTTTTTTATAAAAAAAAAAGAAGCATTTTTCTCATGTTATGGTCCCTTGGTTATCATGTTTCCCAACATTGTGTATCCTATTTTGTATTCATTTATTTATTTATTTATTTTAAAATATTGTTGATAAACCTGTAATCTTTTATTTTATGAAATATAGTCACGAGTTGATAAATTAATTTGGCATGCATAGCAACATTTTGTTTGGACTACCAAAGAATCGAACATAAGAGTATACTTGGTGTAATCTGACCGAAAATATAAGAGATGGAATGCTATAAAACCTTGTATGCATGCCTCTTGGCACCTTAAAGAGTATTCATGTGGATCCAAAAACCATAATACATACAAGGTCCTTTAGATACCTGTTCGAAAAACTATCTCCGTGAATTTGGTCACCTTAAGGATATTTGACACCGTATTCCAAAATATATAATGATGACCCATAATAATGAGTATTGAAATCGATATAAACAGGTGTATATTTTAAAGGTCTTGCTAATGAGTGTTCTTAGGATACTCTTTAAACTTTTTAAATTGATAAATATCCTTAAAAAATTTATCAATTAAAGTCTTTAAAAAGTATCCAAGATGCACTCGTTAACATTTTTCATACTTTAATCATTCATATAATAAGCAATAAAAAAATGGTATATTCAAATTCGGAGATAAGACTATAACAAACCCCTAAACCCTAAAAATCACGTATCAAACTTGAGATGCAAAGTCAAAACTCATAAATAGGCACACACTGTTTCCATCCAATTTAGACACAAATTGTAGGAAGCATCCTAAGGCTCCACAATAACTCCCCATGAAAGTATTTAATGATCGCATACCTAAATCAATATTATTTTAGTATACTCACATGAAATCAACAAAATTAAATAAAAATGATTTAGTCACATCAACTTACACACACGTAAATCATTATTGGTTCAAATTAAGGTCACGAGATTCAGCCTAATAATTTTGACATTTGTTAATTGAATTAGAACTTGTAGACAGCTGTAGTACTAGTATTAGTTAAGTGCGGGCAAAAATTTAATTTCAATCATCTATAAAAAAAAAAACTTAATTTGACTCAAACAATTGGACTCAAATAGTTAATGAACTCCATGAAATAACGAATTATTTGGGAGAGCCCGAATTCGATTTCTGGATGGAATAATTATTGGTCAGACTATATTTACCTCACGACTGAACTTCAAATTACCTGAGTTCACTTTCTCTGAAAAACGGATGATTAACAACAAAAAAATTAATTTAGACATTTCGCTCTCTCGATATGTGAACCACCACATTAAAGGAGATACTTTTTCCGTCGGTTAACTTAGCTACGTGCATGTTTGGTTCAACTTCTAGAGGGACCATAATTGATAATTGATTCTTGAGGTGTTGAATTGATTTTGACATGTTTGGTTGTTGTCGGGTAGAATTGATTCTGCTTGAAGTTAGAATTCATAGCTTTAGATTCTAAAATTGATTTTCACAGACAAATTTATAGTTAAACTCGTTTTTACATGAACGATCCAAACACAGATAACTTTAATCAAAATCACTTTTAACGAAAACCAATTCTACATATATAATCAATTTTATTATAATCAATTCTTCCCCCGCACAACCAAACACACGCTATAACAACAACAACATCATCAACAACAACAATTAACCATTAAAAAAACTATAATAATTAAATTGAGTTTGTATTTGTTTTATAAAAAAAGTGAGACTAATTCCATGGTGCACAAGTAAAATAGTCTTGACTCGTACATATTTTCTCGGTCCCTATTTATAAGATTATTTACAAAAATTTGTTTGTTCTCAACTACAAGACCTTCTAGGTAAAATAGTTTTGACTCGTACATATTTTCTCGGACCCTATTTATAAGATTATTTACAAAAATTTGTTTGTTCTCAACTACAAGACCTTCTACTAATTTCAAGATGTATTTATTACTTCTTTTTTCAAATATATCTCGTATTAATATTATCATTTATCTTAGAATATGAAAAACAAAATGTGAATGTAATTATACATTAAGAGTAATTTAATAATAGTCACACATATTGCAGACAAATTTAATTTTCCAAAAGTTTTTCTTAATACTCATACTTTTTGGATAGTGATATATCACTGGCAGAGGGATAAACTTTATTTAATTATTGGATCATTAAGTTTCATATATCTCACTTGATTTGATAGTGATACTTAATGATTTAGTCTCTGTTTGGTTATGCGTTTCGACGCCCCAAACACAAGTTTCTTTCCAAACACGATTTCATCATTCGCTTTGATATTTGAATAAAAGCAAACATGAATCCTAGCATTGTGTGTCTATCATCAATCCTATGTTTACTTCATAGTCAGAAATAAGAGCTTTTGCGGCAACTCATAGCGATTTGAGAATTTAATTTTAGGTGACATACTTCCTTCGGATGAGATATAAGCAAAAGTGGTAATTGAAAGGTCAACATACGTGGTTAAAAATTTAGCAAATATACGTGGTAATTGAATGTAGTATATAATTTCTCCAATTATCCATGAGGTCTCTACAATTTTCCCTAAATTACCCGTGGCTTCTTTTTCAGTTTCCAGTTTCCTCCATTTCAATAAGTTGGTCATAGTGATGATTTTGTCATTCCTCAAATTTTTTCTTCTCTACCCTGCAAACTTACTGCACTCTTTTTCTTTCTGTAGGTTAGAGAAGAAGTTGGATTTGGGCTCTCTTTTTGTCAAAAGAATTGGGCTCATAAAGCCCATCAATTTCTTTTCCTATACAAGCCGATTAAATGACAAATTCTCTTATTTGATAATTTTCCATTTTACCAAATTTTTCTTTTTTCTCTTGATTATTTTTTATTTAAAACCATACCGTTGAAATATTGCTAAATACAGACCACACCTTTATTTATGATCCAAAAGTACTTTTGTGGTTTTTATCCACAAAAAGGTAGTTTTGTAGATGATTAACCGTGAATAAATCAATAAGTTAGGTCAGTGGGCAGATAATAACAAATGAACAAGTTGACTTTTATTGGTTGGTATGGTACATTCATATGTCTATTAAAGTCTCTTTAGTCTATATTATTGTATCACATACATTATTTAAACACTAAAAGGTTCTTGTTCCCCTTGTCTCATATCCAGCAAGTAATTCAAGATGCAAAGAAATTTCTTGAGCCTACTTGTGCTACTGCTTTTCTTTTTGAGTTTCTCATATGTTCTCTCTTCCTCTGCTTCCCCTGCAACCGGTAAGCATTCATAGTAAATTTAAAGGATTAATGTTCAATATTTTAGTTCTATTTCAATTTCTTTGTAGAACATTCGATGAATATTTGGATTGATTTGTCCTAGGAACCAAAAATTTGAAAGGTGAAGATGCATCAACTCTACCTTCTCTAGCTATGGTCAGTGCTATTCATCTCTCTCCATATAAATATACTATAATATAGCCTATAAAAAATATTAATGTTGTGATCTCAAAATTTGGCATGGGATTATGTTTAAATTATGTAGCCTAATCAATGTTTATTGGTTTATCTTCTTTTGATTGTGCTCTTTTTTATATTGTGTATAATTGGCAGGTGGATGGTAATTATGGTGAGGAACTTATGGTAGTTGATAAGGAAGAAGCATTAGTTGAAAGGAGGATGGATTTGGAAACTCAAGACTATGGAGGGACCGGAGCAAATACAGATCATGAGCCAAAACCCCCTAGAAGGATTTAATCCATAATAAAAAATGCCATTAAATTAATATATATGCATGCATGTTGTTCCCTTTCATTAATTTAATTATAATCAAATTGTATGTAACTTGAGTTGATATTTTAAATAAACAAGGTTGGCATTATATATGTATGTATATATATATATATATATATATATATATATATCCTTGTGAGCTTAGCTCAGTTGGTATGAACAATGCATAAAATATGTAAGGTTCGGGGTTCGAACCCCGGCCACCACCAAAAAAAAAGATGGACTATCTATGCCAGACTATTATTTTATTGTGCTTGAAATTTAGATTAGTTAGATTTTGATTAAAATTACACACACATATATAAATAAATATATATATATATATATATATATATATATATATTGATATTTATGACGTTTAAACTTTTATCTTTTTTAATGACATCAATAATATATTATTATTATTATTATTGAAAAATTTGTTTAAAAATATAATTGAAATAACGAAAAATTTGGCTCAAAATCTTTCATTCCCTTATACATTATTGTTATAGATAATATTGTTCATATTATAGTAATGTGGTTCATATTTTAATGGTATTTAATTATTTTTAAATTAACAAGCAATATTATAAAATAAAAAAAGGAAATAAAATACTTTAAATGAAAGATAAAATTGGAAAGTAAAAAAGTTGGCCAAAATTCATGTATTTTCTATATATAAAAAATGTCATACGTACTAGCAACTTACTTATAGGATATTGTTTTAAAAAATCTTAAAAAGGAAATTTTGTCTTAAATATTTAAGTCAAACACTTGTTAATGTGTAAGTACACACAAAAAATTTATTAAACAATGCCCAACGTGCAAAAGTAATAATGCGATTTAGATTAAATTAAAAATACATAAATAATGCAACAATATAAATTAAAAATTTAAATGATATGTCATCTCACTTCATACCAGGTTTTTACAAAAATCCAATAAAAAAATTCAAAGTAAAATGGACTCCCAAATTTTTTTTTTTTGAGGACTCACTACTTTTGTAACTACATTTTAAAATTAATAGCATGGCTTAGAAAATGAAGACTTTTCACTTATGTGATCATGTTATCTCAATTTTTTCTCTTATAGGTTTTCGATAAATTCTCTCTGTTGAGAGCAATCCTATTTAACACACTATTACAATATTAAATATGTCCGCATCTTTCAATCAATATTCGGATTTTAGTTTGTCACTTTGTAAAAGTTTAACGCATTTCATTGAGTCCAACTTTCATCGGTGATCATTTGACTAATAATTTACAACGAGAATATATGTCCACAAAAGTAAAAAAATCACCAAACATGTATCTAGCGATATATTCTAGCAATAGCTGAAACAATCTCTTGCGTCGTCTAGTCTCTCACATCTGATCTTGTCTCTGCTTCATTTCCTACAATAGTGTATTTAATAAACCAAAAGATTATAAGCTTGAAGTCTAGCAGTATTTCATGCAGCATAAATCATACTATGAAGACAGAATAAAACTAGGCATATATAAGGCATAACTATGGGATCTAAGCATTCTAGTTGGCCTGTACATTAAAGAATGTTGTCCCATTTGAAACTAGTATAAATGAAAAATGGGTATTAATTTGAGCAGAATATGAATTCAATTCATTTGCCAAACATGTTACTGCCTTGCAGGGAAAGACACAAGAACATGAATAAGTTCAATTCATTTGCCAAACATGTTACTACTTTGTCTAACACTATAAAAACAACAAATATTAAATAAAATTTTTGTACCTCATAATACTCTTGGTACTGATTTTCCCATGTTATCTGTCTGTAATGCCTCTCTTCCTCATTTAAAAGGTAGCCATCAAACTATGCAGCATTTTCGCAGCGAGAATAACCAATGTCTTATGCATGACGATTAAATGATAGTAAAATAGCACGGACACAAATATGTGCTTGTGTGTGTAATACAAAACAACATTTAGAAGGAAAATTTTCTAGGGCCTAACAAAAATATCATGTTCAAAAAGTTATTTGTAATAAAAGAAGAACAAATATTGTATCTATTTGCCGTCTAATCAAAAAGATCATGTTCAAAATCTGAAAATAGTTTTACCAAAACAATGTAACAGTCATTTGCAGCTCTAAAAGAAGAAGCATATTTTATAAACTGCTAACAGATAAAACATTTCACCTCTTCGTCATCGATATCAGAGAAACTTTCTGATTCATCTTGAGCTTCTGCACTGGTGGTGTCATCATCTCTATGTGAGTCATCTTTAGAGCTTTCACTCTCAAAATCATCCCTGAAAATCATTTTTGAGAAAAGTAAGAATCAATAGCTGTAAACTGAGGAAATCTACATTCCCTAAAGAGAAAATAAGAGCACGCGGCAATACTTTCTAGCACGCAGGCGAGCAATTCTTTTTTCTGTCTCTTGCATACACTGTTTGATGCCTTCAACACCTAACCAAAGGAAGTGGAGAGAAAGATATTTGAAAATTGTGTTTGTAAAATGAAATATGAAAAATAAGCTACTAACATAGACAAGAAAGAAACTACTAACATGCTTGAAGCATGTTTCACATAGTCCAAGAGCACAATAGGACACTTTGCTATCTTTGTGCTCACACAGTAGATTTTTTGAAGTAGATCCTTTGAATTCACTGTTTTTTTCATGCTCTTTTGCCATTGTATTCAACTCTTCAACCTGTAACCATAATAGATTGATAAAAAATTTCACTTCAGTTTGAAATCCAAGATTTTGAGTTCCACCAAAAACATACTCTAAACTTAAGAGCCCAAAATTGTATAGATAGAGCTTTGGTAATCCAAATATAAAAACACACCACATAACAAGAACTAGAACATTATAAAATCTGGACATAACACTGAATGAAGAACCAAATTCATCAAGTGTATAACTAGACGACCGTAAAGGTCAATGCTATATCTTACTGCTAACATGATCATTCTTTCTCTTTAAAAACCAAAATCTTGAAAGGAAACATAATCTAAATCATAATAAATCACAATCAAAATCATAATAATAAATCTATAGAAAGAGAAACCTAAGGTCTCAAAAAATAGAAGGCAAGCATACTGTCATATATAATAGAGTACCTAAATTTTAAATTACATGGTCAAAAGTGTTACAAGTCCCCCATAGCATTGAATAGGAGCCACCACAAAATCCCGCATTTACGAAGTAAATGTTGGATGGAGATTAAACTGTGCAGATTTTAAGGTTTGAATTTTGGTTTAAAAAAAGTAAAAAAAAAACCCTACTTAAAATCTCCATTGATCCAACGATCACCGATGCGATGACTGTGTGAATGAGGGATTTTGAATGAACAGTGAAACAAAGGAAAAAGAAGGGAAAGAAAGGATACCACAAAACCACCAGCAAATGTCTTCGCGAAACTCCTGAGAAAGGAGATTAAGAAATCAGAAAGCAAGATGAAACCCTAATGACTCATTTTTTTCATATCAAAAACCCTAATGACTAATGAACGTTCTGGTGTAGTACAATTTTTTGTTTTAATTATGATGGATTCCCAAAAATACCCTCAAAATGCCAGTGTATAAACTTTGATGACAGGTACTTTCGGAGTTTCACCTCAGTATAAAAATTCCTACCATTTCTTGACTAAAATCGGCTAAAATTTTCCGTATCTTGTACTCCAAGATACACAGAAATTCCCCTAATTTATTTTACGGAACCCTAATTCCAAGTCCCAAAATCATCCTCAATCATAACCCTATAAATAAATCATATTTCTTCAGTCCTTCTGCCCACTTATTTTAGTTCATTCATTCCAAGATACTACTATATTTTGTGTTTCTTAATTCAAAGGGTAGTCTTGAAGATATGGAAGGTTCTAGAGTGCTTGAAGGAGAATCAGTAAGGAATTTGTTTGCTTGTCAATTTTTGGTGGGTGATTTGATAATTTGTTAAGGAGGGGTCGGGTATCCGTAAATGTAACTCCTCACCGTGTTAACCAACTTTGTGACAACTTATTTTGATGGTTCATACAATCCAAATGTAATATAATGTTCAATAAATCACTTTAAGTGTATATTAGCTAGGTTCTATTTTTTTGAGAAATCAAAATTGACGCAAGATAGGTAAAATTGATTGTGTCAAAAATTGATTCTAAATTGAAATTAGAAATTTGAAATTTCAATTCTAGAATCAAAACTTCCTTTTAATTTTATTATGATTTTATCCATTGTTTTTGAAAACATTGTCCCAATCCCTAAATGCAAGAACACAACATCATCAAAGTACTATATATCAGCCATTAGTCTTTGTAATGTGATTTTGATTCATGAAGATTGTAACTAAAACCTTTGCTAACGGCCTGAAGTTTATCCTCCCTGAGATCATTGATGAGGAACAAAGCACTTAAAAAATAACGCCTAACGTTCAAATAAATTTATGTAACTTAAATTAAATTAAAATGCTAGGGTGCCGTAGATAATTTATATAAAAAAATGTTATTTACAACGAATAAAATACAAAGAAATAATGTAACGCAGCAAATAGATTTAGGGTGTATTGCATCATGAAGATGATAATAGATAGATTAATTAGAACTTGATTGCTTGGACAGTAAGTTGCCTTGCTAAGTAGTTAGTAACAATAATCCTATGTGATTACTTGCACAATAAGTTACGACAGAGCTTCATTTGTTTTATAATATGGGAGGTTGATTTACGAAATATGCTTGTGGAGTTGATAGAGGGGTAAACGGTATCTCATGAGGATGATACATGGGTGTGGAGACCGGAAGAAACAAGTTTATTTACGGTGAAGTCAAATATGCGCCAAGATAGCGTCGAACCACATACCCCTGCAGAGATCAAGCGCAAAACGCCTGTAGGCTGGATGTTTCCTTATTTATGTTATAAGGATGACAATATAAATATTAAACCAATTAAATTAACCAAATTAACTGTGATTATCGTTGTGCATCTTGCACAGGCTATGCTTTGAAAAACTTTTGCTGATTCAAAAAGAAAAAATGTAACTTCATCAAATATGTGCCAAGATAGCGTCGAACTACATAACCCTGCGGAGATCAAAAGCAAAACTCTGTAGCCTGTTTCATTATTTATGCTATAAGGACGAAAACATAAATATTAACAATTAACCATTGAATTTGAAAGTTTAAATCTTGTACATGATCTCCCTAAATTTTCAACTAAATCTAAAACCCTTTTTACTTTTATTGAAACAAATTAAGATTATTATTAAACGACGTAAATATTTGTGTATTTGAATTAACAAAGATAATGTGTGATATAAATTTTAACCCAGTGACGACTTTCTTTTTCAAAATATGTAACTAACAAAAATTGTTGAGGAGTATAACGCTAATCTGGTAAATTAAGCAAATCTTTTTTGGAATCTAACAAGCTAAACATTAGAGAAGATGATCAAAAGTATACCTTCTATGTCGGATTCATGAAGAGGTAAAAAAAAAAGTTGAAAATGATGGGTGATTGCAAATTAGTTGGGGATCAGACAACATAATTATTGAAGTGGAAAAAAAAACTTGGAGATATAGGTCTCAAATCAAACGACCAGTGAAGGAGGAACACTTTAATTCTAATCTATAAGAACTAAGTGGATTTACAAAATTGCGCAAATTATAAGGAAATTAAACTTATGAGTCATACAAGTTCTGGGGAAGATCGATTGAAATGAGACTCTACAAAAAATGACTCGAGTTATTCACAACCAATTCAGTTGTATGCCTGGAAGGTTGACCATGAAAGCAAATGGAGTTACTAGGACGTGTGATGGAGTGATACCAGATGGATAAAAAAGACTTGCACTTAATTTTCATTGATTTGGAAAATGCATACGATAGAGTGCCTAGAAAGATTTTGTGGAAAGTTCAATAAATAAAATGGGTTAGAATTGCTTATATCTCAGGTATCAATGATATGTATGGGGGGCTACGACTAGTGCAAGGACATTTGGTGGGGAAACTAATTTTCTCATAACTATAAGATTGCACCATCGGTCAATCCTAAACCCTTAGTTTTTTACTTTAGTTTTGGATGTACTTGCGGAAAAAACACCGAAGAGTTATAGAAGTTGTATACATTTTGCAAATGATATAGTCATGTATGGACAGTCGATGAAGGAATTAAATGGAAGTTGAAAACATGCCTTAGAAGCGCATGACTTCCGCATAAGTAGAAGCAATACATAAAATATGGAATGCAATTCCAGCAAAATGCAAATCATTTCTAACTTAGAGTGAAAGTTTGAGAACATATTAACAAACCAAAAAATTATATGTTGAAGTCTAGCAGTACTTTATGTCTTGTTTGGTCTCGTCTCTAGCATCGTCCCGTCTCGTAGATCTGAGCCCGTCTCTCCTTCATTTCCTACAATAGTGTATTTAACAAACCAAAAAATTATATGTTGAAGTCTAGCAGTACTTATGCAACATTAATCATACTATGTAGACAAAATAAAACTATGCATAACAGTTGGTTCCGCACTACTAAGCATTTCACTTGGCCTGTACATAAAAAAATGATGTCCCATTTGAAACCAATATAAATGAAAAATGAGTATTAATTTGATCTGAATATGAACTCAGTACATTTGCCAAACATGTTACCAGGAAATTCACAAGAATATGAATAAGTAGTATACAATATAGACAAACACATATATGTATATATTAGCAATAATGACCTTTCTTGAAACAAAAGAAACACACATTAGGTGTTCTGCTACTAAATTACTTGGACATTTTTTTTCTTGTTTCATGACTTTATCATTCTTTTCTACTTTCTATGATTATTCATTTCAACATGAAAAAACATAGAGGTAGAGCTTTCGGTAACAGTTAACGGACCAGCCTGGAATAAGATGTCGCAAGCTGTTATAGCCTTCAAAGAAGCTGTTGGAGTTGAGTCATGGAACAAAAGAGCCATTTGGTCATGAAAATTTCATTTGGCAGAGGAGTCTCTTTGAATAGAGTATTCTCTATTGTGAAGGAGAAACCTTTCGTGGAGATAATTCTCTCCTATTGTCATTTATCCTTTCTCAATCTTTCCATAAAATCACTCATAGTTTATACAAATCTTCCTAGTTTTTATATAGTCTAACTCCCACATTATATAAGTGGAAAACTAAAAACACTATAGCTCTGGTCATAGGTTTATAAAATGGGACAGGGCCAATTGATATTAGTGTAAGACTAGGAACACTTGTACCAGAGACAGCATAAATTCCTACATGATATGATTTTATGAGAATCTATCACATTCTTCAAGTATACCAAATTTTAATTCAATTGGTTATTACTGATAGGTCGAGGTCTAGTAGAATAGGCAATAGTTTTATAATTTCGAAAATCATATGCTAATTTAATGGTATGCTTAGGAAGCATTGAAGTAAATGAGTTGTTGCATTTTAACACAATTTACATAATTAGAGCTACAATTCTAAGAATAGATTTGTGACGATCTCACTAAATATTGATTCAGAAAGTACCTTTCTGAGTTTTGCCAAAGCTGCAACAGCAGATTCATAATGCTTTCTTGCTTCATGCACATCCTCCATACATTTATTCACAATGGCGTCATAAAATTCCTTCTTAGCTGCTGCAACTGCTTCCTCGGCTGCTTGCTCCTGCAAGAAATATAAAGTTGAGTGAGATCCAGTGCACATTAACTCCAAAATACTAACAAAGTGAAATGGAAAACCAGGGGAAAACAGAAGTATAAACTACAAGTATCAAGTTCCATATTGAACAGTCATGATAGAAAGTAGAATAACAAACGTCTGTTCGGTATTAAATAAAGTTGTCAGAAATTCAAATTGTCTTCTTCATTAAATAAAATTGTCAATACTTTATCCTGCACTACTTCAAAAATAAACATTAAATAAAATTGTATGTACCTCATACTCTTGGTATTGATCTTCCCAAATTTTATTCTTGTAACGCCTCTCATCCTCGTTTAAAAGGTACCCATCAACCTATGCAACATTTTGGCAGTGAGAATGATCTGTGTGTTTTGCATGACAATGATCTGATAGTATAGTAGCGCAGAGCCGCAGACACAAATATGTGTTTATGTGTATGTAATACAAAGCAACATTAGGATGGAAAAATATCAAGGGCCTTGCAACAAACAGAAATAAATTTGGCCAGGAGAAACACTAAGCTACAAGAATAATAGAATCCCAAAATCTTGAATCGATTTCTGATAATAACTTACAGAAATAACAATCATTTGTGATAATCAACCAAACAAACTGGACATAATTAAGGATGGAGTTCATTTCTGTTGGATGTTGGATTCATATCTCAATCACTAAAGTTTATGAATCTGATAGCAAGAAAGGGGAGCGAAACACTACGGTCTTGTGATATGTGACATAGAACTAGATAATGAAGAAGCCAATTTGAAATTCTGACCAAGATATTTCATCTTTTTAGGTTTATGTTAATTAGGATTTTCTGATCAAAATTACTCTACCTTTTCGGTTATCTCTAATAATCTAACCAGCCAAATATCTTCACCAAATCACTATGCGAACCTCAAATTGATTATATATAATACATGCTGAATACATATACATATGATATATATGCTAGAAGCCGGAGCGAAATTGTTGATTATAGTCATAATGGTGATTGTTCTCTCTATTTATTATCATTGATATAGTTTCCTATTTTTTTCTTTCTTGAGAGATTCTCTCTTGTATATAGATTTGTACAACCTCATTTTGACACCAGATCCACAAAGCCTAATCCACAATTCTAACAGGCACGCAACACTTGGCTCTACATAGACTACTTTGAATATTAGATGGTTTGATTGACTAAAATTTTAAGTCTGACTGATGACTTTGACAACTCTTTACATACTAAACAAAACATTGCCCTACCAAACTACATAAAATATTGAAAAAAAATAGCTGACTTGTAATGAAAGAAAAAAAAAATTAGAATCAATTGGCTCATCTATCAAAAAGATAAAAACATGATACTTGTTAGTCACCTCTTCATCATTGATATCAGGGAAAATTCCCAATTCATCGTTGTAGAATGCTTCACATTGTCCAAGATCATCAAAATAGGGCGCTTCGTTATCTTTGCGCTCACGCGGTAGACCTTGTGAAGTAAATGATTTGAATTCAGTGTTTGGCAATTCAGCCGGATCTTTTTCAAGCTCTTTTGCCATTGTATTCAACTCTTTAAGCTGTAACACAATAGATTGATGAAAATTTGTAAACCAAAGAGTCCAAAATAAAAGAAGACCACAAAGCAGCAGCTAAAACATTACGTAATCTGGACATAACACTAAGGAGGGACAAATTCATCAACAAAGTGCATAACTAGAACCAACAAGAAGGTCAATGACATATGTTACTGCTGATTAACATCATCATTTTCTCTCTCTTCAAGAGCCAAAAGTTTGAAATGAAACAAAATCTAATATTAACCTCTACCCCATTTGGGGTTGGCTTGGGATCTTGGAGTTTGCTCCTCCAAAGGTCTCTGGTTCGATTCCCTCTGATGTCAATTTTGGTGGGCTAAGTCCATACAGAGCTTGCTCTGGCTTTAAACGGGGCCCCCGCAAGTGGGCGGTGGGATTGGTCCCCTCGGATTAGTCGATTCTTGGATCGGATACCGAGTTTTCAAAAAAAAAAAAAAACCTCTACCCCTCCTACCACTCTTATGAACAGCTTTAAAATCAAATGTGGTACAACTGAAGTTGTACGTGTTGTCCAGTCCCCTCCTTTGTTTTTCAACAAAACAAATAAACCCTAATATTCTTTTTTTTGAAATAGCATATATTAAAACCAACAACAACAAAATTACAAATGCCGCACATAAGCAGCATCACACCAACACAGCGGCAGAAAATAACAGTCCGCCACACAGAAAAATAACACCAGGGCAGCAGCATAATAAATTGACAAAAACCCAATTATGAGGCTAAGGACCAAACGGCTCAAATCAGCGACATCCCCAAAAGTCCCAAGAGACAAAGAACCACATCAGAGGCTAAAAAGACACCCAGGGTAATCACGCCCCTAGCCTATCTCTATTAAAAACTACGGCCATCAATATCGCTTTTTAAACGCTTTTTTGGATTCCAACGCCACTCGTAAAAAGGAAAGAAAAAAAAACTAATACTGATATCAACTTCTATTAACAATGATAATAAATCATAATCCAAAACTAAAATTGGAAAGAATAACAGCCAAGCATACTGTCATATATAATCCTGCAAATCATGCATTAATTATCTCTAAAACAGAAGATCAGAGATAGGTTGTTAGAGAGAAAGAGTAAAAAAAGCGATACCTACCACCTGCGAAAATGGCCAGAACCGACGCTACAAGCACAGAGAAATTCTGGATAAGACAGCAGATTGAAAATCAGCAAGCAAGAGATACCAGATATGAGAGAGTGAGAGTGTAACATAAAAAAGCATAAGTAATGTTTTTGCGGTGTCTTTGTAATTTTTTTCTTTAAATTCCAAAAATACCCTAAAAGAAGCCCAGTGTTAAACGTTGATGACGACGGCTATTTTGGGAATTTCGCTAAACAATAAAAGATTCCCGCGATTTCAGCGATGAAAACGGGATTAAATTTTCTTTCTATCTTGGACTCCAAGATACAATTGTTCCCCTAATTTATTTTTAAGATAACATGCCAGAAATCAACGGATTTTTGAGGATATCGATGTACCTGAGGAGATCATTCTCTCAAGAGCTGACAACAGTATTGAAGTGTACTTCCAAGCAAGCAGCAACAATCGTTCTTCTCATCAGTCACCCTCTTCGTCGTCTCATCCCGGTTCGAAGAGCTCCCAACTCGCATACCAGGATCAATGAGGACTGGGATAAACCCAGGAAGGATTGGATTAAAGTTAATTGTGATGCATGTCTTCAAGTTTCAAACTTCCGGGGTTCGGGTGCAGTGATTCGAAACGGTGAGGATGCTGTGTTAGCCTAAGCTACGTGGAAAGTAGAAGGGTATAAGGATCCAACTTTTGGCTTAAGCTTTTGGGATGTATAAAGCAATGGAGTTGGCTAATTTTGTAAATGACTTATGATTTCTTTTATACATACAATATTCAATATTAATTATACTTCTTAATTTGTGTGAAATGATCAAAACGTCGTATAATTTAAAACAGATAGAGTATTTCGCTTCATTCGTTCTTTTTCAAGGTACTAGTTTCTTTTTTTTAATTA
>Ga0315914_1001945_pt1 | contig 31525 bp, 11 predicted proteins | sample MpolenodulesMG_FD_203920 | JGI IMG/M metagenome (GOLD analysis project Ga0315914, IMG submission 203920) | Medicago polymorpha root nodule microbial communities from Los Angeles, California, United States - elongated nodules | ecosystem: Host-associated > Plants > Roots > Nodule | place: USA...
TTGTTTTATGGGAATATATTAATATAATTCTTATTTCTGAGATTTAATGGGAACTATATATTGATAAAATACAAATGAGTATATGAACTATATATTAACAAAAATATATCTCACTATATGTTTTTTTTAAGGAAATATGTTAGTATATATTTATTTATGAAATGTATTTTCATTTATTAGCTTTTTTAATATCGTCAATACTAAAACAAACAAAAAAATTATAATATAGTATGATTAATCATACTTCAATTTTTTCCGTTGTTTTTTTTATTAAATGTATCAATAAAAAACCCGTTGGAGTGTACAATTGTAACACGGGACCCATTTTAGTAACTATACGAGTGATCAGTTTTAATTAGTATTTTTTAATCTTTCAAAAAAAAATTAGTATTTTTTAATATTTCTATTTAAACACCGCGACTGCCTAAGTTTTATTAATATATTAATAAAGTATATGTGGGTGTATGGACTATATATTAATAAAAATATATATGAGTATATGTTTGTTTTACGGGAATATATTAGTATATTCTTATTTCTGAAATCTAATGAGAACTATATATATTGATAAAATATATATGAGTGTATGGACTATATATTAACAAAAATATATCTCACTGTATTTTTTTTACGGGAATATGTTAGCATATGTTTATTTATGAAATATATTTTACGATAACAATATTATATAATACATTAATTATGATTTTTCACGGGATGCTTATTAGTATTTTTCATACTAAAACATATTAGTAAATAAAAACTATGATTATTTTTATTTATTAGCTATTTTAATATCGTCAATACTAAAAATTAATATATGTATTTGTCAATATTAAAATTTAATTATTTTATAATTTTTCACTACTACCGATCAATATATACATTATTATGCTTTAAATACTTTACATATTTTCACTATGGACAAAAAAAAATCATTATGCCAAGCGTAGCTGAGACGCGACACGCGGCGGAGCCGCGGCCATACAGCGCGGCGAAGCCGTGCTACTCGTGCTGTAGCACGGGTATCTCGACTAGTTTGAAGTTTGAACGGTCAATCCAGCACAACAGGACCGCAATCCGCACCCCTCACTTCCAGTTGAGAGAGACAGAGTTCCCACGTAAATTTGCTATTTGTACCTCCATTTTCAAACTCACACAGTTGGTAACATATAACAGGAAAATTTTGATTTCGATTTCGATTTCGATTTCGCGTACCAATCAATTCTCAACTAGAACCTTCTTTCGTAGAATAAAATAAAAAGCACAAACAAAATAATTCGTTAAATTCTCTGATGGCCATATCAGTTTCTTCTATTTGCACCCTCCTTCCCTTCTCAAAACCCCACAACTCCGTACCTCCCTTCTCTTCCAAAACCAAAAAACGATGTCGTATCATCATCAGCTCCGTTACAGAGGATCGTGAAGCAGCTTCAGTTGTGTCAAAAGACAAAAAAGTCCTTGAGGAGGGTTCTCCTTCGCCCTCCAAGGGTATCACTATCACAGAGGTTGCTACTGACACTGATATCCTCACCGGACGTGCCATCAATGCCGCAATCATTCTCGGATTTGGAGCTTTTGCTGTCACCAAATTGCTCACCATTGATCATGATTACTGGCATGTTAGTTTCTTCTATTTTATATCCAAATTTTGCTTCTTTTTCTATTTTAGTGTTTGAACCTAAAGCAACCGGTAAATTACATTATAAATGATAGCTGATAAGTTAGTTGATTGAGCTTGCAGTGTTCGATAAAATTAACTGTTGAACTAGATGATAAATATGAAATGACATAAAAAAAAATGTTTAATTGATTAAATTTTGTTCAACTAAGATAACACAGGTAAAATTGATAGAAAAATTGATAAGTTTTAAGTTCTATGCTGTTTGAAGCAGCTTATCAAAAACTGCCATAATCTAGTACAAAAGGCTATAAGCTTGTAAGAAAAAATTGACAAGTTTGTTTAGTCATATGGACTTATAAGCTATAAGTTCAAAATTTTGTCTTGCCAAACAGAGTCATAAGAAAATAGTTCATTCATCAGCGCTTAATTGAGTTGTTTATCCAAACAGGCGTGAATATGAGATGACCATATTCTATCTATACAAAAACATGTTTCTTCTTAATTTATTGCTTTACTTTGAGTTCGTGGCTGTGCTTCTTAAGTTGGCTTTAACCTGAGACGATTATTATAGTCAAACATCATTGATCACTCGCTTTTTACAATGTATAGTAAAGACAGATGGGAAGATGGTATTTTCTGTTTTGTATATGGAAGAAGTTGAAAACTGATTAGGGTCTTGTAATGCAGGGTTGGACACTTTATGAGATACTGAAATATGTGCCTGAACACAATTGGATTGCCTATGAGCAATCTCTAAAAGCAAATCCAGTTTTAGCTAAAATGGCAATAAGTGGAGTTGTCTACTCAATTGGAGATTGGATTGCTCAGGTATGTTTTTGAATTTCGCTTGAAAAAATTATGAAGTGCTTATGTTGGATAGGGTTTTTTCTTATTAACTTCTTCTTACCAAAATATATAGTGCTATGAAGGAAAGCCTATTTTTGAGTTTGATCGAGCGCGACTATTTAGATCAGGTCTTGTTGGGTTTACTCTCCATGGATCTCTTTCTCACTATTACTACCAACTGTGTGAGGTGGTTATTGTACATCTTTGGTTTGAATTTTGGAACAATTAGTTTGTATTATGTCAATTGCTAAAATTGTTTGCATTGTGTAACACAGGCTCTTTTTCCTTTCCAACAATGGTGGGTTGTCCCTGCTAAAGTTGCTTTTGACCAAACTGTGTGGTCAGCTATTTGGAACACCATCTACTTTGTGGTTTTGGGTTTGTTGCGTTTCGACTCTTTGGATAACATCTATGGTGAACTCAAGTCAACATTTTTGCCCATGCTCACTGTAAGAACCTATTTGTTTCTTAGGGCCTGTTTGAATTGATTTTTTATCTACTGGCATAGGCACTTGCGAGACTCTTTGGGAGAGCTTATTAAAAGAATTTATACCCTGTATGAAAATAGTTTGACTTGATTTCATATTTTGCTATAGAAATAGCTTATACATAAACACTTATATGATAAGTGCTTGATTAAGACGTTTTCTGTAATAACTCGCCTCTTTGTTCACATAGCTGTAATTTTATTGTACTGTCATGGAGAAACGTTTAAAATCACGTTTCAAATAATCGAAATCATGTTACAAAAATAAAGCAAAAGGAGAAAATTGATGAAAGAAAGGAGCCAGAGAGGAATTCTATAGTTCAAACCAACAATTCAAGGATGAACAATAGAATGATGAATAAATGAACTGTGTATAATGTTTTTATCAACATTCCACAGATAATTGTTTGATTAGCAAGTTCTGTTTTGATGACTAAAATTTCACTCTAATATGCTTCACAGGCAGGTTGGAAGCTTTGGCCTTTCGCCCATCTGATTACTTATGGTGTGATTCCTGTGGAACAAAGGCTTCTTTGGGTGGACTGTATTGAGCTCATCTGGGTCACAATACTTTCAACGTAAGTTCTCTAGAATTATTTGTCATATCATACTGAATTATTACACAATTTTTTTTTTCAGTCGACAGAAGTGTTTTCATGCCCATACTGAAACATTGAACGGAATGCATTGGACCCAAACTTGGGAAAAAAACCAAACCAGATTAATTGGTGTGAATTGTTTTTTTGAGTTCTTCGAGTCGTTGGTTCAAATTCAATGCCCTTTTGGATAAGTATCTCATACTTCCTTGTAATTAAATCTCATTTTAGAATGGATGTTAATAATATAGAGAAGAGTAGAAAAGGAAAACAAAGGAGAAGGAGTTTGCTAGAGTTCAATAAGACCGCAATTGGCTACAATAATGAATACACAATACATAACAATAGAGTAAGTATATACACAGTAAGCAAAAAATGAAACAACACTTAATTAGAGTAAATAAATAAAGAAATAAAAGTGTTATTTTCTTACATCCCCCTCAAACCCTTGATGCTTTGCGAAACATTGAGAGTTTGTCGGTTCGAAAATGTTGAACAGAATGCATTGGATCCGAAGAACAAAAAACCAGACCAATTTAATTGGATTTTGCGTTAATTGGGTCATTGATAGCATAAATTTATGATACATATAACTATTCAAAACATGAAATAAGATTTTATTTCATACAACTTTTTTTTTTTGTTTCTAGGTATTCAAATGAGAAATCAGAATCCCGAAAATCTGAGGAAGTGTCAGAAACCACAGGATCATCTACACCAAGCCGAAATTCTAAGGTAACTAAGAAGACCGTTGTATTATTTTTCTGTCATGTTTTAAGGTTCCAGAGAGTCCTCGTGAAACTTATCACGAAATGAATTAGAATAGTACTTCAAACTTATGTCTGCATACCTATGATTAAAAATTCTTGTGCTCTAGTTGGACGAGTCTTCCATCAATTTTCTCAATATATTGAGCTAATGATTTCTTTTTCTCTATATGTTGTATTTGGCAGGAATGAAACTGAGTAAAAATATGAAGAAAAAACTATGTAGGTCCATGGCTGTTACAAGTATCATCAACCTTGCAAAAGCATTTGACGACTCAGCTTAAAATTCGAAGGATCTCAATTGAAGTTGAAGGAAGTACTGAATAACTTTCGAAAACAGCAATGTCGACTATACATAATATAGATATATTTGTTGTGCATCCTTCAGCAGCGACGAATTATTCAGGTTGAAGTGATATGAGACAGATTATTGTACATATATACTTGTAAACACATTCACGAAAGTTAAATTACGTTTTACTTCTTCTTTGGGGGTGTATTCAATCCGCCTATTATATGCAATGCTGTATAAAGAACATACTATGATGAAAAATGTGAAACAGCTCTTGTAATTAATATAAACTTACTCATTACCTTTACAATTCTATTCTGTCAATAATTTTTAATCTTCTGCATAGATTACAACCAGAAAGTAATCAATCTAAACACAAATCTAATCTTCTGATCATATAATCAATATAACCATCTACTCTTGTTCACACACGCATGACTTCCGACTCTTCTTGTCTCCTTTGTGGTTGTTCTCATGAAACTATTCTACATGCTCTTTGAGATTTTCCAAAGCTAACACAGTTTGGGTTGATCCCCACCTTATGAACTCTAATAAGTCATTACTTCACCACGACCTCTATGCTTGATTTGATTAAGTTTAATGCCTTATTCATATGGGTGTCTCTCTTTGTCTCTCGCTTTTGGGATATCTAGAGAACTAAGAATGATGCTGTTTTCAACGGTAACACTTGATGGTATACTCAGTTTCATTGACTCCACACATGATTCTATTACTACTCATCTCAACCACACCACTCAGTCTTCTTCTAAAATGGGAGCTTCTTGTCAAACAATGGTAGGTTGTACCGGCTAAAGTTGCATTTGACCAAACTGTGTGGTCAGCTATTTGGAACACCATCTACTTTGTGGTTTTGGTGTTTGTGCGTTTTGACTCTTTGGATAACATCTATGGTGAGATCATGTCAACATTTCCGCGTTTCAACATGTATTTTGAAACGAAGGGAGTATTTGTTTCTTAGGGCCTGTTTAAATTGATTTATTTGAACTTGCTTATTGACATAAGCACTTGTGAGACTCTTTGGGATAGCTTATGTAAACAGCTTATGACATGATCATAAGCTCGCTTATGAATGGAGGTTATGGCTTATTTGAAACCAATTTGACTTTATTTTATCATTTGTTATAAAAATAGCTTATACATCAGCACCTATATGTTAAATGTTTATGTTATAAGTGCTTAGTTAAGGTGTTTATCTAAATAAGGCATACAATTTCACTCTTAAGTTGTTTATCTAAATAAGGCATACAATTTCACTCTTAAGTTGTTTATCTAAATAAGGCATACAATTTCACTCTGATATGTTTACAAGCATGTTAGAAGCTTTGGCCTTTCGTCTAAGAAGCGCGTTGGACGCGGACATGAACAAAAAAGCTAAACCAATTTAATTGAAGTTTTTGGTTTCAGAAAAAGTAAGATCGGTGCTAGCCAAATCGAAGGGAGATTCAGAGAGAGATGATGAAGTTTTTGGTTTCAGAAAAAGTAAGGTTTCTAAAAAGTGAATTAGGTTTCAAAAGTTGGGAAATGCTTTTAGTATAAGGGTTCTATTACCAGTTGTGTAAGCTAAACACTTAATCACATCATACCTTACGGTATACCATATTTCACATAAACCCATAGTACCTTCCGGTTTACAATGTTTCACTATTTTGTAAATTAAATAAAAAGTCCTACTTAATCATTTAATTACTAATAAATTACACTTATTATTTTATCAAGGCTTAATTGCAGTTTTGACGCTTTAAGTATCACAATATTGTGTTTTTGCCCCCTATAAAAAACATAACAAATCGGCTCCCTAAGTTTACCCCCTTTTGCACTTTTGATAGCCTGGATCAATTTTAACAGGATCAATGCATAGGTGACACCCAAATCACTTTACTATTAGGCTTAATTACAGTTTTGGCCTCCTAAGTATCACAATCTTACAATTTTAACCCCCTAAGAAAATAGAAAGTCATATGTGGCACCTCACTTTAAGTGATGTGGGTGCCACATATGCATTGGCTTGATCAAAATTGATATGAGGGACCAAAAATGAAAAATGAGGTAAACTTAGAAGGCTGATTTGTTACTATTTTTATATAGGGGTAAAATCGCAAGATTGTGATACTCAAAGGGCCAAAACTGTAATTAAGCCTTTTATAAATAAGTCTTGTAAGTGTATAAGGATGATACAAAGGTGACGTTTAGAATGAACCTATGCATGAATTTGTCCATCATGATCTTATGCATAAATGACGTATCTCTATTTGCAAGTGTCTTACTAGTTTAGATAAAAAAATTATGGTCTCAGATATGTATCAAATATATGTATTAAATTATCAGATGTAAGAACTTGAAATGTTGATTTTATTCATTCGGTCGAAATTCTGTTATAATTTTAATGTATCCAGTACTAAGTTAAGCACATGTTAAGTATTCTGGATAAATTTAGTATGAATGTTACAAGTCTTATTTATTTCTCTAATTTATCTGTCTAACGTGTGTGACCCTATAGGTTTCCATAATGTTGGTTATAATATTAAATTATATATTTAATATTATAAACAACGATTAACATTTAGCAATACGTAGCTGCCACCCAAGCGACGAGAACTTCATGTAATCTGATGAAAATTTTACGTGATAACGATTGTGTGTATAATTATCCATTTGGTCTCATATATATATTGAACAGAATACATAGATGGTATCACCCTTGTCTAGTTCAATATTGGACCATTGAAATTTCTCCTATTAAGTAGGAGGGAAAAATTCCATCTAGGTTACTCATGCCCGTCATTATGATTTATGGAGTATGCATCAAACCGTCTTTATAGTTATCCCATTACAGACAATGTTTGAACAAGGATAAAGTACTCGACTCCTACATATGGGGTACATAGTGGTTTCAGTTTGAAGGGTGGAATATACCATTATTGTTACCCCACTTCCAAGTAAAACTTTACTACAAATACCTTAAAAATAATGACCTTATATTTAATAGGGTCTCACAATTAAGTCCACTTAATATTCCATTAAACATACTAGTTTGAAACATTGAAACAATTTTATTACTTTGAAACAAACATAATAAAGAAATATCTTACCTTATAACTAAACCGTCATGATACAATTTTCTAAGTTTAAACATTAAAACATTGAACTTTAGAGCTTAAACCAACAATGTGGCCCTGATTGAATGAAGTGATGTGATACTTGATTAAAAAAAGAAAAGAAAATTATACCGGAGATTTTACACACTCGCACATATTAAAAATGGAGGATTAGATAGCACGTATGAAAATCACCCAAGATTTGTAAAATATAATTTATTAGTAATGTGGTTAAATAATAACTAATGCCACGTATTGACATATATTTTGTATGTGCTAGCTTTAAATATTGAATTTTTTGTCCACTTTTCTATTACAATTTATGATATATTAATGTTAATAGATTTTGTTGTATACCATTCATTTCAATTTTATTTATTCTCATATTAGAAATAAAGGAGTCATAGTATTATTTTGAATGAAATAGGTTTCCGTGAGCATAGCTCAGTTGGCAGGGATAAACATTGCGGTGCTAACCAGTGTTCGGGGGCGGATAAGGAACAATAAATGAATGAATCTCACTTAATTTACCTCATTAAAGTGTAAAATATGTCAACTAATTAAAATAAGACATAGTTTTATTTAATAGTGCAAATTTTCTTTCTTTTATACAGCTAAATGCCATAGACGCGTACTTGGATATCACTCCCATTATCTCCCACCTTCATTTCTTAATAATTTTTTTCCCTGCCAATTTTACTCGAGGGAATTATTTTAACGTGATTTTTTTTAATCATTTTTTCATTCAAACCAATTCACAAAAACCAATTGAAAAAAAAAAGTTTGAATAATACTTAATAAATTGGGACTTCCAATAAATTGAGCGTAGAAAAGAAATAGCACAAAAAAAAAGAGATTGAATATGATACCTGCAAAATTGGATATAGTACTGATGATGGTAGAGAGATAATAGATAGCAGTCATATGGTTGTGTAAACAATTGGAAAGGACATGCCTGTATAAGAAAGAAGTAGCAGTGCCTTTGAGAATTAAAAGAGTATTAAATGTTACTTTTATTAATTTTAATTAGTTGACATATTTTACATTTTAATTAAGGTAAACCATGTGAGATCCATTTATTTATTGCCTATTTATTGTTCCTTATCCAGTGTCCCGGATGCACTAGTTAACATTGCCCAAATTATAAAATTAATTTTAAATGTCAATGCATAAAGCATTACGGAGATTGGTAGGGGACAAAAATCTTTTTAGAAAAATATATAATAAATAATCATCAAAGACAACAATGGACAAGCGAAAGAGGGTCAATCATTCTTAAATACTCCAACTTCATTTTTATTCTTTGTTTCTTCTATACATCCTTCCTATCAAAACCCTCCACGTCCTTGAAATCGAAAATGAACAATTAGAGTCCATCAATTTTCCACCCCTATAGTAATTTATGTTACGTCAATTGCAATTTCTTAAAATCAAGACGCAAGGAGCGTGGCGACGGTAATATATTAGGTATGTGCTCATTTCTTCGTTTATATTTCAAATTAGTGTTTTAAACCGTCTATTGCATGTTTTTTCTATTTGTTTATGAACTTGATCTTGTTGTCGAGTTATAGAGCATGAGTTGAAAGAAATATTTCAAGAGGAAGAAAATTAACCTTTGAAATATGAGATCTCGTTGTATCACACAATTACATGATTTGCAATTTCTTAACACCAAAAGTCTAAGATTGTGGTGAGTACATGATATTAGGAATGAGTTTGTTTCTTCATATTTATTTCATGTCAATGTTTTAAATTGTCAATTTTATGTTTTTTCTATTGGTTTATGAAATTGAGTTTGTTGTCGAGTGTTAGAGTGTGAAAGAAAGGAAATATTCCGAGAGGAGGAAAATCAACCTTTAAGGTCTGAGATCTTCGGGCCTCATACATTTATACCATTTGCAATTTCTTAACACCGAAACTGTAGGTGCAACACAACAATAATAAATTAGATACGAGATCATTTCTTTATATATATTTCAAGTCAGAGTTTTAAATTTATGATTACACATTTTTTCCTATTGGTTTATGTAATTGGATTTTTATTCTTGAAAATTATAACACAAAGATAATTTTGTTGCAATTTACATATTGATTGCTAATTTTAAAGAACAATACAATCAAATATGTTGTCTAAATTCTAATAAAAAGTGCCCTAATTTAAAAAATAAAAAATAACATTTTCTTTTCTCTTGCTTGTGTGTTTGCTTATGATGTGTTGATATATAAGTTATGAAATTGTACGTGCACCGCGATGATCATGAATATTATAAGGAGATTCAAAAGCTTAACTATATGCTAATTAAGATGACATAACAGAAAACTTATGATATACAAATCTTGTTTGAAAATAAAAAGGATAACGAGCTTTCAAATAAATCATATTAACATTAATTTACTAAAAAAATAATATGTATATCTAACTCTCAAAGATGTTTGTATATTTTGATATCAACAAAAGCGCTTAAGAAAGTACCAGAAATCCCTATGGGTTTAATATGATAAGTGTTTAACTAATATATTTTTTTAAGTACTCTCTGGTTTTGATATTTTGAATCATTTTCAACACTTGAAAATATTTAAAAAAAAAGTTTGATATGATATTGTACATGAAGTGATTTAACTACATAATGCTAAAACATAGATATGAGTAAAAAGATGGAGATATCATACGACAAGTTTGTCATGATTCACCCAAACAAGCATTGTCATATGTTCGATCGCCACAAATAATATGATTTTCCACTATGATGCATCCAATGTATAAAGCTGGGAAAGATACTGACTATCATCAATTGGTTTGGGAGGTACACCAATAAATTTGATAATGATTGAAAAGGTATGAATTTTATCTAAAGAATGCTAAAATATTTTATAATATTGCTACGTACCTAATAATACTAGTCATATTTTTTTTTTGTTGATAGAATACTAGTCATATTTTATCTAGCATATGTTGAAACACAACATATTAATAATTGATAGCACAACAAATATTGTAAACTTATCTTTTGAACAAATTTTTGTTATCATTAAACTATAACGCACTAGGTCTTTTGTCTTACTATTTTTATCCCTTTTTGATGATTGAAAATTTTCATGATTAAAATTAAACTTAGAAAAGAAGGACTAATAGTACTAATACAACATTAAGCTACCGATATTATGTGTCATCTCTTATATAGACCGAATATTTTATTTATTCATCAGAGATGTGAGACTAATCACTCACACTTAACAACAAAAAAATTCCTACATATATGTTTTAGACAATAAAATAATGGTTAGATTTAGACATTATATGACAAAATTTTCTTTAAATATTTTATTATTTTTTTAGTTTGAGAAATATATTTCATCTTGTATGAGTTGGCCTCCTCTTAATTTCTTATAAGAAATGTAGGTTTCCATTTATAAGATACAATAGGGACGTTGGTAGGACCCGCATATTAAAATATTTTTGAAAATGAGTCACACTAATATTCTATTTGTATTTTAACCATTTTTTTCTTCTGTAAATGCAACAATCTAAAATACATTTGTTTAACTATTTAATAGACGTGGAAATATGACATATATGAACACACACACACTCTCTCTCTATATGTATATATATAATACAATCATAATACAATCAAACTTTTAGGCATATTTATTTATGTTCTTGTTTTAATAATCTAAGTCACTACCCATTTTTCGCTAAACCAGGAGAGATGACATGCATCAAGGAGAAATATCGACATCCCAACTAGGTTGGCATCCCGATGAACTCCCATCCTATACCGTCAATCTCAAAATATTATAAAAAAAAGGGGGACTAGGCCAAAACCATCAAAGAAAAAACAGGAAAGCGAAAAAATAGAAAATAATAGAAATAGAAAATAAAACTACAACCGTCTACCTATCGGTTGGCTTGGGATCTTGGAGTGTACTTCTCTCAAGGTCTCAATTTCGATTTCCTCTGGTGTCAATTTCGGTGGACAAGTCCATACAAAACTTTATTCTGGCCTTATAACAGCAACCCCCCGCAAGTAACCAGTGACCAATCAATTAAATTATATTCAATTTGGACGCGGGGTCTGAATTTTCGTTTCTATCGTAAAACCAGAAAGTTAGAAAAAGGTAACAAGTATAAGATCTCAATCTTTCAATTTTCTTATTATTATTCCTAAGTTGAAAAAGTCATCTTTCCCATGGTGGGAACAGATTCACCTTTCCCATCGCAAATGACACATACATACTATCAATATTACACGATTCTTTCCTCTTCCTCATCCTTCTAGCAAAACCCATATATATATGTGTGTGTGTGTGTATTATTATAATACTAAAACTTAGTCCTTTTTTTTTTTTTTCTTATAAAATTTAATCCCTAAGTTGTTTTTTGGTGTTAACCCACATGACAATGGAGCCCTAATAATCCAGAGTTTGACTTTGAGCTAAGTAGAGTCGGATAAAAAATTGTTCCATCTAAGAATCAAACTCAGGTCCTCCCAAATACTTAATTTAATTAATTTGTAAACTTTTCCTCATTTTCTTAAAAGTGATTTTAAAAATTAATTCTAAATAAATAATATAATTTTTTTTTGAAATTGGATGCCATAATAATTGGCTGTTATTTTTTTTTTGAACAAGCCAAAATGGAATTAATTAGAATAAAAGGAGAGGCTCATCTCGCACAAGGCGTGCAAAAGAGAACTACTCAAAGTTTGTACAAGTCAGGTCACTGCTGCCACAGAAAACAAAAGCAAACAGACCAAAATAAAAACAGAAGAAAAACAACAAATTTACCGTAAAACTCCCATGCAAAGTAGAGGATGTCTCCACCAGTCATGATAGCTAAAAGAACAGGTTGTCATACATGCCTTTAATCACTGAAAGGAAAGCATTTTTACCCTGTCGGTCATCTGCTGTAACTCTAATGCCTTATGATTAAAAACACGGTTGTTCATTTCCTTCCAAATAACCCAGACACATACAAGCCAGATTAGTTTTAGAAAGGAATATGTGAATCGCGGTAACCCTGCTAAATGACCGAACTGAAGAAGATGTGCACGAAGAACCTCTGGTGCAAAAAAATAAATATTTAACTAATGCGAAACAGCAACCCACATATTGCGAAATGTGTCGCAATTTAAAAATAAATGTGTAGCAGTCTCTTGTAAACCGCACCCTCCAACACACTGATTAGTATCGTAATGAAGGACACGACACCTCACAAGATTATCATGCGTGGGAAGCCGGTTGTGAAGAAGTCGCCAAGCAAACAAAGAAACTTTAAGCGGAACATGTTTATGCCATACATCATCAAATAAACTCCTAGCAAGAGACTTCGCCACTGATGTAAGGAGATGATAAGCCCCTTTCACTGTATAGCCAAGAACGGGATCGAGTAACCATGGCTGTTATTTTAATAGCATGATAATCTTAAAAATTTATAAAAAGAATCACACATATATTTCTCATTATTTTAAGAGAAATTATATACATACGTTAGTATAAAAAATGTTACATTTTCAACAAATCACAATTAACCATATGTGTAACATTAGAAGTAATTATAATAAAATTTAAACAATTATAATGTTTCAAAAATTATGATTGTTTGAATTAGTTTTCTTCTTCCCCAATTTTCATATCTCTTTTATCCTTGTATAATACTTTTTTTTTATTGTTAATTTGATATTTGAATTGCTTGTTAATTCGTAAATCATTTATCTTTTATTGAGAAATTCATCTATGGTTATTCGTTTGGATTTCAGATTATTTTAATTTTAAAATAATGATAATTTTTTATGGAAATAAATTTTAAAAGGATTTGAAAACAGGTTAACTTTTAATTAATATTGAAGGTGACATTAAATTTTAAGGGATGTTAGTGCATAACTAATTTGTACTGTTTTTTTGTCCCCGTGAGCTTAACTCACTTGGTAGGGACAACACATAATATATGCAAGATCCGGGGTTCAAACCCCAACCACCACCAAAATATTTGTACTATTTTGCAAAAATTGTGCTCAAGTATACATAGTTAAAAAAACATGTATCTTCTTTGTCTTTTTTTTTCCTGTGGTGTTTGGAGTTCGAACCCCAGACCTTGCATATTTTTAATAATATTACGTATTGAAAAGGCGGTAGAAGATGGGGATTTCTGTTGGATGTCAACCTAGTTGGAATGCTTCAGTTTCCCCCATTGATGTCTAACCTTTCTCTTGGCCTTATAAAAAAAAACGTAGTAAAAGCAAGCAGTATAATAAAGTTTACATGATGAGTGTCGATGTACCTTCAATATTATTTAAAAATTTATTACCATAACTATTACATTTATTTTAAAGCAACAAATCTGATTTTTTAAACAAATATCCATACTTGGATTTCACATAAAAATAATTTTTTTATGATTTAAAAAACCTTTGAAAATTAAATAAAAATAGAAAAAATTGAATTCTAAATGGATAAAAAAGATTTGTGAATCGTTGAAAAAGAAAACTAATACAATGAATGATGACTAAATGCTTACTCGGCATTCTAGAAGTGAATGTGAAAGGAAAAAATACATACCAAAGCAAGTGAAGGTTTGTTGAATTTCATAGAAGGAAATCATCAAATTGTTAATGTTTACCTTTTAAGGCGTGTCTATGAGATGCCAACTCGCCTAATGGATTAGTTTAGAGTTGATGATTTTGGGTTAGAATAAGTATAAAACACTACAAGAAATGTTGCATTTTGCTAGGGGCAGAAGCCCTGGCAAAATGCTAAAAGCCTTGGCAACTTGACGTTTGCCAGGAGCAGAATCGCCAGCAAATCTGCTCACCGCAAATGAACCTGCCAGGACTTTAGCTCCTGGAAAATGCGCTCCTGGCACAGGCCCTGACTCAACCCCTGGCAAATTGTGTCTGCATGATTGCAGGCTTTTCTGATGCATTCTGGTCAATGCAGTCTTTTTACAAACAATGTCAGCATCACATCAGTCATTTTCAATCCATGTCAGGAACTTTGCGAGGGGTTACCCCTGGCAAAATGTTGTACGATTTTTTTTAAAAAAACGTTTTTAAATTGTTTAAAAAATCAGAAAATTAAAATTTAATAATTAAAATAATTTTAAAAAATGTTTTAAAATTGTATTTTAATTAGATAGATATTTCTCTCAGGGGATGATTATTAGATAGATATGTAGTAGGCATTTTTATGGCCCAAAATTAATATAATACATTGATAAAAATTGATAAGAAACATATACATTCTCAACAATTAGATAATCTAGCCGTTCTCTTACACAACAATTAACTAGTTGCTAGCTTTATGACAATATGAAACTGAATTTACATTGTATACATTCAATATAATTGTTCAAGGAAAATAACATGCATATATACCGAGTCAATTTGCGCAACATCTCTGCAACAAATCTTAATGTATGTGCAAACAAAGAAATGAAGGAGTCTAAAGCACACATGTCCAACTTCACGCTTTATGATTTAAGTTCTAAAGCATTCTTTGTGCGTCTATTGGGAGAAACAATCAATGGATGAAATTAAACCACGTCCAGAATAGACGCACCTACCACTCGACAAAGGGTGTCATTGACATTTTGTCCTATTTGTATCATGTGTTTGTTTCAAGTTATATTCGTAGATTCCTCGAAATAAAAAGATAGAAATATGTATGCTTATGTTTGTTACAAGTTTACTAAATTTTATTCCTGGGTATAAAACATTCCTGAGAATAGAAAATTTTTCCCAAAGAAAAGGGTGAGAATAAAGTTCCCATGAAGATGAGAATAATTTCATATGTAATTGCCTATTATAAGTCCTATTTTTATGGTTTCCGGGAATATTATAATGTTAAACAAACATCTTTTTTCTATAAATCTTGGAATAAAATTCCCAAAGTTCCAAGGAATGTTATTCCTAGGAATAAATTTGGTAAACTTGAAACAAACACACCCTAAGTTCATTTTAGATGAGGGAATGATAAATGAATTATTAAGATAAATTATTCAGATGAGAAAGAATAAGTGGTTAAGAGAGAGATAAGAACAATGATACCAATGACACTAAAAGCTAATGACACTCAAGTGTTATCCCTCGACAAAAATATTTCATTGACATATTTATTTGATATATCACATTGAATCGATGCTCAAATCATCTTATTGACTAATTCACTTACATATAAAAGAATATATATTCAAAAAATTATATTATACTAGAATATATAGCAGATGAAGTATTATCAATATTAAGCAATTAGTCACAATTGATCACTGAATGTATACTTGAAAACACAACACAATAGAGAACAACACAACACAAGAGGGAACAAATACACGAAAAATCTTTAAAGAATGAACAATTTTTGTCTTGTATGATATTTGATACACAAAATATTATTTTGGTATTTTAAACAACTCATATTGGAACAAAAAAATTGTGTTGTGATTTAATGAGCGACACCAGTTTCAGTTTTTGTCAAGTTTCTTACCCCCTAATTTGTTGAGTCCCATAAATTATTTTAAAATCAAACACAATACAACTAGATTTATTTTGTTCAATTCTTTATTATTTAACAGATCAAATACCTTGATAAGTGTTTGATATTAATTTAAGATAATTTCAAATATGAGAATAACAATAGAATAAGGGTATAACTTGGGTTCATATATCTATATGTATGATAAATTATAGTGTGTCGATAACATATGTACGATGGGTAACTCCTCTAAAGTGAGTAATTCGTTTTGTAAAGTGAATAATATCAATCATTAATTAATAAATCAATGATAGAAATTTTAGATATATTGTAGCAAATAACAATTTTTTTTTTTTTTTGGGAGCAGAGGGATTGCCTGCTGCAACACGCAAATCATATATTAAGAAAGGAAAAACAAATACAAAGAGAGAGGGGGGACTAAAGGCAAAACCTTCCGGGAAAACAAACGCAAGCAACGATAAGATCAAAAGAGAACGAACATCATACAAACAAAAAGAACAACAACACACAACAAACTAGTGAGGTGAACGAGAACCTACTTTGAATCCTTTGCTAGGCTCAGCATGTTGTTGTTTTAGCTTCTTCTTCTTCTTCTTCTTCCTTGGAACCACAACCTGAAATTGTTCAGCCTCAACAGTTTGAGCCATGTTAGCCCATGATTCACTCAGAAATTGTTGCGCCTCAAAAGGAACTAACCCTAAAACTTGCATATCATGAATAACATTTGCATTGAAGTTTGACAAGTCAGAGTCTGTCACTGTTAAAGATCTACCATAAGCCTCTTTAGATAAAGCCTTTGAAACATGGTCTCCCAATGGAAGAGAGTCTGCTGCTACTCCTTCATCAGAAGGAAACATACCATTCCCATGAGGGGAATCTTGGCTGTAATCCAGTTCAGTAATTGCATTACACCAAGGACCGACAATACGCAAATCCAGAGAATTGTTTTCCTGAAGGACCACTACCTGCTTCCCAGCCAACACAGAAACGTCAACCTACAATGGTTGCACATCATGAACTCCTGCAACAGAGATATTAGAAACCTCTTCCTCATGGTTTAAAACATTTCCCACAAATTCACAATTTGTAACTGCTTTAGACCTTATTATATCATCAATAAGAGGGTCAATTTCTACAACAGTTTTGCTGCAACATGCAACAATGTTTGGTGTATCTGTAGGTGTTTTGATCACCGCATCAACATTCTTAACATTTGAGGCAGTAGGCTTGACAGCCTGCACAGTGGAAGGAATCTGATACTTACAATTCTTAAAAGAGTGTCCAATAATCTTACATGAGTTACAGAATGAGGGAAGTTTCTCATACTCAACATCCACGTAAAAATCAAAATCCTTCCTCTCAACAAGGATTCTTTCATGCATATCTGAAGTTATATCGATCTCTATTAGAACTCTTGCATAATGGCCAAAAGTTCTCTTCTTAGTTACTTCATCAAGAGCCAAAGGAGTGCCTAGGGCCCCTACAATTTCAAATAATATAAATGGTCGCTAATATTCTCGAGCAAGACCATGAAGGCGTATCCATGTTTGAGCAACGGTTTGTTGCACCGTGTGAGGGTTGAAATCAGCAGTCCAAGCAAAGGTTCGAAGGAAGCCCGGTGAGAGATTCCAAGAACCAATAGACCGGACAACACTTAGATCATTCAAGGATGTAAAAACAAGCTCAAAGTATCAATTACCTAATGGGGCCATGGACCATGAATCACTAGTCTTCCAAAACTTTAGGATTCTTTCCTTCAAGTCTAGCATGCGGACATGGGATGAACCCTTTGGGAGAGTGAACCTCCCGTAAAGGACATTTTGACAGTCTGAAAGACCTGTCAAATATTCATCTTCAGAGATCCTGATGGAAATTTGCTTACCTTTTAGACAAGGTTTAGGCAACTGGGCAGTAGGAATGCAACATGAATTGGTAAGAGCTTGAGCAAAGGATTTAGTAACCCTCGACTGTGTAGCAGTGGAAGCCATGAACAACAACACACAACAATCAACAACACAACCCTCAACCCAGAAACCAAGCAGTAGAGACAAACCCAACGCCAAACAAGGGAACAACGATGCAAACCCAACAACCCAGAATGGAATCACAACAAGCAACAACCCAAAAACGCTGCACGGAAACTGTGAATCGGAGATGGAGTTGCAGAGGTGACCCAGATTGTGGAAGAAGGTGAAAAGAGGAGCTGAAACCCTGAAAAATAGTGTTGTACGGAACCCAACTCAGAGCCCGAATAGATTCAGATGATGGTAGCCGCCGGGAGCTGCGCGGAAATCAAACCCTTACATGGTTTTACTGTTCATCAACATCGCCTCTCCTTTTCTCGTATCGCCCCTTCAAAAAGAACCCAGCCAATTTTCAAACAAATCACAAATTTGTTAAAATAACAACTCATGATTTTATCTAGTAATTTTGTTTTAATTTTCTCTCTTTGAACTTTAATCATTTTAGAGGATCTAAACCCTATAAAGCACATACCACTTGGGTTGGTTTGGTAGTGTTGAGTTGAGATATTGAAGTGTGATCCTCCTCAAAGTCTCAAGTTCGATTTTTCAACAAATTAGGGTGCGATAATTAGCTTCTTGAACAACAAAAAAAGGTCAGGTAGCAGACCTTATTAAAATTGAATAACATGTCACATTTGGATATTAACAAACTTAAGTTTTAGTAGAGTTGAGATCCTGTCAAATGGAGAGGATTTTAGCCTGATTCAATAATGTATTCACATCACAAGTTAAAATCCTCTTCATTTTTTAAAATAAATGAATGACACAATTTAAAAAGAGATTAACACAAAATATACTATTGACTCAATTTAGAAAGAGATTAGCACAATTGTTTTTTGAAAATTCGGTATCCGATCCAAAGATCGACTAATTTGAGGAGACCAATCCCACCGTTCACTTGTGGGGTCCCCGTTCTAAGCCAGAGCAAAGCTTTGTATGAACTTCCCCACCGAAATTGACACTAGAGGGAATCAAACCTGAGACTTTGAGAGAAGCACACTCCAAGATCCCAAGCCAACCACTAGATTAACACAAAATATATAGTAATTTCCCCTAGAAAGTTGTTCCCACCATCATTAAATTTTAGAGAAAATAATCAATATTATGTTGTTTATTTGTTTGGTCATGTTTAACTAATTTCTCTTGATTGGGTCTTAGATGATTTTAATTTAAGTTGTTTGAACCATAATGTATAAACTCTTTTCAATGCAATTATAATCCTAGTCTTATTCATACTTATTTGTTCTTAATATATTTTTATATTGATCCTATATAAAATGATTTCAAATATTAATTGACTATTGACACTAGCTATTGAATTGGATATAATAATTATGTTTAATCTAACGGATCAATCTAGGGATAGATGATTGCTAGTTATGACATAAATATTAATGTTCATGTAAAATCTTCAACTGTTACGGACTCACCTAAGGGATTAGGATGTTGTAACTTAAGAAGAGAGTTCTGAGTCAATAAATTGATTAGAACTATTTTCATAATTTGTAATTAGGAGAATAATTGTAGAGACTAGATGCAATTAACCAAACAACGAGAATTAATTGATTCAAAAGACCTGATCAGATTAACTCAGATATTTTCCAAAACAATTTATTTTTATTTTTTATTATCTCAATATATATATGCTTTGCATACCCCCAATTGTTAAATCCTATTTATAATTAAATTGCCGAGTTGAGACCGAGACAATCCTCGTAGAGACGAACTTATAAATTTTATTACTTCAATGCATATTTAGTACACTTGATAAAAGTCTATTAAATTTTTTGGCTCCGTTGCCGGGAATTGGTGACAAATTTCGACAAGGCAATTTATTTTAGTTAGGATTTACTTTATTTTATTTTCTGTTATAAAAAGAAGTTAAAAAAAATTGTGCTATTTTGTCTTTTTCATTGTACTTTGGTGCTAAAACGTTTCTTTGAGTTTTGTAGCAATGATAGACATGATTTGTTTAAATGATTTAAAAGAGGTCATTATCCTGTTGTATGAGAAGTATTTTCTATCTCACAGGATAAAACATTGGAATGACAAGATCACAAGATTAAATTTGAGATGTGATTTTTGTGGGGTAGGTCTTCAGATCAACTATTGTGAAGTTCTCCACTTGAAATTATTTTGGATGAGTTCTTGAGATCCAATCAAGCCTCATTTGATAAATTTCAAGTTCGATGTGGTAATCTTGATGAGGAAATATCTGAATGTGAGAAGAAGTTAGTTGAGTTGGAGACTGAGTGTCACGCTATGGTGGTGGATGAAAAGTCACGATTGCGGAGTATCCAACTCTACTTGAAAAATGAGACTCAACTAATGGGTTGAAATAAACCATTCAATTGTAAGTGGATACACATTCTTCTCTATAGTGGTGGTGGGAGAGTTCAAACATCAAAGGTTTAGGCATGGGAGCATCTATTACTCTGTATTAAATTCATGAAGTTTATACCAAACAAGAGGAAAAAGAAGGATGATATATTTTTTTTGTCACATTTGCCACCCTAACAGTGGTTGAGACGTCAAACTTAATGACGTAAAAGAAAACGCTTGATAGGAAGCAACCCATATTTTTTAATTTTGTTTATTTTGTAGGTATTCCTATTTCGTAAAAAAAGCAACAAAAAAAGTTGAAATTTTTATTTTTTTATTTTTTTTATTATTGTGCCACTTGTCTAGCCTAACAAGAAACGGAGGTATGAATAAAAATATGATCTATGCATAATTAAATGAAAAATTGGGCTTTGACCAAAAGGAAAGTTGTTGACCAGAAAACAAGAATAAAATGCAGCGGCACAGTACATGAAGGCGAATCACGTTTTGGAAGGGAAACAGGAGTTCATGCATCACGAGTTGGGAAAAAGGCAGATGGTGATGGAAATTCAACAATAGCTATCCGAATGATATCCAGGAACAAACTGAGCAATGATGGAACTTTATCGGTTTATTTATTATATTGTTTATTCCTTTGATTATGTCTAGTTAATTTCTCTTGATTGAATTTTAGACGATTTTAATGTAAGCTGTTTAAATCATGTGATTGCATAAACTCTTTTTAATACAATTATAATCCTAGTCTTATTCATAATTATTTGTTCTTAATGCTTTTGTTTTTTTTTTATATTGATCCTATATAAAATGATTTCAAATATCAACTGACTACGGACACTAAATATTGAATTGGATATAATAATTATGATTAATCTAACAGGTCAATCTAGGGATAGATGATTGTTTGGTCATGACATAAAAATTAACGTTCATATAAAACTTTCAACGATTACAGACTCACCTAGAAATTAGGGTGTTGTAACTTGAGAAAAGAGTTATGAGTCAATGAATTGAATAGAACTATTTTGTTAATTTGTCGTGTAATTTAGAGAATAATTGTAGAGACTAGATGCAATTAACCAAACAATGATAATTAATTGATTTGAAAGGCCTGATCAATTTAACTCAGATATTTTCCAAAGCAATTTATTTATATTTTTATTTTCTGTTAACTCAAATATATGCTTTGCAAGCCCTCCAATTGTTAAATCCTATGTATAATTGAATTGCCGAGTTGAGATCGAAAGAATCCTTATGGAGACGAACTTATAAATTTTATTACTTTGATTCATTTTAGTACACTTGCTAAAGGTCTATCAATACACATACTTTTGGGTTATATGAAGGAACTAGGTTATTACAAAATTTCTTTGTTAATCTCCAAATTATGCAGAAATTTTTGAAATTTTTAAAATAGAACAAATACATTTTTTAATTTAAAAGTCCACTTGAGTTGGTCCGATGATATTGGCTTCAGACCTTGGAGTATGTTTCTCAAAGTCTCATATGTTTGATTCTCCCCGATTTAAAATTGGGTGAGTTAGTTTAACTTCAAAAAAAAATTAAAATAGGGACTAAAATCGTGAATTAACAAAAATAGGGGTAAAAAATATATTTGAGTCTTAGTTTTATCAAAATTGTGTTAAGCGTAAAATCATCTAGTGTTATGTTGTAAGGTGTGATTTTTTGTTAAATCGATGGTAACTTTTTTTTAGTGAAATCAAAATTCAACCCATTTTGAGCAATTTAACTCGCGGTAAAATTGAGTTAATCTATTTTGATTTTACCCGATTTTGAAGAAATTAACTCTCTTTTTAGGTTCGTTTTAGATTTTAAGACCTTTAAAAATTAAACTCTTATTTTTTGGATAGCTTTTTTGGATGTGTTTATGATTCGGTAGGATAATTTATGTCGTTTAAAACAAGTTTACGAGCATGACGTTTTATTATTTGTTAAGACGACTCAATATATTTTTGTTTTATAATTAAACTGAAATTTTAAACTAATGATGCATTTATAGTATTATATATTCCTTTCAATATTAATTATAAATAACTTTTCACTTTTTAGATTGATGAAATAGTTGATATATTTGGTATAACTACAGACGCAATACATTAGTTATTCAGCAATGCCGGTAACGCCGGTCCTTTATCTAGCATACTAGAATTTGACCTAAATGAATTTGACAACACCATGGCTGTGAACGTTCGTGGTGCAGCTGCAACTATCAAGCATGCTGCACGTGTAATGGTGGAAAGAAAAATACGTGGATCCATAATTTGCACGGCCAGTGTAGCTGGTCTTGTTGGTGGATGTGCAGGACATGATTATACAGCATCAAAACATGGTCTTATAGGACTTGTTAGGTCAATATGCGGTGAGCTTGGAGGTTATGGAATCAGAGTCAATTCAATCTCACCCTATGCTGTTGCCACACCTCTTGCATGTAGAGCCCTGGACATGGTGCCCAGTGAAGTTGAAGCTGTTGGCCTTGATTATGCTAATTTGCAAGGAATTACATTGAAGGCTGCTCATATTGCAGAGACTGCTTTGTTTCTTGCATCTGATGAATCGACTTATATTAGTGGACACAACTTGGTCGTTGATGGAGGCTTCTCGGTCATTAACCGATGTCTTCCTAGTATTATAAAGTGATAACTCTTATTGTTTTCTGTACCGTTTTCTCTATCATTCACTCTTTTATTCGATAAAACACATGTAAGTTTGTCTTCTCATTTTATGTGAGATCTATTTGCTAAGTGTGAGACTTACATAGATTTCACCGAATAAGAGAAAGAATGTTACCGAAAATGTTAAAAATAGAGTGTTCATAACACTCCTTAAAAAATAAGCTACGTGATTTGGAATTATAATGAAATAAACATTCTTCTTTTTCGAGAGGAATGAAATAAATGGTAAATATTTGTATTCTTGTATATTATATTTAGAGAAATGTTAGCAACACACATTTTAACACACACTTTTCAACACACTCTCTTTGATTGGTTAAAATTCACACGAGTCTCACCAAATCATGTGGGTTTCATATAAATTTGGTGGGTCCCATGTGAGTTTTAACCAATCAAAGAGAGTGTGTTGAAAAGTGTGTGTTAGAATGTGTGTTGCTAGCATTTCTTTCATATTTATAATATTTAGGCTTAATAGCAGTTTTCGCCTCCTAACTTTCACGAAGTTGCGATTTTGGTCCCCTAAGAAAAAAAACTACAAAACCGCCCCCTACGTTTTGCAACTGTAACAGTTTTTGCCCCCAAAACAAAAATAAAAAAAAATAAATAACATGTGACACCTCACTTGGGACGCCACGTCAGCGTAGACCGAGTTAAAATTGGCTTTAGGGGCCAAAACTGCGACATGTGCAAAACTTAGGGGGCAATTTTGTAGTTTTTTTCTTAAGGGGCCAAAATCACAACTTTAAAAAAGTTAAGGGGTTAAAACTGCTATTAAGCCTAATATTTAATGTTAACTTTTAAGTGACTATTCTTGTTTTTGTCTAAAAAAAATGACCTCATTTCTTTCTTAGTGGTACAACAAGGGAAGGTGATCTTCCATATATTATGAGTTAAGATATCTCCATTTGTTAAAATTAAGTGGATAATGTTATTAAGTGAGAGATACAAAAAAGTATATTTAGTTGGTCCTATCATTAAGTAGGTTCCACTGCTATTGATATTTTCTAAATTTTTTGTGTCTTTATCTCTCTAAATAAAAGAAATGGAAAAACTAATAAATTGAGATACATTGCATACTACAAAGATTATATAGAGCACAATAATTGTACTACACAACTTGGTCGTTGATGGAGGCTTCTCACTCATTAATAGGTGTCTTCCTACTGCACTTACTTTTTTATTTGATGAAGCTCATGTGCGTCATTTCCTTTTATATGAGATATATTTTTAAAGTATGAGACTCGCGTAAATTTCACCAAATAAGAGGGAGAAAATTAGTGAGAGTGTTAGAAATAGAGTATTCATGACACTCCTTAAAAACTACTCCATTCGGTCTCATATATAAGAATTTTTTTTAAATTCATTGAATAATTAATGTATTTGATCTACATTAGTAAATCAGAGACATTAATTATTCAACGAACCTAATTTTTTTTCTTCTTATATATGAGATCGGATGTCATAAGCCATCTGATTTGGAATTATAATGAAATAAACGTTTTTTTTTAGGGGAATGAAATAAACGTTTTTCTTTTTTGAGAAAAATGAAATAAATGATTTTTTTTTAAAGAAGAAATGAAATACACTTTTTTTTTTTTTAGAGGAATGGAATTATAATATATAATGTTAACTTTTAAGCGACTCCTCGTCGTCAACTTTAAAAGAAAAAAAACAACCTTCGTACTAAAGAACATTAAAGTGACTAAATTTTTGTTGTCATTGAAAGAAGTGTCTATTTTTGTTGACCACATTTCATTCTTAGTGGTACAAGTGAAGCTATGGAGACTTATGTTATCTTTTGATGAATTAAGGATAATTTAACCTAATGATAAATAGGATTTAATTTTATAACTAAGTAAACGGAGATCACAAGTTGAATGAAAGAAATGAAGTAGTATGATGTTTTTGAGATAAAAATAGTAACTAATGGTAAGAAAAAACCACATGGATGAACCTATATTTTTCCTTGATAAATTGGGGGTGATTGAGTGGCGGATGCATATGTGGGCTATGTGGGGCTAAAGCCCCACATGCCTTTTCCCTATTTTTTTTTTTATAATAAATATAACACAAAAATATATGTTAGTAATTGAGTAAACTATCTCTTTTACAACGTGTTTCATGTTTGAATTCTACAAAATTATTTGCAGTTTTTGATGGGAAACATTATTGAGGATGACTGAGTTTTATCCAAATGATTTTATAGATGTGTCGGAAGTGGCGTTACGCCATCAACTTATGAACTATATTACAAATGTCCGATCTGGCAGAAAATTTGCTAAGTTGAAAGGGCTTCCAGATCTTTGTGCGAAATTTGTGAAAACAAATAAATGCAACACATTTGCTATGGTTTATAAACTTTTGAAGTTGATTTTGCTCGCCAGTAACAACTACAAGTGTTGAACGTGTTTTTTTGCTATAAAAGTTGTGAAGAGTAACCTATGTAACAAAATGGATGATCTGTGCTAAATGACCGTCTTGTAATTTATATAGAAAGAGATGTTTTTTTAACAATTAGCAATGATGTCATTTTAACTCATTTTCAACAAATGCATAGGAGACGAGGTTTTCATTGTATTGTATTGTATCAAACAATGTTATTTCTTATTTTTAATATAGTTTGCATATTTTTTTTTTTTGAAAATTTAGCTCCACATGTACCAAAAGTCTGGATCCGCCCCTGGGGTGATTTACCCCTCGACAAATACGATTCAATTTTGGAACGAAAGATATGTAGATCACATGTTAAATGAAGGAGATAAAGAAGTTTGATGTTCTTAAGTTAAATGAAATAGATAAATAAGTTTGATGTTCTTAAGATGAAAATGATAGATGATTATAAAAAAAAATATTGGGGTAAATTACCTCCAATTCATCGAGGGGTATCGTAGAAAAACCTTAATATATTGTATATTTATTGGATAGATATCGTTGCATAATCTATTAATCTCTGATTAGTTTTTTTTTTTAAAGGAAAAAAGAATCTCTGATTAGTTGTTTGTGGTAAAATAAGTAATGGAAATACAAGTGATCAATAGTGTGTAGTAAATAAATCATAGTAAAAAAGTTGATGCGTAAGTCAAGAAATAATTAATTGATTTGGAATCGGCCCACGGATATTTTGTGTACTATACAAATCAAAAAAGTTGTACCTGTTTACATATTCGAATGTTTTTCTTATTGAATTTTTTGTTGTAAAAGAATTATTCATAGTTAAGGTTCTCCAAATTTATATTTTCAATACAATAGAATTTAATCAAAACGAGTTACAAATATAAGAGGCCGCCTTTCTCGCTCATGCTCATGACCGCACCAGAATATATACATATTTGAATTTGCGGTGAATTTAAAGAAATTACAATAGATATAACCGTAATTTTATCTTGTCAAAAAAAAAATCACCGTAATTTTATTTAAGTTTAAAGTGTATTCTTTTTTGTCAAATTCATAATGTCACGTTACTTTATCAAATTCACCGCAAATTCAATCAATAGATTTTTAGCTAAATTGCATTTTTGGTCCCTTAACTATTTAGGTAGTATCGCTTTGGTCTCTTAATTAAAATTCAATTTATTTTGGTCCCTTAACTTTTCTCCGTTACACATTTTGGTCATTTCCGTTAGTTTTAATTCAAAAGCGTTAGATTTTCTTCATTTTCTTCTATAATTTTTCTGGGATTTTTGTTGTTGAAGGTTGATGGAGATGATATGAAGATGAAAAAGAGGAGAAGAAGATGAAGAAAACCTAACGTTTTTGAATTAAAACTAACGGAAAGGACTAAAATGTGTAACAGAGAGAAGTTAAGGGACCAAAATAAATCAAATTTTAATTAAAGGACCAAAGCGATACTACCTAAATAGTTAAGGAACCAAAATGTAATTTAGCCATTTATCTTTAGACACTTGAAGATAGAAGTAACAACTTCAGGAAAAAATATAGTTAAATGCATAGGCCAATTAAAGTTTCTAAGAGAAGGTTAATTTGTTCTTAAAGATTACTAGTTCTTCCCATATTCTTTTAATATTTTTTTACATGTATTCATGAAAAAGTTTTGGCTTAAATGCACTTTCGGCCCCCTATGTTTGCCGTCGTAGCAATTTTGGTCCCCTAACAAAAAAAATGCAATTTTGACCCCCTAATTTTCGCAACTATGCTGAGAAGCCGCCACGTGTCCCAAAAAAAGGGCCAAAATCGCAATTTTTTTGTAAAGATAAGGGCCAAAAGAGCATATTTTCCTAAACATGGCAAAATTAGGGGGTTAAAATTGCATTTTTTTGTTAAGGGGCCAAAATTGCTATGAGGGTAAACATAAGGGGTCAAAAGTGCATTTAAGCCAAAAGTTTTATCTAACCTGACTCAAAGCCAAAAATAATATTTGATCACTGAAGTTAGAACAAAATGAAAGATACCTCAAAAAAAAAGATGAAAGACAAACATTCACTCTCTTTAAGCAGTATTACACAAGTAGAGTTTGGCAAACAACATGATAAACACTGAATAATGCAGAAATGAGTTGGACCTAATTAAACTGAAATATTATTACGTACATAAGAAGTGCTTTATGGTACGAGACGAAAGCCAACGACCGTAAATAGTGGAAATCATGCGCAAGACAGCAAAACATGGGGAGAGAGAAATGAATTAGTTCAAGGAAAGATGAAAATCCAAGGGCAACAATTCATTCGCAAGTTGTTGTGCATGGTTTCCTCTCGTACCATAAAGCACTTCTGTACATTCTAACCTCATGATATCTCAGCATCAGAGTACAATAATTGCACTACAAAGATGTTTTCTTTGCGGTTTGTACACATAACATAATTAGTTAAGTGGGAAAGGAATATAAAATGCATGTAATATGAACTTTTCATATCTCAACATAATTTGATATAATAACAATCAACGATATGGGATATACTCGAAACATAGTGTTTGTACGCAAGTGGGAAGGAATCATTGAAAGAAACCAAAAAGTGACCAATGCATAAAGAAGTCGTACTTCATTTCTATGATGACAATGGCAATACAAAGTTACAAACAGTACATGTCTTGGTTTATGTGAGAATTGATGTAGAGCTGAGGGTCCAGTTTAATTGAAAGAGGTGAATTAAGGAGTTTTGTTTAGTTGAAAGATGCCTTGTTTTTATTTTGTGGTAGGTGAGGTTCAAACCCCAGATCTTACATATATATTGTGCATTGTCTTTATTAATTGAGTTAAGTTCACGAATACAAAAATGCCCCGTTTAAAATAAGGCAAATCCAAGTTTGAACCAATTTAAAGAAAATTTCAACGATAAGATTTAAAAATTATTTTTTTCCAATAAATATTTGTTATTTGTAAAATTTTGCACATGTTAGCCAAACTTTTTTTTTTTTAAAGGAATGTTAGCCAAAATTATAAAATATATATGTCTTGAAACAATTTCAAAACATTATCTTTGATTTTATTTAAATCCCATTTGAATAAAATATTAATGAAACAATTTCAAAACAGATATGGTAGTGAGATTTCTATTATTGATTTTATTTAAATAAAACATATCTTTTTAAAACAATTTCAAAATCATATCTTTGATTTTAAAAAATATATATATTTTGAAACAATTTCCAAAACATATCGCGTGGAAAGATTCCAACATCATCATCAATCGATCACACTTCACCATACAAAGTTGTCAGTTATTAAGTACAACCGATGACGAGTTTTAGCAACCGTAGTATCATCATCAATCATAAATTCATCATAAAAAATCGTCGGTCGTGAAATAAAATCGACAACAAGCATCATTGACCGTAATATCAGCATAGATTATAACTTCATAATAGAAATCGTCAATCATGAAGTATAATTGAAACCAGAGTACAAACAACCATCATTTCATCATTCATCACAACTTCACCATACAAAATTATTGTCGGTCATGAAGAACAATCAACAACGGATACTTTACGGTGCTAACCTTACAATGCTAACCAACGCAAAGTATCAACACTCGATGCAAGATCCCACATTCAAATATCACTTAGATTAAAAACCGATTCAACATGTATACCATATATGCATCAATCAAATAATTGCACACACATCTCTCTCTTGAATCATATTCAAAATAATTAAAGCATATCATCACAAACGGGAAAACAAACAACTATTGCACACAAAAAGACAGGTGGAGAAGATAGTTGAATTGAATTTGAATCTAGTATATTTTATGTCGAAAATTGTTGTTTAGACTTCAAAGAGTGCTAAGAAACACCACAAAATTACCTTTTTAACCCCATTGGTAGTTAACTACCACCGGTTAGCTTTATCGATAGTTAACTACCGCTGCGATCAGAAGTTAAACAGAAACAACAAGAACATAACATCATCAGTTATTGAAAAACATCAAAACCATCCATATTTCCTCCAATCCTCTCTAATTCCATTTTGACGAAAATCAAGCAAATCATCTCCACAAAACCACAAGTAAGTAGTATTAATCATTTTTAATGATAATGTTAGTTTTTGTAGGCTTATTTTTGTTAATTTTGGTAGATTGCATGTGGTTAGGGTTGATGTAGAAATTGAAATTTTGGTTAGTTTATGATGTTATAGATGAATGTAGTTATTGTGAATGTAGTTTAGATTATGTTTAAGTTCAATGTGAATGTGTAGAAGTTCAATTAACACAACGAGAAGTTGTTTCATACTTTGCACTCAAAGTGTTTGATAAAATGCCTAAATGATAATTGTTTAGATTTTTGAGTTAGTTTATGATGTTAGATTGTGTTGGAAACGTTGATGGGAATGTTGTTTTGAATGGTGTTTATATTATACCTAATTTTTTAGTTAGTTTATGAATGTAGTTGATGGGAATGTTGTTTTGACTAGTGTTTATATTATGTTGTGAATGTTGTTTATGTTGTTGCCTAAAATGCCTAAATGGCCATTACATTGATTTTTGTTTTTGTTTTTGTGTAGATATGTCTGAGGAGGAACCAAATAGAAAGACCATATGTGGTAAACACACGATGACTAGTAGTGTCAGGTGGGAAAGGGTGGCTACAAACCCTCCTGTGCCTAAGAGGGGAAGAGGCCGGAGGCCCAATCCCAATGAGGGTGAAGGTAGTTCACAACTGGTACAGTCACAAGTGGATGTCCCGACCCATTACCTAAATTACCAGGATCAACTACACGATGTCATTGGTGGTGGTTATGACGCCCAACAATTTGATGATGTGGTTGAGGGTGACGACGTTCAACATCAGGGTGACGATGAGGTGGCTGAGCGAGATGAGGATGACCTTGCAGCTGAGGCAGCCCTACATCAGTTACCTGATTTGCCTCCCTTTCCTGGAGGGCCTAAGGATTTATTTGTGTTGTCCTCATTTGCTTCTCATGTTGCATTGCCGCTGTGGTAAAATGCAAATAATGTAAGTATTATTATTTTTATATGCGAAACTTAAACATGATATAAACACATGACCATGTGTGTTGCTTTTATTTGTCTTCAATTATTCTTCGCACCATTTTTTATATGAGAAGTATATATTTTTTTTAAAAAAAATTATATGCGAAACTTAAAAAAATTATATCAACACATGTCGTTGTCTGTTAATTTTATGTCTTTAATTATTGTTTCGTCATTTTTTATATAATAAGTATATTTATTAAATAAAAATTATATGCGAAACTTAAAAAAATGATATCAACACATGCCGTTGTTTGTTAATTTTATCTGTCTTCAATTATTGTTCGCGTAATTTTGTATATATGAAGTATATATAAAATAGATTTTTTATGCGAAGTATTTATGTTTTAATTAATTTTTATAAGTGTTTACATTGTTTTTATGATTTTGATTTATCTATGTTGTTTTTATGATGTTTTAAATTTTTATGTCGTGTTTTTTATTATTTCATATTCGTAAGACCTGAAAAGTTAAATGCATTAATCATGGACCTAATGTGGGAGAATAATCATGATGAGTTTTTTTTAAGTAACTAAGTGTAATTGGGGATATCCAAATTAAAAATAGAAAAAAAAAGTATTATACAAGGATAAAGGAGATATGAAAATTGGGGAAGAAGAAAACTAATTCAAACGATCATAATTTTTGGAACATTATAATTGTTTAAATTTAATTATAATTACTTCTAATGTTACACATATGGTTAATTGTGATTTGTTGAAAATGTAACATTTTTTATACTAACGTATGTATATAATTTCTCTTAAAATAATGAGAAATATATGTGTGATTCTTTTTA
>Ga0315914_1001946_pt1 | contig 31508 bp, 11 predicted proteins | sample MpolenodulesMG_FD_203920 | JGI IMG/M metagenome (GOLD analysis project Ga0315914, IMG submission 203920) | Medicago polymorpha root nodule microbial communities from Los Angeles, California, United States - elongated nodules | ecosystem: Host-associated > Plants > Roots > Nodule | place: USA...
ATAAGCAAGTACGTACCATTCTTTCAGTGTGCTTCTCTGTGGAAAAAACTTTGAAGAAGTCTGGGTAATCCTTGGCCATCTTAGTTACAATTTCAATATCTGAAAATGCCAATATTCAAATTATATCACACCTTGAAAATTCCAGACTTTTCTTGATATTCAAAATAAACAAATTTACAAATAAATTTCTCAAGAAATTGAAATGAGGAAAAGATATATGAGAATACATGCATACTTCAGGAAGTACAAACAAGGACTCTAATTAATTCAATATCCTACATTCATTTGACTATATGTGATAAAAGGACCATGCTTGCATTATATTTAATTATTTTACTTCAATTTTTTTTTCTTTTGATAACAAAAAAATCCCTTTTCTTTTATATTTTTATTATTATTTATTTTTTTGCTAAGCTAGGAGATTGGACAGGCATCAGGAGGAAGCAACGACATCCCAACTAGGTTGGTACCCCGCACAACCCCCATCCTATGCCGCCAATCTTAGATAAAAAAATTATTAAAAAAGGGGAAAAAAGAACATGAGGGGGGACTAGGCCAAAACCCTCAAAAAAAAAAAGCAGAAACAGAAAAGAAACATAAAACAAAAAGAAAACAGCAGACATAAAAAGAAACATCTGTCTACGGGAACCTTGGACGAGGGAACCCTCTCCGGTCCAAGAAGAAGTTAGTCTGAAGAGTTTGAGGCAACACCGATAAAAACCTTGCCTTGTATCGAATGACCCAAATGATTTTGGAGTCATCATTGGTCACCTGAATTGGATCCTCCCTGAGAGCGGGTTTTATACGGCGGTGGCTTACCAATCTGAAGCTTCTTTCTAACTTGTTGCTTTTGTTTCTTAGAAAGAACCGGAGTGAAGGGTAACTCTGCGTTGGCTTTGTCATATTCACGGACACGCATCCAAAGATCCAAGTCACGTTGAACATTCGGATTGCTATGTGGTTCAAAAACAGTCAAAATTTTGTCTCCATTTTCATCAGTCCCTGTATGCTCAACCGTGTAATTGGCATTCTGAGCAATTCGCTCCATCTCTAAAAAAGTGGTAGTGTCGTCCGGGATGGATCTGACAACAAGGGGCCATCGTGGGGACTGTATTGCACGTCATTGTGCTCATCAGCAATATCAAGTTGAGTTGGTGACATCTCCCTAGCAGAAGCGGAGGCCTCCAAATCAATAGTCAAAGAATGCTCATAAACATGGGCATCTGAGGATGGATGTGTCTCATGTGCATTCTGAATCCGGGGAATCTCTAACTCCTCCCGTGGTTCCGAATTAACATGTTCCACATCATCCGAAAGCACGTCATCGTGCACATCATCAGGGGAAGGTAAAGAACCTTGAGGAATCTCGTCAGACACGCGGGGAGGTGTCTGTTGTTGTGTTGGAGCCGCAGTAGTAGGCATAGCAGCAGCCGGCATAGATTTTTGAGTCTCAGCAGGGATAGTAGGTGCTGCAAATGCTTTGGATGAACCTATACCAGGGGGATTTTCTTTTGTAGGCATCCAGTGAGGTTTTGTGGCTGGTATCTGCGTCTTCCCTTTTGCAACTTTATCCTTAGACATGACATCCTTCCTTGGGTACAACCAACGACAGTTTGTAACATCATATCCAAATGTCTGACAATGCGAGCAAAAATCCGGAAAAATGAGAGATGAGAGTTACCTGCAATAAATTTACTCAACCCAACCAACAGAACTTCAAATTAAATTCTTGTTTGCTTAAAAGTATAATGTCATTCACTTACTTTAAGAATATTTTGCAAAAATACTAAGGATAAATCAGTAGTATATACAAGGCAGAACACAAAAAAAGTAAGAAGGGATTTTGGGAGTTACCTGCAAGTCCAAGAAAAATGAGAGATGAGAGTTTCTTTGTTATTCTAGTGAAAAGTGTAGCTTCTGTATTCGATTTTAAAACATTATTCCTTCTTCTTCCTTAATTAATTGTTAGGTTCCTTCAAAGAATAAGTGTTGGTAATAGTCCATTTAGATTTCTACTTATGACATTCAGTCAATATCATTTTTCCACATTTCCGTCATTATTAATTTTCTATTTATGGAAACACATTCTGAGTGTGAGATAGTGCAATAGTGATGATGGTGCATGTGCAATGCAGCACTGATGGTAAAATATGTAGTTGCTACTAATAGGCTAGTTCAACCTTTGTGGTCCTTCTCAAAAAATTGTAATATTTTAATTAATTAATTATGGTCCATAACTCAATTTTATTCATTTTGAATGTGTTGATTATTGCTTGATTAATTTGGGGTGCAGCACTAAAGTGTTATTCCTCTTTCTCATTCATATCTGTAAGGTAGGAAAGGGAAGGACTAGGAGACTTTATCCAGCAATATGCAACATTATTTCATGCATTTTTATTTTTATTTATTTACTCATTTTAGTTTATTTAATGCTTTATTTATTTATCTTAGTTTATTTAGTGCATTTTCTATTTATTTACTCTTTTTAGTTTATTTAGTGCATTTTTTATTTTAATTTATTTAGTGCATTTTTATTTTAGTTTATTTAGTGCATTTTTTATTTTTTAGTTTATTTAGTGTATTTTTTATTTCAGTGCATTTTTTTTATTTGTAGTTTACTTGGTGCATTTTTTTTATTTATTTCTTTTGTGTTACTATCTTTATTTTCTTTAGCATATTTATTTATTTAGTGTTTATATCATCTAATGCATTTTTTTTTATTTATTTCTTTTATGATTATTTTCTTTACCATATTTATTTATTTATTTAGTGCTTTATATCATCTCATGTATTTTACTTTTCATTTGTCATTTTAATTTTTATTATTTGCCATTTTATTTCTTTTACTTATTGTGCTTTAGAATGTATTTAGGGACAAATATAAATATAAATGAAAATATTGCATTGCATGCATATTTATTTATTCCGCTTTTACGCATAAAAGAAAAAACGCAAAAATAGTAGTTTAGTCTTTAATCCAAGGAAAAGGGGATTTTCATGTTGATACAACGTCATTATGAAAAATCCCTCGCGCTTTATATTATTTTGTCACACTTTAGGTTTTTTAGGCTTTAATTAGTAGAAAAACATAAAATCAAAAAACATTCAAATAATCAAAAATTCACAACAAATTCCTTTTTCTAAACAAACCTTGATTTTCAATCAAGTGATTCCTCATCTTTTTTTAACTAAATTTCAATCAATTTTAATCATATTTAAACTTTGTTTTCTAGAATTAAAATCAATCAAATCCACTTTATTTTTGTCACTTCAGCTTTTTATCCTTAAAGAATGTTTACATTTGTATTTATATTTACCACCCCTAAGGGCATCAGCGGAGTTTGAACATGAAATCTCATATTCAAAATCTGTATTTTTACCACTTAATCAAATTCTTGGAGTTTAACATAATCGATATTATTCATTTCCATTTCTCAAAAACTTGAGATATCATTCATCAATTTGATACTATTTGATTTGCCATCATTCATTTTAGGCTGTGTGATTACTGCATTATTTTAAGATTAAAAGCATACGTGAGCGGCATCAATTACTGACAGCCTGCATTAAAAAAAATGACAAAAGTGCCCGTGAGTTTAACTAAGCTAAGGCAATGCATAATATATGCAAGGTCTGAGGTTGAACCCTAGACTAGAGGTGTCAATATCATGGGGCCTTGAAGTTTTGGCCCCAGCCCACATAGTAAGGGGGCTTGAAAATTCACAAGATTAAAAGACCCACATTTATGCAAGCCCACAAATAAAAAAATCAAAAAGCCTCAAGCCTCAAAATTTCTATAAACTTTTTTGTTTACCGTAAAAAAATATATTTACCGTAAAAAAAAACTTTTTTTTTACCTAAAAAAAAAGTTTTACTACAATTACTTGAAATGTGTTTGGGTAACATCATTTTAACATTGAAATAATTAATATGGGGCTTTTTTAGGCCCACAAATAAATAGATTTTATAGTGGACTTAGCCCCAAATAATTTTGAGAATTAGGGGGCTTTAATTTAGTAGGCTTGGTGGGGGCTTTTTTGAGTGGGCTTTGAAATTTGGGGCTCTATTGACATCTCTACCCCAGACACCACAAAAAAAATGACAAAACATAACGAAAGATCACGTATAATTTGATTATATCAAGAAGATCCTGTATTTTGAACCTTAAACTATGAATATGAAGGTTATTAGCCATTGTTCTTAGCCTTTTGTTTTTTAAACAATTTTCTTTCACAACTTTTGGAAAATATAACAGTTACTTACTGATGCACATGCTAAGTAAGATTTTTCTAAATTGAAAATGCTAAAAAAATTATTTATGATCTACACATCAAAGATAGATTAAATCTTTGCTTTTGTTTTTATAAAATAATGTAGTAATATTTTAGCGTGCTTGTATTATGAATGATTTAGTAGTAATTTTGCAATAAAAGTACAAGAGAATAATATTCAAATGATTAATAGAACAATGTTTACTCAATTTGCACAAAACACACATATTCTCATGGGCAGACCCCCTTCTCCGACCAACTCCCAGCCGTTAGATTAATTCAACGACTAAGACTTCTTTGAATGGACAAGACAAACTGCAAAGTTTTGCAATCCAGCTGCTAGTTTCTTATATATCTTACATACATCAATTCCTTAGTCGTAACTCAATAGTTTTTGTGCCATCGGGAGTTATAATCCGATAAATCAGATGGGTTTTTGAGCAATGTGAGGGGCCTATAAAGCAATTACCTAACCTCACTACTAACCATGTCAATTCCCCTATAACTTGGCCCAATTGCTTCTGTGCAAAATAGACTCCTTGAACATTCTTAACCTTTCATTAAACATTGTTATATATGTTGAAATTTCTAATTGTTACTATATAGTGCTACTCAAGGACTCATTGAGGTAAGGTGTATGATAAGCTCCCATCTTACTAGAGTTTACTATAGAGGATTCGATAACTTGTTTTAAAAACCCTCAAATGCCCTCCTCCGAGCATCTTTAATGAACAATTCTAGATAACATTGCAAACCTGATTACCAGGGTTGAAAATAGTTTCGAGCGAAACCCTTTTGATAAATTACAACTTAGCAGTATATATGCTTCTTGTTTTGTCAGATTTATACCATAAGGAATATTTCACGTTTATTTAGCTTTGCTTAGAAGAGCCTCTTCGCCTTTGTGAAAGCTTGTAATACTACTTATAGAATTTCCTACTCTCATATTCATGCCAATAACATACTCAAGTTCAATTAGTAATTGCCAAAATGCTGTTAACTTCAACTTTCCTATTCATCAAGAATTTGAGTATTGGTTTACTGTTTAGAGGAAAATATATGACTGTGTCAACACAACATACATATGGATCACCTAGGCAAGCTATCTAGCATGTATTGACTAGCTATTTAACAAACATTGAAAAAGTTATTAAACAAATAGTAGCTGTTGCATATCAAATACATTCAACAAGTGCAGGGGACCAAGAACAGGGTAGTGAAGTAAGCCTCAAACAATGATGTTAACTCATTCTAACCATACCTATTTTACTTCTCCACACTCTATTTTCTTATGAGTAAGAGACAAACTTAGTACCCTGGGGTTTACAACACTCACACACTTTGCCACACACTATGATTCCTATTTCAAATAAATTTTCACAGTCTACGGAAAAGAAACAAAAAATACAGTAAGTAACGGAGCAACGCTGCATGAATTCAAGACAGTCTAAAAATCATAAATCACAAGGTCTGACTTAAGTTATCTATGGAAGGGTTACACTACATTTCTGCTAGTATGTTTCCAGTGAAAAACCTAAAATAGCCCTAGAAAGAAGGGTATGGAACAAGATAACAAACAAGGTGAAAATTTCATATTGTTATTATTGACTTATTTTTGTTCTTGTCTGTCTCTGTCCATCTAATTTAGTAGTCAGTATCAGTGTTGAACTACTTTGGTGTTTCGGGTTTACTGAAAAAATTGAAGATTTTAAGTGGAATTAAACACTTGACATATTGCATCAAAGACTAAGCATTTGCTACAAAGTCACAAAGACAGGACACAAAGACGCATACAGTAAAGTTATTCTCCAATTCACATAAGTGGATAACTATGAATACCTTCAGATCCAATGACTTATATATATATGAAAACATAATACAAAAGATTCCTTCGTCTGAGGAAGAACCAATATGAGAGAAAATCCATTCAGTGTTAACTATCAAATTAACTATGGACCCTAAACCTGTTTGTAAAGAAAATTCATGTATCGAAGAACCTAATTTTCTCACGTTGACCAAATTAAAAATAAAAACAAGTATTGATAAAAGCTACCAGAAACTGAACTCTTACAAGGGAGATACAGTGCCTTTGGAGGAGTGATACATGTCAGCAAAGCTCAGGCATAAGTGGCGGTCTCTGTCATCCCCCCAACCTCCCCAACCTTTAAACCCGGCTTTATAACCAGGCTGATTTTTATAGACATGAACATCCCAATCTGAATCAATGTTCGCAACCTTATCATGCTCTTCTACACGAATGTTCGCCATGCCGTTATCAATGCAAGCCTTATTCTCCCCCTGACCCTGATGCAAACCACATTTCCCAAAGTGAACAGCACTAGTCCTGGGGCCTCGTAACGTGTAGACAGGCCTACCAAACGACGGATAAACAGTAGCCCACATAGTGATATCCCAATTATAATCATCAAAGAAACAAAATTCTTTAGCCTTATTGTGTATTTTCTTCCAAACCGTTCGATTAAACGAGTAACCTATGTTTCCCATTCTCTCCGCAACTAAACTATCCCACTCTTCACCTCTCGAGTTCACATCAGAAGGTGCTAAATTTGCAGCATAACAATCAGGACATTTCATAGGCTTCAACGAAGTTAAAATCTGTAAATTCCGATACGCGTTGGGAAATATAAAGTGGTCTTCTTCTATAAAAAGTACATGCCCAGAATGCGCTCTCGTCTCACTCAATCCATCCCACACCGTATTCATCATCCACCACCAATGATGCTTCAACGACACAATCTTCGGCGCCCGATGGTTACCATACTGATCAGCATTCCCTTCACAATGCTTCTCTTTCGCATCATCTTTCTCCTTACAATCACCAACCGAAACCCCCGGAAAACTATTCGGAAACAAATGTGGCGAATACGGAGCATATATCTGTTTAACTTGACAAAACCTAATACCACCAATGATCTTATTCATTTCCTCAAAGTAACCATCATGACTAACAATCAATAAAGTCTCATTAATCCCTACAACCTTAGCAAGACTCTCAACAACCACTTTAAGATACTGCGGCCGATTATGAACATACAAAACAACAATAATAGCATCTTTACCAATATTTGGATACAAATCCAAATTCCTTGGTGGCAACAAATTCAACTTTTCCAATTTTTTCGACAAATCACTCTGCTGTGGAAAATTTTGCAACTTTGTAAACTTCAAATCGCGACGATAACCGGAACCATCATCAACACTTTGTAAATCATTAGTTTCAATAGTTGTACTTGAATTTGATCCAAGTAAAAATATCAATATCAAAACCCCACATAAAGTAAGAAACACCACAGATAATAAACGACGCAAAGCCAAATCTCTAAGACGTGGTTTCTTATAAGAAGCCATAGTAAACAAAAAGCATAAAAAAGACTATAAATTTGTATCAAAACTAAATCATAACCTTGATGTTGAGATTGTTGGGTTGAAGTAGAAAACCAAAACCCAGTTCTAGTTTGAAGTAAAGATGAAAAATTTACACAAATCAGATGTAGAAATCAAGGTTTTGAGTACCCAAGTGGTTTATTGTGTGAAAAATGGGGTGTGGAAGAAGAGGGTGTGAATAGTGATTTGGGAGGGTGAGAATAGAGTTGAAGAGTAAAAGAGGGTTTGTTTGGTTGGTATAGGAATAAACCGTAGAAAACACGACAAAGAGTAATGAAAGAGAGGTTTGAATTGTCAACAACAGTGGAGGCAGAAACAAAGCTGTTATTCGGGTATGGATTGCTGGTTTGGGGATCCGACAAGGTATGATACTGTAGTGTAGTGAGTGCCGGAGAAACTAGTCAATTTTAGCTCTATGATTCATAAATTAAAGGCTTGATTAGATATTTAGTCTCTTAATTAATTTATACTTTTTATTTTGCTATCGTAATTATTAATCATTACATTTTGATCTCTTATTTTTGGCCTCTCCGTCAAGGACGTGAGAGTAACAACGGAGCCAATGCTCCAGGACTATAAAAGAGGGAGATGTCGCATCTCCAATCAAAATTTTAAGGCAATATATATATATGAGTTATCTCTCTTATATAGATATATATAACACTTTATCTCTTAATTGATGATGTGAGATTTAACCATTTGCAAACTTAACCATTTACACTTGAAATCCAACAATCTCTCCCACAAGTGTGAGTTCTCACCTCCTAGAACAAGATCTAACATAGGATTTATCTCTCACTTCCGCACCAAGTCGAGGCAAGGTTCTGATATCATTTGTTTGGAAGAACAAGGGCGACGAGATCAACAACAAGTTCAACACTCGAGGATCACAATAGAGGAAAATAATACATCTTCATCCAAAACTTTAAGGCATTAGGTTAATAGGTCACCTCTTTTATAAATTCAATATTTCATCCATTCGTAGAGACCGTGGGACATAAACTACACACTTGTACAATACTACCATTTTCTAATGTGAAAGATCAGACAATGTTGCAACCATAGAGCATACCAAGAATTCTTATCCCTGAACCGAACTAAAAACCCCGATATCAGTTGTTGAGAAAAACATACATAGAGAAAAATAAAATATAAAAACACAAGAATATAATGTGGATTCACCAGAGTGGAGAAAAAATCATGATCATTGTCAAATGACAACTAGAGATAACATTATTTACACAATTTTACAACATATAGACTACTCTCGAACACTCATTGACTTTGGTACACTCACACATTAATGTATCAAAAATCTAAAATAGCCTTTGATTATGTACTATGTTAATGAAAATAGTTTGTCGCATCAAAATGTTATGTTAATATTGTCATATCAGTCCCTCCTTTTACTTACTGTCATACCGATTATTATAAGTACTTATTGTCATATTGATCTCTCTTAGAAAAGAGTTATTGTTAACATTGATTGTTTATTTTCACGTCAAGTACTATTTTGATTAATAGAGTGAACAATCAAAGACTATTTTAGAAGTCTGATACATTAAATGACTATTGTGACTACTCGTTACACATTCATGAACCAAAATGATTATTACCCATATATAAAATATTGGCCTACCCCTTCCTTTATAATTTTGTAATATGAGACTTCTTCGACATGTATATTTTCAAACAACACCAATAATGACCATCTTGATTGAAACGTTAGATCTTTTAGTGTTATCATCGACGATCATAGTTCAAAAGAACTATCATTCTTCACCATAAAGAGTATAGTTACTTGAAATAAAACCACTCCAACAAAATTTCATTGTCTTTGGTGACAATAATAGTTCCAAGAATCTCACAACACACTTTACATCAATGTCATTCAATATTCATATCACCGTAAAACCCCATAGGATATTTTACAGGAAAATACTAAATACAATAAAAACATGATGCCAGTTGATTAGAGCCATTAAACAAGGTGTTTTTGTATTTTATTTTTTTCGTTTTAAAATAAGGTTATCAGAGTCCATTTGTTATATCTTTTTTTAACAAAAGAAATCACTTTTACGAGTATTGCATTCGTTTGTAATAGCTTTTTAAAAAAGTCTGAATTTAAAAAAAATAATCTAAAAACAACTTCAAATGAGAACTTGTTATGAGTAGCTTCTCAAAAAATAGATTATTTTTAGAGGATAGAGAAAATATGGTTCAAACGATTGAACTAATTTTGTAACAAAAAATCTTTTTATATAGTTGTATCCAAACAAATTAAATTATTTTTAAAAAAAAACAGTTATTTTTATCATGATAAACAAACACAAAATAGATTCTAATTTTTCAAAAATTCTCTAAAAAATAATCTCTAAATTATTTAATGTCAAAATCATTTTTATCTTAATCCGTAACAAACGGCCCTTAAAAAAATTAACTTTTTTTTTATAAAACTTACAGATTTTCTATAACTTTTTACAAAATTTGATATGACTTCTATAACACAAATATATTTATTATGTGGAAGATATAATGAAATCTGCAAGTATAGAAATATTTTTTTTCGGCCCTAAAATGAAACCCAAATTTTAAATTTTCCCTAGTTGAAACAAAAATTTCAAAACTGCTCTACTTTTGACAACTTGCGACCTACCCATATGTCACAGGTCCAACTTGCGACCTACCCATATGTCTCAATTCCTTCTTGCGACATACCCTCTCCTTTCTCAAGTTTTGTATTTTTTGTTGTCTTTATTATATGTCACAAGTTGGACATGTGACATGTTTATTTGTTTTTTTTCGTTTTTTATTTTAATAGAATTAGTTTTAAAATTTTAAATAATTAATTGAAATAAATATTTATTATTTAAGATGACACATTTAAAGATACAATACATTTAAATGAAGAAGAAATATTTAATAGAATACAAATCAAATGCAATAAAAAAAATATGTCTAGATTGCTACTGATTTTCAGTATTAATGGAATTTTTTCGGAAAGAACCGGTCATCCTATAAATGCCGCATTTTCTCCCCTCATTTTCCACAACGTCCATCTTGGTCCTAATGCGAGTGATTGCGGGATGACCTTTCTTTGCTCTACGCATCGCTGAATCGGGAACCACCTTTGAGCCTAAATAAGCTGGCCAATACTATTGGTGTGAACCACGTTGAAATGGATATTGTATACAGAGCATACACAATCATTCGTAAATTTTGATCGATAAATGTTTTATAGTCGTAGCTAAAACTTGAGTCGTAGCTAAAACTTGAGCATGCGACATTGACATGTGAGCAAGGTAGGTTTAACGTCCTGAATTTTCCACAGTCACACCATTTAATTTGCAAGTCGACCTTGTATTCTTCCATCAGTAATCCTTCTCTATGGTCGATAGTTTCACGGACGGAGAAGGTATACCCATCAACAATTCTTCGTTTAAATGTATTGTATCTTTAAATGTGTCATCTTAAATAATAAATATTTATTTCAATTATTTTTTAAAATTTTTAAAACTAATTCTATTAAAATAAAAAAATAAAAGACGGAAAAAAAAATAAACACGTCACAAGTCCCACTTGTGACATATAATAAAAACAAGAAAAATGCAAAATTTGAGAAAGGAGGGTATGTCGCAAGAAGGAATTGAGACTTATGGGTAGGTCGCAAGTTGGACTTGTGACATAGGGGTAGGTCGCAAGTCAAACTTGTGACATGGTGGTCAACTGGTCAAAAGTAGGGCAGTTTTGGAATTTTTCTTTTAACTAGGGCAGATTTAGAATTTTGGTTTCATTTTAGGGCAGGAGTAAAAAAAAATCGCAAGTATACTTCTGAATGTTAGATATCTTGTAAAAAAGAAAAATATGGAAAAATACATCAATAAACTATTTTTAGTTTTTAAAAGATAAAAAACTGAATAATTTTCCTCTAAAAATATTGAATAATTTATTAAACTGTTCCTTATGAAATTGTTTATAAAATTAGAAAACCAAAATACAACCAAACATTCATAAAATAAAAGGAAAAATACAAGCAAACAAGACATTTATGGGAAAGTCTTTCATGGACACAAACCCAAATAAATATTATTTGGACGCACTCACATAAAACTAATAAAATTAAATAAAAAATATTTAATTTTTTATTTTTTGGACCCAGTCAACGGAAACGTGGGCGCCACGTGTGTAATGTTTTATTTTTCTTATTTTTTTAATTTTAAAAAATAAAATAATATTTTTGTTTAATTACAAAAATAAAAAAGTTTTTATTTTAATTACAAAAAAAAGTTTTTTTTTGTTTTATTAATTACAAAAAATAATTTTTTTGTTTCTTTATTACAAATAAAAAAATTAATTACAATTTTTTTTGTTTTTTTATTACAAAAATAAAAAAATTATTTATTTTTTATTTTTAATTACAAAATAAAAAATATTAAAAAATACAAAAATAATTAAAACGTTACACACGTGGCGTCCACGTCAGCGTTGACTGAGTCAAAATTGGGTTAGGGGGCCAAAATTGTAACAGAAAGTAAACTTAGGGGGCCTGAAAAGAGTTTTTTTTAGGGGGCCAAAATCACAACTTTGGAAAACTTAGGGGTCAAAAGTGTAATTAAACCTAAAAAAAATGTTAAGTATGTATAGGTGAAAAACCATGGGGCAACTAGTAAGACTCAAGAAAAAAAATAGGCATCAAACTTGGATGCTCGTGCAACTCGCTTGGTTTTTTTATGTTACTAATTAAAGTTACATAAAAGATCAATTTATAATTGTCTTTAAAGAGATTCAAAGTTTATATCTTAATTTTAGAAGACTAAGTTTTTTTTTTTTAAACTCGGTATCCGATCTAAGGACCGACTAATCCGAAGGGATAGAAGACTAAGCTTTAATTCACTGTGTAATTGATATATGTTGCTAATTACTAATTACTATTTTAATTTTATTTATTGGTTCAACCTGAACATTGTATATCTATGCGGTTCAACTTCAATTGTGTGGAAATATTCAAGAATAGTCAAAATTTCATTTTCTACATTTTTTGAAAGACAAGAGTTTTTGTCCTAATAGAGTTATTGCATATAGAATTTTATTGACAATTCCCATGACAATTGTCTACGCAGAAAGAAGTTTTTCAAAATTTAAGTTGTAGAAGTCTTACATGCGGTCAATCATGCTACATGAAACACTTAATGGCTTGACATTGATAGCAATTGAAAGTTGTTGAAGTCTTACATGCGGTCAATCTTGCTACATGAAACACTTAATGGCTTAACATTGATAGCAATTGAGAATGATATGTTCGAAAATATACATCAGGAAGACTTGATTGATCAATTTGCTTCAAAAAATACGAGAAAGAAGACTCGTTTTTAATAGATGGGAGGTTGATAATTGTATTCGTTTTAAATTGTATTTTAATATTATTTATTATAATATGAATCTTTTTTGTGTTAGTTACAATGATGACATTTTTTTTATGTTTACTAGGGTTGGCCCTAGGCATAGGCAAGGGGTGTGAAGGTCTAGGACCCAATCCTGTAGGGGACCAAAATAAATTGGTGGGAGGCGGTATATAGTAAGGATTCATTTTATGGTGGTGTATATAGTAAAACGTATAAAAAGACCCCATCAGACTTAAGCCCAACAACTTCTTCTTTTTTTTTTGCAAAACTATTTCAAAATGCCCCAAACCCTAACAGACTTAAGCCCAACTGACCTTCAACTTTTGTTTTTTGGAATTTCTTTTCTCACCCTATTCACTTCTCAAGCGCCTTAAATTGAACATTTTTTTGCCATTGAAATTTTATAATTTGAAGCTTATTTGTTGTATTTCGGTTTTTATAATCCGAATTATGATTAACTAGTTTTTTCAAAACAATGACATAACCTATTAAAAGACATAAATGAAAATGACAATTTAAAGTGACATAATACAAATTGTGAAGAATTGGACACATTATATGATTTGATCAAGAATTCATAATACATTTAAATTAGCATAATATTTATTACACCAAATTATTTAATCAAGCATTCATAAGAATCAACTTTTTTTTATTGTTGTTTTATATGGAAATTACTTTTGTGGAAAATAGATTTGAGGAATCGAAGACATTTGAAATGATTTTGCATCTTAAAATGCTTGAAGAAACTAAAATCTTATGACTTTCTGATAAAAGTGAAGCTTCTTTTTTTGTTGATATTTTTCAATATCATAGTTTTATTAGGGCTAGTTTTTGTTAGATACGTTTGATATGTCTACATGTTGTTTTATAAAGGATGAGGTCCATTTGGCACACGATATTTTGGGATGTTAGCATAGTTAGGATTTCAAAACATCTTATTATGGTAACTTGTGGCGCCAACATAATTAAGAAGTCAACCGACATTATTAATGTGTATCTCATTCATCATTTATGACAAAAAAATTATGAAGTATAATTTAAGTTGTCTTTTTCTCAAACTTGGCCTAAGGCCCATAAAATGATAAGAACGGCCCTGATGTTTACATATGTTATTTTCAATTTAGATAGAAGATTGCTCTTTTAAAACAATTCTGTTTTTATTTTATTATGGACCTATTTTTAATATAAGAGTCGAACTTCCAATTTTATAAGGACGACCCTGCGTAGAAGCGGCGAATGATCCATTATCTTTTCTTGTTTGGAGATTGCCCTATGTGCGCCATAGATTCTCGACTTCTAAAATAAATCGATTAGAAGTTACATTTCAATGCAGAAAATGCGAATTGGATTGTATCTCATAATATATTTTGTGCTACCAGAAATTACTATCCAATAAGAAAATTGTTGTTCATACATGTGTTTAAGCTGAAACACACCAGTAAAATACCGAAATACCCCTTCGGCAATTAACTGCCATGGAAGTTAACCGGCGGCAGTTAACTACCGCGGAAACTTCGGCAGTTAATTGCCACAGAGCTTTAAACCTCATTTTTTTTTTCAAAGTGAAATTAAATGCAAATTAATTTGTTCCACCTCTCATTTTCTCCATAACAAATAATCAATCAATGAAATTAAATGCAAATTAAATATAACAAAATCAAATATGATTTTTTGCATATTTGAAATTAATTTGCATTTAATTTCACTTTGAAAAAAATGATTTTTGTTCAAATTAAGTAAGTAAAAACTTTTAAAAATACATAGAAACACCCTCGTTCAAACTACTTTTAATATTTTCCTTACAACTACTTGAAAATACATAGAAACACCCTCTTTTTTTGTACAAAAAAAAAATATAGAAACAAATCATCAAATTAAATTAAAACACTAAATTATCAACAACTTTCTTTTTTACTAAAAAATAAATAAAGGATAACAACAAAAATTTAAATTGATAGAGAGTTAGAGAGCATATTTGTTTCAGATTTTTTTGTTTTTTTGTTTTTAATAAAAATCACTTTTTTTTAAACTAAGTAACTACTTAGTTCTATGTATTTTTAAAAGTAGTTTGAAAGTAGTTGTAAGGAAAATATTAAAAGTAGTTTGAACGAGGGTGTTTAAATACAAATTAATTTCAAATATGTAAAAAATCATATTTGATTTTGTTATACTTAATTTGCATTTAATTTCATTGATTGATTATTTGTTATGGAGAAAATGAGAAGGAGAATAAGTTAATTTGCATTTAATTTCATTTTGAAAAAAATGAGGTTTAAAGTTTCGCGGTAGTTAACTGCCGCCGGTTAACTTTCGCGGCAGGTAACTGCCGAAGGGGTATTTTGGTATTTTACTAGTGTGTTTCAGCTTTAACACATGTGTGAACAACAATTTTCATCCGATAAAGCTCTGAGATTTTTGAGGAAACTAAGAAGCCCATAGAGAAATCATATTCCGTAGGCCCAGAATAACATGTTTGGACATTGAGGCTGTTCATGGTGAAAATTGCTATATACACATCTTGTTAGGCTGAGAAACACATGTAAAAGACGCAATTGCTCCTTGGCAGTTAACTGCCGAGGAATTTATAAACCGACCGCAGTTAACTGCCAAGGAAAACCTCGGCAGTTAACTTTCGATGCGTGTTTATACAGGAACAGAAGCATCAGAACACATTTCAATTTCAACTTTCTTCAAACTTCTCTCAAACTCTCTTAAATTCTCACCAAATCCATTGTCGTGAATTGCAAGCAAATCAAACACACTTTATCACAAGTAAGTTGCATCAATCATTTTAATCATAATGTTAGTTTGTTTAGGTTTAATTTTGTAAAAAAATTAGAGTAGTTTGCATGTGGTTAGGGTTGATTTTGAAATTGACAATTTGATGATTGGATGTGTTGTTAAGATGTTATTGATGAATGTAGTTGTTGTAATTGATGTTTGAATGATTTTTAAGTATAATGTAGTTTTGAATTGTGCCAAATGAACACAATTTGAGTTTGTTTGATACTTTGCACACAAAGTGTTTGATAAAATGCCTCATTGACAATTTTATTGATTATTTAGTTAGTTTAGGTTATGAGAATTATACTGAATGATGTTTAGGTTATGATGGAAATGATGCACACAAATTATATTGAAATGATGATTATATTGAATGGTTTTAGGTTTAATTATGTTTATGTTTATTGAAATGTGAATGTTTATGTTGAAATGATGATTATAATGATTATATTGAATGTTTATCTTTATGATTATGTTTATTGAAATGTGAAGGTTTAGTTTAGATTATATTGAAATGATGCACACAAAGTACTTATAATTTGTTTGATTATGTTTATGTTTAGTTTAGGTTTAATGTGAATGTTTATGTTTAGTTAAGGTTTAATGTGTTTGATTAGGTTATGAAAATGATGTTAATTTTTTAATATTTTTTGTAGATATGTCTGATCAGGGGCAGCCCATTGATTCATCTAGGATGATTGGTTTAGTCGCGTCGATTATGACTAGGAGGCGAGGCCAGAGGCTGAGGAGGAGGCAACAACAACATCAGCAGGACCAGGAGTAGTAGTATTTTATGTTTAGGATAGATTTTTATGACCTGGTGTATATTTTCATGACATTTGTTCGTTCTGTTGTATTTTCATGACATTTTTTAGTTTGTTTGTATTTTGATGACATATTATCGTATTTTAAATATAACGGATGTTGGTAATTTCCGTTTATTTATCGCATCAATCTTGATAATTTATTAATGTTAATGTTGGTTCAAAGGTTGCTTAGTTTTTTATTCGGCATTGAAATAATATGCCTAAAACCTTTAACAGGTTGAGTATCAGCAGCAACTTCTGCCATTTCAGGGCTTCAGGACGCTTCGGCAGTTAATTGTCGAGGTTTTCCTCGGCACTTAACTGTCGAAGTTTTCCTCGGTAGTTAACTTCGGCCGGTTCTATTTTCCTCGGCACTTAACTATCGAGGGATTTTTTCGTCTTTTACATGTGTTTCTCAGCCAAACAACATGTGTATACAACAATTTTCGTTCATGGTTATAGAAAAAAGAGACAAGCTAGAGGGCAAGAAATTCAATGTAGTAATATTTGCTTGAGAAGCGTGTTTAACTTTTTAAAAGTTTAAAAGTTGTTATTTCTAATAAATAAAATAACTTGTGGTTTTCTTAGGTACTTGATATATTTTAGATAATAGAAAGGAGATTAATTTTATTATGTGAAAAAGATTCACTTTTTTAGTATCTAAAATGACACAAGTCTCTTTTAATTTATGTGGAGCATCTCATCTCAAGTTTGAATCCAGATATGATAATACACCAACATTAAAACTCTTATTTGGTTTGCAACAGTGTGAGAAATTTGGAAAGAAAGAAACAATCAGATTTTCAATAGCAAGAACTCGTCTATTCAGCAGGTGGTGGACAAAATTAAGGCGCTAACATTCATGTGGTTGAAGGGGAAACTTGTCAGTCTTCCTCTTAATTATCATCGATGGTGGCATAGCCCGTTTACTATCCTAGGCATTGGCTAATTGTAGTTTATGGTTTTTTGGTGGGTGATCTTAGCCTTGTAATTATTGTTCCAACTTTGTTGATACTTTGGTGTTTTTTCCTCAGCACACCTTGTGCTAGGAAGCCCTTTTTGATGTGGTAATATAATTCATTTTAACCTCTTAAAAAAACATTAAAACTCTTAAAAAAATAATATCATAAAGCCCCTCAATGGTTTGTAGCTTGAACGAAAATAGAAAACTTACTAAATATGTGGGGATGATTCAAAAACAATGGCGGTGTGATTGGGCTATCTCAAGCCACTGGTAATGAGGTATGATGGTGTAAACCAAAAGTAATAAGATTCAAGGGTAATATTGATGCGGTTGTTTAGGTCCGATCGGCAATCATTTAGGAGGTGGAGTCCGACCCGCTATCATTTTTAAATTGAGTATAGGTGAGACATGAAGTAAGGATTTGAGCTCTATTTTAAACAAATTTAACTTTCTTTAACAAGTTCATCTTCTTTTTTTGTCAAATCGTCTAGTGACTTAAATGAGTTCACCAGTTTAAAATTGAACTATGTAGAGTTCAATATAGCTATCAATAAATACCAATATTTTTTGTAAATAAAAAAAGCAAAAAGAACTAGCATATCATATAAAAAATAAAGCATGACATACATGTAGGGGAACTTGAATTAAACTTGAGTTTTACATATCATAGTATTTTAATATAGCATGCAAAAATTAAAATATTGATTTCTGTATTTTTATATAATAAAAATTTGGAGGTAGCTAGGTTCACCTTATAATTTAAATAGTTAGCTGTGGCGTATATTGGCAATTTGCAAAGCACATGGTATTCTCCATGATAAGTTATTTGTTCATTTAAAGCTCATTGACCATTTCCTCAATTAAGGTCTCAACTTCTTGTCCTATTCTTTCTCCAAACATTCATGTGCTCACATGTGTCCCCATGTTTCACATCTAATTCTCTCTCTTATATGGGAACAATTTGACTAAATATTTATATAGCATAGATATACTTTCAGTTATTACGGTTATGGTAGTTGCATTTGTATCCATAGACTGCCAACATATTTTATAAGATGTATTTTATTTCAATTATATGTTGGTGGCTTTGGAAGGTCCTTTTATAATGGCCACTTGAATTACATGACTTATTTTATATACTCTGAGAAGCAGACAAGGATTGGTTTCAATAACTACATTCTGCACATTGTAACTTCTAATTGCGTAGAGGATCAATCGTTGATCCATATCTACATTCATTGAACTAACGGGTTTACTCTAGAGTCCACACATCTAGAAACCATATTTGAAGAACATGTTTCAGGGGCAGGGATAACTGATTTAATTTGATTTTTCAAAAATAGAGATGACTGCCATGAACCCAATTAGGGTCAACCTTGGTAAATAAGTTTGGATCTCATCCCAAAAACTAACTCAAAGGATGAGGGTACTGAAACATATTTATACACTCAACAGTCCAGAACAACCTGAGCAATGTGGGAATAATAACAAACTATAAACAATTTCAAAACCAACTTCAACACTCACCCTCAAGCCCAGTGTGGACCTGAGTCCAATTCTCACATTGCAAACCTTAACCCGGTTCTAATACCATGTTAAATAAACTTGGATCTTATCCTGAAAGCTAGCTCAAATGTTGAGGGTAATCAAGCATATTTTTACACTCAACGGTTGGAAACCTGAGCAATGTGAAACTAATAACAAACTACAAACAACTTCAAAATCAATTTCAACAAACCCAACATATATTGAAGCTTAAAACGGATTTTAAAATGAGGTCTTTTTACAAATCTTAATATTATTTTATTAAAATTACTAATTTTGGTTTAAATTTTATTTTCTTATACATTTTACAATACAAAATCACTCAGGAAATTAACTATATTGTAATTAATTTCGTTTAATATTTTATTTTCAATTGATAATAATGTCAATTGATTAATCTTTATTAAAATAATATTTATTTTAGATAAAATTATATTAATTTTAATTTCAAGGATGCCTTCCATAAACCTTGTGATCAAATTGTCCCTTAAGCCAATCTTATTTAGAACTCCTCAATCCCTCCATATAAAACTCTTTTGCTTTGGAGACTCATTTACAATAAGCTTCCAACCAATGTGGGGAGGGTCTAAAGGGAAGAGAAATATTTCTTATGTTCGATGGTCTAATATTTGTAAGCCTAAGAGCGAAGGAGGGTTGTGTATTAGAGATTAAGGTTTGTTAGTCTTGCCTTATTAGGGAAGTGGTGTTGAAAGTTGATCTGGGAGGTGAGGCTTTATGGAGAGATATCATTTAAGATATACAAAAGGGTCTCGATGGGACCATCATGTTGGTCAAGTGGTGGATTGAAGAGGTGTCTCAAATTGGTGAAAGAACATATCTTTATTAGGAACATGCTAGCCAAAGTCTACTGATTGATTCTCTAAGAGTATCGTCAGAAAGGTTAGAGATGGTCTGTCTATAATTTCAGAATGACTCCTGCTTGAGTGCTATTCCTTTGAGGATTCGTTATCCCAGACTATTTTAGGTTTATATTCAGAAATAAACTAAAGTGTTTGATATGACTATGACAGAGGTAATTGGGTGAGTTTGAGATCTTAATTGGAGGTGAAATCTTTTTGAGTGGCAGTTAATAATTTTAGGAGAGTTGATCCAGACTTTAGATAGTCAGATCTTCTATCAAGGTGTAGACTTTTGGGTCTGGAGTAATGATTCATCAAGTATCTTTTTAGTGAGACCAACTTATAGGTTCCTTCATAGAAGGGCTAGTGAGCTGGAAGATGTTAGCTGAAATTGTGCAGCTTATCTCAAGGGTGTGTGAGTGATGGTTTCCTCTCAAAGTTAATTTTTTCTCTTGGCATTTGCTTCAAGATAGGATTCCAACCCGTCAAAATCTCTTTTCTAGGAGAATTATAATCAACCATGGAGTTATTTCTTGTGTTTTCTATAATGAGTATGTAGAGTCAACTAATCACCTTTTTGTTAGATGTCATTTTTAAGTAAGACTGGTATCATGTGCTTAGATGGTTGGGGTGAGAGTTTGTTTTACCTCCAGGTTTAGTATTCTTAGTATTTTGTTAGATTTAGGTGGGGGTTAGGTTAGGTTTCTTATTAGTCTGGCAAACTTTGTGTGGTCCTTGTGAAGATCCGTTCTTTTGGGGCATCAGGCATTTGTGCTCCAGTTGGTGGATATAGTTAAATTCACCTCATGAAAATGGATTTGAAGAAAACATTTTTGTTACACCTCCTCTGTCTATGAGTAGGATCCTCAACCCATTCTATGTTGGCACCGATAGTGGCATATGGTGGATTTGTCTACGAGTTGGTTGTCTGTGGGGTTTGTTCATAGTCCTCCTCCTATTCTAGTGGGGTGTGTTGATCACGATAGGAGGCTAGACGGTTTTTTGATGTTGTTTCAGTTTTCCCTCCTGTTTTATTGTGAAAGAGTTCCTTTTACTTTGTTATTATTTGGCTTGAGTACTTCTTGCAATCATGATTTTTATATGTTTGTACACTTGTAGGGGATTTCTCCTTTTCATTTATTTATATTTATTTATTTGCCATTTAAAAAATAAAAAAAAACTTCCAACCAATGAAAGTTTCATGTTGGTTAGTTGTAATATGATGTCCATTTGGTTCAGCTTGTGAAACAAGCCATCATATTTTTTTTTTATTGCCCTTTTGCTCTCAAGCTTTGGAACAGTACTTAGGTGGTAAATTTGCAGTTAAATTTTAGTATCTAAAGTTCCATTTTGGATTTATGCAATAGAGGTTGGTCTCTCAAATGCAAAAAAAAGAAAAAAGTATAAAAATATTAATTGATGGCAATTATGCATATTGTCTATCATCTAACGGTGTGAATGAAATGAAAAATGCACATAAAATCGTAAGCACTCAAGCTCAAAATTCATACGAAGATTCATTTATTTCTCTTTACCGAAATGAAGAGCAAGTCAAATAAACTAAGGATAAACGACTTATAAATATACAATGTCTTAAAATAATTGTCCTAAGTTAACCTAATAACAAATAGGAGTTTTTTTTTTCTTTTCTTCTCAAGTAACTAATACAGAGTCTTAATCTTTAGAAGTACCTTGAGGACGTAATATATCAAGTGTGAGTTAGAGTTACACACTGAATGGAAGAGTTGAGGTTGAAAAACATATAAATAAGATGATTTATAAGCTCAATATCTTAATGTTTTTAGTGAAGATGTAGGGTTCAATCTCATTTGTGTGGTAGTTTTTAGTTCAATGTGAAAATCCAACTTAATGAGGCTCTCCCTCATAATTCAACAATGACATCAAAGGCTTGCTCGACTTTGTGGGAGACCAAAAAAGATTTTTAATGTGGTTGCTCTTAACTCAATGCGAAAATAATGGTTCATTGCGGTTGAGTAACACTATAGCTAGGTATGAGTCATTATTAACTATGGTGTGAGCCCGTGACTCGTGGTGTGTGTTGTGTAGACCTCAATTTCTTAATCATTCTTAACCAGTTTGATTTAATTTATTTGATTAATTATCAAGTTCCCTAAAAAAAAAAAATCTTTGCGTCGATTTGATGAAACCTTTATATAAAAGAGATGTTGATATTCTCAATATATCTCCTTGACCCGAAAGAATATATATGAGTGGGTAATTTTGTTAATGGTTTTAAATTACTTTTCAATGTATTATTTGATGACTCATTGTACGAAATTAATTAATATTGTTCATGTATTATGTATATAATCTTCGGCAATCATTCAATATATCTTTCCCCTAAAAAAATAATATATTTCATGAAAAATATAATTGATAACGGCTCTGTCTACGGAGTTCAGGTATGCTCCATTTATGTTATGCTCTATCTACTCCATTTAAGATATGGATGCATGACATGTAGCAAAAAAATATCCAACGGTTGAGATTTTAAATTAAATACAAATAATGAAAATACACAATAATTCCCTCACAAATAAAAAATCAGGTTTCCTCTTCTTCTCGTTAGCAGTCACAATCAATTTTGAAACCATAGCTCCTCTCCAAAATTGAAATTAAAATCAACCAGATATGTTAATTAAAATTACAAAAAGAAAATTTGTATTAGAAAGGAATGAAGAAGAGATGGGTAAAAGGAAAATTGGATCTGAGTTGAGAGAGGAGATGATGATAGGGAAAACATGAGAGAAGGAAGAAGGTCAAATGAGATGAGAGAGATACTGCATTGGTTTGCAGGCAGCGGCGATAGAGAGAAAAAGGGGAAACCTGATTTTTTATTTGTGAGGGAGTTACTGTGTATTTTCATTATTTGCTTTTAATTTAAAATCTCAACTGTTGAATATTTTTTTGCCACATGTCCTGCATCCATATCCTAAATGGAGTAAATGGAGCATACCTGAACTCTGTCTACGGTGGGAGACCTTCATAGGTCTCCTACCGTGCACAACTTAGATAATTTAGTTTTTTTTTTTTGGAGCTTAGAAAATTTAGTTTTAACCGTTAGATAATAAAGACCTATGGATCTTATCATGTACCGTCGGTACCAGATACCTTTAATTCATTCTCCCTTTCCAAATTCTCTCCTCTCAACCCATATCTGAAGATGCTAGAGGTAGGAAGCTTGCAATGTTGATACAGGAGGACACGGCGGACAGGGGGCGGCCACCACATCGAGAATATGCAGCAAAGAGAGTGGTCGGGAAGAAGAAGAATGTTGAACTAGAAGGATCCACTCTTTGATTGTTGAAAGACTTAAATTCTTGTTGTGATTTTATGGGTATTGCATTATTGCAAAAGTGTTATTTTCTCTTCAACAGGTATAACAAATTTTGAACATTTACTGTTATGACTCATGGATGTCAAAGGTCAAACCTTTTTACAGTTTATTCTTCCTTAGATCCAAATTTTGTTTACCTCTAGTTTGATTCTTCTAATCATTGAGGTTGTCTAAAAAAAAATCTCATAGTAGATAATATATACCAATTTGAGTACCATTCTTTTCTAAATTTATTCTAAATTTCAAAATTAATTTTTTGAGAGACACATGAACATTCCACCATGAGAATGGTGAATGGAAAATGGGTATTTGCGTGGCTAAGAATTCTGCATCAAAGAGTGTTGATTTTACGAGGAATAAACAAAGATTGGAGAGTGAATTTACAGAGAAAGAATGAATGGAGAGTGATTCAAGGTTCTGTTTTTTTTAAGGGTTGTTTATCAATGATGAAAGCTGATGAGGAGACAAAAGAAAATAATCAAGTGTATTAAAATTATGGTGTGTTTGATACATCTAACGGTTCTGAATGGTCATTTTAGTGTAAAAAAAAACTTTTATACACTCTCCTACCGTAGGAGACCTATCCCCTCTCCTATGGTAAACGCCGCCATTGATAACAGTCACTCATGTATCCCCTAAAAAAACGGTTACTCATGTATGATTGTTTTGAAAATTTTCCTTGATGTATAAGGGAAAAATTTTATTTGAGTGGAATATAAGGATATTTTTTTTAGGGGAATATAAGAATAGAAGGAAAACATCAATTTTTATGGCTTATTACTCCCATTAATAGAGTCCATCTAACTACTCAATATGAGACATCGTTACATTATTATTCCTTTAAAAGTCGATGTCCACAACGACTTTTATTCTATTAACATTGATCGAGTGGATTGTGGTCATCTCTTTTCTCTTATGTGGTTTCTTAATCAAGTCTATAATATTTCCATACCCAAATAATCAATGAAAGCAACGATTAGTATGACTTCTTATGCATGTGAGAGGTGGTCAAGAAAAAAGACTAGTCATGTTTAGGATACCAATTTTTTTTAAGTTTTGTTTTATTTTATTTTTAAAACTCAGTACTCGGTCTGAGCATCGACTAATATGAGGGGTTCAATCTCTCTGTCTATTTGTGGGGGTCCATTTTAAAGTCAGAGCAAAACTCTATGTGGACTATCACACCATAATTGACACCAAGGAAAATCAAACTAAAAATCTTAAAAGGAGCACACTTCAAGATTTCAAGTCAACACCACCAAACCAACCTAAGTGAGTTTCTTAAGGTAGTTAGTTGCTCCAAAACCGATCCAAATCGTACCCGGAAACACTCATGGTTCAATACTTATGAATGTTTTGGGGATGTCAATTTTTTTTCTTAATAGTATTTAGAGATGAATAAGTCAGGTCGGCCTATAGGGGATACAACCCAGCCTACGATAGGTCAGGTCAGGCCAGGTTTTTTCTTAAATAGAGAAGGCCTAGGCTTTTTTAGAAGTTTATTTAGCTTAAAAGGTCATACCACAAGCCATTAAAAAAAACATATTAGACCTATTAGGTTGGCTGCTTAAGTATATATGAATAATAATATTTATTATTATATTATATTTTATACTTTGAATTCAATTATAAATTTGTAAACCTTTTCAATAATTTAAACTTGTTAGTATACATTAGTTTTTCGCCTATTTAAATATGTTATTATAATCTAGATTGAAATATGATATAATATATAGTTAAGTTTTCTAAAAAATCATATTGAATATCAAAAGAGAGTTTAATTTTATTGATATATTAATTTGTTAGTCTATTTAAACTAAGATCACATTACTTATTTAAAAATGTTCATATAAAATAGGCTTTTAAACAGTCAAGCAGGCCACATCAGGCTTTCAGAAAGCCAGACTCATGCCTAAAAAGTATGTCTACGACAAACTGTAGACCAAGCTTAGGCCTTAAATTTTTTGACACACCAAACTTAGACATTGCTAAGCCTAACTCGGCCTAACCTATTCTCACCCCTAACTGTAACACTCCATGCTCATTTTTTCTTTTAGGATTGTTAATTAACTTCACAATCAAAGAAAGTATTTTAATGTGTTTGATCATCACTCATATGTTTTATGGAAAACTTTTCGGAAGGTCACTCATCCTAAAATTGTTCTAACTTAAACATGTATAACTGCGGAGTTCTGATTGCATAATCTACTGAAAAGAAGAAGCATCTTGTTGATATAGGTAGTATTAATAAATCCATATATGCCCTCCAATTGTATAGTCTCGTACCTTCACATTCTAATGACTTCTCTAATTCCTATGACCTTTGGTTCTTTCATGTGCCCCCTTCCAAGAAGCACGCCAGAAGTTGCTGACTGTACGTGTCATACTCACTAGTCATGGCTTGCCTCCCTCAATGTCACATTATCGCCAATTTCTACCTTGTTCATCCCTGAACCACATTATAATGGGATATGTATGTTATAATAACTTTTTTTAACCCTTGAGTCTTCTTCAGGATTGCTGACTGGCTCCAAAAACCAACACAAACCTTTTTCAGCGTTTTTGTCGTCACACACTTGAGAAACTTCCTAGAATCTCGTCCATCCTAAAATTGCTCCAAGTCAAACACACTTAACTACATAGTTCTTATAGCATGAGCTACTAATGGTAGAGCCTCACATGACATTTTGGATATGTTTTTAGTACTTTTTTTTTTTTTTTTTTTGCATTTGAAGACAAATAAGATGAGAGTTAGAGGAGTTGTTAATGGCTTGATGGACATATTGTATTATTTTCACTCGAGTCGTTGTAATTCATTTTTTTATCCTAGATCATGCAATTCCATAGGTGTTTTGAGTGTTTTGAAATGAGGAATCATGTAAATCATCAAATCAAGACATCATGTGAAGGATCAAGGTTGAAGAATTGAAGATCAGGGATTCTTAGAATGTTGTTGAAGACAATACAAGGTGAATAAAATTCATTTCAAGTTCCTAGGTGTTTCCAGACGAAAGAACGATAAAAAACAGGAAGAAAACACAAGAAATTGCACCTAAGGGGCTGCCTCAGGCGCCTTGCTCCTGTACCATGCGCCCCTGCGCCTGGGACATCATTCCATGCTACACCAGTCCCCCCTGTGCCTATCAGTGGGTAAAAACCGCTTTTTGCTTGTTTTCAAAGCTAGATCGGGGGATAAAGCCCATTTTTCTTCTCTTAATCCCTAAGTAACTTAATGTTATAAATAGAGACCCTTGCCTAGTATTTTATTCATTCGACAACATTGACATTTTAGAACAAGGGTCAAGCATCAGAGATTCAAGGCGAAATTTCTCCTCCTTTTATTCTTTCTAGGGTAATTTTTTGAATTGTTTTGTTATGATGTTTGTTTCCATGAGCAACTTAACCTCTTGATTAGGGTTCCACGATGAACCCCTTCTTATTTTTTGGAATTTATTAATAAAGTTTTCATTCAGTTTATTCTTTTTATTGTGTTGAGATTTAAATTAGATTATGCTCGTTCTTAATGCTTCTGCAATTAGTTAACTACAGGTGTAACCTTGTAGATTGATCTATAGGATTAAACTAGGCACTGACAACCCAAAATTTTATCAGTTCATTGGCTTTTCTATTTACTACTTATAGAGGTTAGAAAGTTAAGGTTTGAGTCGTCTCCGTTGCTAATTTTTCTCTGATAACGTAGTAAACTACCCCGGTGGGTCCTACACAAGTTACCTAGAGGAACTTAGAACGAGTAGCACCTTCGTGACACATTAAATCATTGATCCACAAAATAAGTTGTTTTGTTTCTTAAAAGATAAATCTCAATCAAAGACGAAGGGGGGATTCAAGGAAACTCTAATCTTCGTTAATTATCTGAATCACAAAAATCTAATCTTGCATTGGGTAAGACAATTCAACCTTGCAATTCTATTCATCTTTTATTAATTTTCACTTTTAAAATAAGTTTTGCAAATTATTGAGTTGAACGACAGTCCATGTGGAGAACGATACAACTTACTACTTGTTGCGATTTGGTGCACTTGTCGATTTTGTCCATCAGCTACCGAAAGGTAGATGCATCTTGTTGATGTATGTAGTACCAATCAATCCATATAGTCTCATACCTACACAATCTTATGCACCCTCTCATTCTGATGTGATTTGTTTCATTCATTTGTTCTGTGTCTAGAAGCACGCCAAGAGACGCTCATTGTACGAGTCGTACTCAGATACGATCATTCCTGACCTTTAGCGTCACAAAAGCTATTGAAATCTTATTTGTGGTCTACTATGTCAAAATATAGTTTTTTTTTAACATAGTGTCCCAAGATGGATCAACTAGTGTTGATTTGATTTCTATCGAAAATAAATTTCTAAAGACCTTGATTGAGAAAAGATTATTAAATAATTTTACAACAGAAACGTAATGAAAAATCAACTCTAATGCTTATGACTGCACGCAGAGGGGGAAAAAAAATCATAAAATTAATTAGGACCACCACTTATACAAACAATCTAAAGTCACAATCTAAACATAAAATAACTATCAGAATGTATGTGGAGATCAATCATCACATGACCATATTTAGTTATATGTTTTTCAATATGTACTCTTCCATAGATGGTGGTCAAAGGCACTAATAATATGTACAAAGATTTGGAAGCCGAACTTAAGAATTGTAAATCAAATAAAAAATGTTGGTAGCTCTAGAAAGCAAGTTGATTTAGCTCAATAATGTGATCTTTACCATTGATTTATGTATATAAAAATTACGAAGACCAAAATTAAAAGAACTTGGGAACATTGTTTATTGGTGATTAACTAATATAACCGACCATAAAAACCGTATCAAATCATGAAAAATTGTGTTATTATAATTTGCAAAAGCTTAAGCAAAACGATTGAGAACCTACTTAATTTTCCATTCATAATATATCATTTTTTTTTGTTACAATTCATAATATCCTTGATCTTTCTTCCCACATCTTCATATTCCCTTTTATTTTTATATATATGTTGAGATTCTTCAATCATAAAGCAAACTTTTTTTTTAAAGATTATTCAAGAATATATAAATATTAGAAAATAAGTATGATAAATAAAAGCACATTATTGTAAGAATGCCCTTATTCACACAAAAGAATTATAGATAAATTCATTAAAACTAAATAAGGAGAAATGGTTAGTTAGTTAGTTTGCTTTGTTCTCTAACCACCAAAATTTGGTCAGACCATGTATGACAAGTTTTGATGATAAAGTCACATGGAGGTTCTGATGTAGGTCATTCACTACCACAATATTTTGTTGACAAAATTCCCTACCTGAATTTTAAAGTGAAAAATAAAATTTCAGACCCCACAAGTAATTTCTTTCTGACATTGATTAAATTCGCACCCCCCTTGTTTTGTACACTGCATATGCAAAAGCAGAGAATGTGCAAATGAGATAAAATTGGGTCATTTTTTGTTTTGCAATGTTGCAAGTTGCAAGTTGCAAGTTGCAAGTTGCAAGTGAATCTAAGGTTCTTTCCGGTAAAGATGGCGATGTTAATTAGATTTTCTAGTTATTTATCGATTTCTTTGTTTGAACTAGATACGTTATCATACGTTTTCACATGTTATTTTTGGCTTTGCTTCCGAGTTTAGAAGAAAAAGGAGGGAAAAAGTTTGGTAAAAGAAAAAGAAAAGAGAGCAACCGAAAGAAATAGATGACATTGAGAGAACTAAAAAATTTACATCAATTATTTAAATTTAATCTATGTAGTTAGAGGTGTACATTAGTTGGATCAACTCGGGAAATTCGAACAAATCCACACAAAAACCCAAAAAAGTGGGTTGAGTTGATTAATTGGATGAGTATGGTTTTAAAAATAAAAACCCATAAAAAATAACGAGTTTCGGATAAAATCAAACTCAAACCCAATAAACTCACTTACTCAATAATGTGAATGTTTTTATTTTTATTGGGAAAAAGAAGAAGAATACAAAAGATTTTGGTCATAAATCAAATCTAATTTTCAAAATTGACAAAAAACATTCTCTATATTGAAAATTAAAACATGTTAAAGTTACAAGTTAAGATGTTGCACTTTTTTGCTGTTTTGATGCTAATGCGATTTCATGTCATGCTTGCAAATATTTTATGATGAAATTCGTTATTTAAAATTATCATTTATTATTTTTTTGCTAAAATATAGCGAAAATTTGTTATACAATTTTTTTATAAAATAAGAAAGTTAAGTATTTTTTATGAAAAAATGTTAGTTAGGACTAATCATTTAGTCATTTAATTTTAACAAAACAAACAGAAAAATAATTTGGGTAACCCATTATCCAACCCAAACCGAAAATCAGTGGGTTTGTCTAAACCGACCCAATAGTATAACAAGTGGTTGTTTTACCTCACCCAAACCGGAGTACCTTATATGGTTCGGGTTTTGAGTTTAGTCAAACTCAACCCAAACCGACCCACATACACCCTTATATGTAGTTATTATTTTCTTAAAATTAAAAATATATTAATCATAAACATTAATTTATCATTCTCTAAAAATTTACTCTTTCGAAATTTTCCTCTATATTTCCAACCCTACAAAGTCTTCCCCACCCACCCCCAAAACTCTCAAACAAAGTTTTAGTCCTGTAGACCCCAAACTTTGCATATATTATACATTGTCCCTATTAACTGAGTTAAGCTCATGAGGACATCTCAATTGAATGTTTAAGAGGTCTTATATGTGCACACACATTTACTTTATAATTATTTCAATGTTAAAACTAATAATCATTCAATATCTCCAACTTTAGTATTTAAAAAAAATGAAGAATGCTAACCAATGCCTCAAGGACAATGATTAAACATATAAAACAAGTAAGTTTTCATAAAAACATTGTGTAATCATTACTTTATCAAAAGTAACATCTTATATTTCGAAGACAAAATTTATATTTGTAGATTCCTTAACCATTGCCCTGAGAGCACTGGTTAGCAAAACCCTTAAAAAATATATTATATAAATTTTATCGTTAATTCAACGTCATTACATATTTCAAGAAAATACACTTAAATACAAAGTATAGGGCCCGTGTAAACAAAGAGAGAGGATGCTTCCATAGTCATGTTTCTCTATAAATAAAAAAAAAATAAAATCATTCACAATAACACGGTGCTAAATATGTGAAACTATGATCAACTTTGAAATTACATGAATAACTTTCATGTTCATAAAAAAGTTTTTACCTTTATAATGTTGCATGATTAGCTTAGAAAGTATGAAGTTTTGAAGAAATTTAATCCTAAGTTAACCATGACGGTAGTGTTGGAAAATCATTTTGATCACATGGTCTCTAGTATGTTGTAAGATGTTGCAGCATTATTGTTGTGAATTTAATGAAAACCACACCAATAAAATACTTGATATGTAGAGCAAGTAATAATCAAGCAACCAAAACAAAGTGTATGGAAGTTATAAACACAAATAAAAGTAGAAAAACACCGAGAGAAAGAAAGAGAGAACACACGAAATTTATTTACCCAGTTCGGTCCAAAACTGACATAGTCTGGGAGAGAGAGCAGCACTCCGTTCCACTATAATGATGAGTAACTTTACAAAAGAGATATCAATGAGTTACAAGAATAAGTTTCCCACCAAATTCTACCCAAAGTCCCAATCTCTTCCTGTGACCAAGAGACTCAATCCTAATAGTGTTTTCCAAGGTGAATCAACCCCAACCCTAGTGTTTGTTGCCAAGAGCAAACTCTATACAAACCCTGGTTTTCTTGTTGACTTCTAAACCCTTGTTTCAGCCCCCTCTATCTATCTATCTATCAGGGCTGGCCCAAGGCAAGAGCTTCCAGGCCCATGGCATAGGGCCCAAATTTTATTTTTTTTATGTAAAAGGCATAAAAAAAAATACAATATATATTATCCACGTAATATTATGTTAGATTTGTTCGGTTGGTCCAGCGGTTGGGGAGTGCATATACTTGTTCAATGACGTGGGTTCAATTCCCACCAAGCACATTTTTATGCTTATTTTTTTAATTTTTTCCAGCATTAATGGAATTTTTAATTTGGGACCTAATTTATTGTGGATTTCAGCCCAACTC